>MDTG01072603.1_pt1 | contig 52797 bp, 47 predicted proteins | sample 811421 | NCBI WGS metagenome assembly MDTG01 (sample SAMN05326645, study PRJNA326480) | marine metagenome | isolation source: seawater | place: Pacific Ocean: South East | collected 2011
CCAACTAACACCAACAACAGGATAATTTCTGTAAGCAGGGTGTCGTAAATAAGCTTCAACATATGGCTCATTATATCCTAATTTATCTCTCCAAACTAAAGTGTCAGGCAGGCATTTTTTATAAACTTCAGGGTAACTTTGTCCGTATACTCTCTCGATCCAATATAAGTATTCTAAATAGTCTACATTTCTAACTTCTGTCTCATCTAGATAGAATGAAGATACAGTTACTGTTTTTGGTACATTATTCCAATCTGAGAATACATCTTGCTCAGTTCTACCCATAGTAAAAGATCCTCCCTCAACAAATAAAAGGCCAGGTCCAGTTGCCTGCTCCTGATATTTTGTCTTTGTCTCAAATCCACCATTTTTAGAATCATTATAACTCCAACCAGTTGCTGATGAGCTTTTTGAGTTTGATGATTTTTTACCAGTACTAGAACATGATCCTAGGATGAAAAGACTGCAGACTACTAAAATTATTTGACTTGATTTTATCATTGTATTTATTTTTAAAAATATTAATTAATAATTAAAACGATGGACAACTTATTGTGTTAAAAGATTTACTCTTACTTCTACATGGCATAAATAATGTAAAAGATAGTTCATGAGCACCCAAAGTATTAGTGTTTTTAAGGTTACTTAAAGTAATATCGTAACTGTATCCAAATTTAAAGGCATCTTGGATAAGTCCAACCATAAGAATAAATGAATCGATGTTTTTGACACTGTGTCGTGCCCATAGACCACCTACCATTGGCCCTCTATTTACATATAGGCCATAATTAAATTGTTGAAAATCTTGTTGTTTTTGATAAAGAAAATTTGGTGATATAGTTGTTACAGAGTTTCTATATTTACCCAAAGGAATATCACCTCCTATATGTGCTGTTATTTTAGTGGGTAATTGACTTTCACTAATAAAACCTTGATTAGGCTGCGTAAGATGATGAGCTGCAAATCCAAAGAATAGATTCTCTGTGTAACCAATGAATCCAGTAGAGAAATCAGGGAAGTTAACAGCAGTAGGGTTATTTACAATATCTTCGCTAGTTGGAAAAACAAAACCATATTTAGGGTGAATCATATCTCCAAAGGTCATATCTGTCCAGTCTAAATTTATCATTCTATATGATGCTTCAAAACCAGCTTTAATAGAAAACTTCTTTGTTACTTCTAAATGATATGAGTAAAGAAGAGATGCGTGAGTTGTATTTAGATTCCCGTCTCCACTTCTATCTTGAGCTACAATAATTCCTAATCCACCTCCTAATGCATTTATATGTTGGTCATATGAAACAGAATAAGTAGCATAGGTTCTTCCAATTCCAGGCCATTGATCTCTATAGTTTAATGTAGTTCTAGGGCATCCTCCAGGTGAAGCTCCTGCAAAAGCAGGGTTTAAATAAAGCGGATTAGCATAGAACTGGCTAAATGCTGGATCCTGTGCATTTGCAGTAGTTGATAGCATAAGAAATATGCTAAATAGTGCTAATATTTTTATAGTCTGTTTCATCATTTTCCTTTGTTTTTAATCACTGATCTCAAGTTTGAATTCTACAAAGATATAAATTTTATTTGTTATCGTATTTAATCACTAATAAATTGATATAATAAACTAGGTTTAAAAATCGTTATACAAATCACATAATTGTTGTATATGTAAGATTCAACTAAAATAAATAGTAGATACATTATATTTAATACTTAAATTTGCATTTATGAATAAGATTCTATTATACCTAGGTTTTTTCTTTATATCATTATCTAGTATATCAGCAGAAAAAACTACTTCACCATTAGCAAGTGGAGATTGGTATAAGTTTGCAGTTAATAAAGATGGAGTTTATAAAATTAGTTATAGTGATTTATCTAATATAGGTGTAAATACAAACAATCTATCTTGTGATAGAATTAGTATTTATGGTAATGGAGGTGGTATGTTACCAAAATTAAATAGTGATTTTCGTTATGATGGTATACAAGAGAATTCTATATCAATAGTGGATATTAATAATAACGGTATATTTAATAATAATGATTATATCCTTTTTTATGGTCAATCGCCAGATAGATGGAGTTATGATGCAAATGATAATAGATATCATCACCAAAAGAATTTATACAGTAGAAAGACGTTTTATTTTCTAACTATAGATACAGACAGTATAGTTAAAAGGATAAATAGTAAATCTACATCAAATTATGATACCATTATTAATTCATTTGATGATTATGATTTTCATGAAGAAGATCTTGAAAATTTTATAAAATCTGGATCACAATGGTATGGAGAGAAGTTTGATTTAATCACTTCGTATGATTTTAATTTTTCATTTCCTAATTTACTAGAAAGTAGTCCCGTTTATATTAAGACAGCTGTAGCAGCACGTTCATTTGCATCATCAAATTTCTTGGTTGAAGCGAACTCATCAATCATTCAAAATATTTCTTTACCTAAAGTAGAGACATTTTATACTGCAGATTATGCAAAGTTATCATCAGAAAATTCAACATTTACTGGAGATCCAAATATAAAGATTTCTCTTACATATAATAAAACACATACTACTTCAGTAGGGTGGTTAGATTATCTAGAGATAAATGTTAGAAGAGAATTAAAAATGTATGGTGATCAGATGCTTTTTAGAGATGTTCAAACAATTTCAGATAATAGTAATTCAAAGTTTGTAATAAGCAATGTGACATCAAATGTAATAGTTTGGGATGTTACGGATCCAATTAACGTTACAGAAAGGGATATAGATTTCTCTTCCAATAATGTAAGTTTTAACGCATCTACTGATTCTTTAAAAGAATATCTTGTTTTTAATACATCTTCTTATTTTACTCCAGAATATATAGGAAAAGTTAATAACCAGAATTTGCATGGTGTTGATGAAGATACAGAATACGTAATCGTTTCTCATCCTAATTTCCTTAATGCAGCTAATGATTTAGCAGATTATCATATTAAACAAAATGGTATAAAAAGTATTGTAGTAACACCTCAAGAGATATATAATGAATTTTCTTCAGGTTCTCAAGATGTTACGGCAATACGTGATTTCTTAAGAATGTTGTATAATAAAACTGGAAGTCTAAAATATCTATTATTATTAGGTGATGCTTCTTATGATCCATTAAATAGGTTGCCTAATAATACAAATTTTGTAATATCATTTCAGTCTAGGAATTCTATTTCTCCTACGGATAGTTATGTTACTGATGATTACTTTGGTCTTTTAGATGATAATGAAGGTAATTTTGTAAATGATTTAGTTGATATTGGAATAGGTAGATTCCCTGTGCAGACAATAGCTCAAGCTAATAATATGGTTCAAAAGGTAAAAGATTATAATGGGAAGACATCATTAGGAGATTGGAGGAACAAGTTAACTTTTGTAGCGGATGACGGAGATGCAAATGATGGTAATACCCATATGTGGCAAGCTGATAGTCTAGCTAATATAATCAATGATAATTTTAAGCATATTAATATTAGAAAGATTTATCTTGATGCATTTTTACAGGAATCTACACCAGGTGGCCCTAGATCGCCAGAAGCACAGAATGCTATTAACGAAAGTGTAGAAAAGGGAAGTCTGATAATTAATTACTCTGGACATGGAGGTGAGCTTGGTTGGAGTAAAGAAAGAATTCTTGAGATAGGACAGATAAATAATTGGGAGAACAAAGATAATCTACCACTTTTTATAACTGCAACTTGTGAATTTTCACGTTTTGATGATCCAGAAAGAGTATCTGCTGGAGAATATGTATTTCTAAATCAAAATGGCGGAGCGATTGCTCTTTTATCTACGAGTAGATTAGTTTATGCAGCACCAAACTATTATCTGAATAAGGAATTCATTAAGGTTTTATTTGAGAAAGAAAATGGTGTTATTCCTAAATTAGGTGATCTATTTAGACAGACAAAGGTAAATAGTGGTACAGCTCTTAATAATAGAAATTTTATATTAATTGGTGACCCAGCACTTACATTATCTTATCCGAAACTTAAAGTTAGGACAACTACTATTTCTGATACAATATCAGCATTAGGAGAAGTAATAGTGTCAGGAAGGATTGAAGATGATGATGGTCATATAGTATCAGATTTTAACGGATTAGTATTTCCAACTGTTTTTGATAAGGAAGAGATATTAAATACACTTGGACAGGAAAGTAGTACTCAAATGCCTTATCGTATTCAGAATAAAATCTTATATAAAGGTAAAGCTTCAGTTATTAATGGTGTTTTCAACTTTAAATTTATAGTACCAAAGGATATTGATTATAATTTCGGAAGTGGTAGAATATCATATTATGCAATTTCTGAAGATAGCTTAATAGATGCTACTGGATATGATGATAGTTTTACTATTGGTGGCACTTCTAATATTATTATTTCTGATAATGATGGTCCAAAGATTGAGTTATATATTAATAATCAGCAATTTATATCAGGTGGAATGACTAATGAGAATCCGTTACTTTTTGCTATCTTATCAGATTCTAGTGGTATTAATACAGTAGGTAATGGAATAGGACATGATATAGTTGCTATTTTAGACGATGAAAGTAATCAGTCTATTTCTATGAATGATTATTATACTGCAGATGTTGATAATTATAAAAAAGGAAGTCTTCTGTATCCTTTTTATAATATAGAAGAAGGTCATCATTCTTTAAAACTTAAAGTATGGGATGTTTTTAATAATTCCTCCGAGAGTTCTATTGATTTCTATGTAAAAGATTCTGAAGAATTTTCATTATCTGAACTTTTAAATTATCCAAATCCATTTAAGGATAACACATTCTTTTATTTTGAACATAATAGATCTGGGGAACTGCTAGAATTAGAATTACAGATCTTTGATTTATCAGGTAGACTTGTTGCTACAATAAATAGAAATATATATGATTCTGGATATAGAGTGGGTCCTATTAAATGGAATGGAAAAACCGATAGGGGTGATAAGTTAGGTGCTGGCATCTATGTTTATCGTCTAAATGTTAAGTCAGAAAATGGTTCTATAGAAAGTAAAGCGGATAAATTAATAATATTAAGATAAATAATCCGTTATAGTAGCTCATAAAAAAAAGAATATATTTGCAACCTAAATTACCTTAAGATAATGAGAAATATTTTTTTGATAGTATTTACCCTTATATTTGTTAATCAATTATTTGCGCAATCAACAGTAGGAGATAATATTGATGCTCCTTTAGAATTAAATACAATTACTACTGCAGTTCCATTCCTGCTTATTGGACCTGATTCTAGAAGTGGTGGGATGGGAGATGTAGGTGTAGCTTCAAGTCCAGACGTAAACTCAATGCATTGGAATCCTGCAAAATATGCCTTTATAGAAGATGATATGGGCTTTTCAATTAATTATGTACCTTGGTTAAGATCTCTTGTTCCAGATATCTCTTTATCTTATCTTTCAGGATATCTAAAAAGAAATGATAAGGAGACAATTGGTCTTTCATTAAGATATTTTTCTTTAGGGGATATTACTTTCACTGATATCAATAGTAATGTAATAGGACAATACAAACCAAATGAATTAGCAATTTCAACTGCATATGCTCGTAAACTTTCTGACAATTATTCATTAGCTATTTCTATCAGATATATTTATTCTGATTTAACTGGAGGTCAAACTCTAACTGGTGGATTGGGTACGCACGCTGGACAGGCTATAGCTGCAGATATTTCTTCATATTTCAATAAGGACATAAGAATATCAAAACAGGATTTCGATTTAGCAATTGGACTTAATATATCTAACCTTGGCAATAAGATATCATATACAGAAACTGCAGTTAGAGATTTTATTCCGATAAATATGCGTTTTGGAACATCAATTGGAACAAAGTTTGATGAATATAATAGTATGTCTTTGAATTTTGATATTAATAAATTACTTGTTCCTACCCCTCCTAGCTATAATGATAATGGCCTGATAGATGGTGGTATGGATCCTGATGTATCAGTTGTGAACGGAGTATTTCAATCTTTCTGGGATGCACCAGGTGGAGTTAAAGAGGAATTTAGAGAGCTTAATTATTCTGTTGGTATAGAATATTGGTATGCAAGACAATTTGCTGTAAGGACAGGTTACTTTTATGAGCATCCCACTAAAGGAGATAGGCAATACTTTACAATGGGGGCTGGCGTTAAATATAGTGTCTTTGAATTAGATTTTTCTTATCTTATTGATGCTAGCAGCTCAATAAATGGCAGTAATCCTCTTGCAAATACATTACGATTTACATTAATTTTTGATTTAGGTTCAATAGAAGGAAATAGCTAATTATGGATTTTAGAATTGGTTTTGGTTTTGATGTGCATCAATTAGTGGATAATATAGACTTCTGGCTTGGAGGTATAAAAGTTTCACATAGTAAAGGAGCTGTAGGTCATTCTGACGCTGATGTTTTGATTCATAGTATTTGTGATGCTCTTTTAGGTGCAGCTAATTTAGGTGACATTGGTAAGCATTTTCCTGATACCTCAATAACGTATAAAGGTATAGATAGTAAAATATTATTAGAAGATGTAGTTAGGATGATAAGATCTAAAGGGTATGATGTAGTAAATATTGATTCTACAGTTTGTTTGCAGCAACCTAAATTAGAACCATATATTTCTGGAATGAAAGAAGTTTTATCTAATTGTATGGGTATAGATATAGATAAAGTATCAATAAAAGCAACTACAACTGAAAAATTATCTTTTATTGGTAGAGAAGAGGGAGTATCTGCTTACGCAACAGTGTTAATTCATAAAGTTAATTCTATCTAATAGGACAAAACTCTCCATTTTCTTCAAAATATTGGAGTGCATCAATAGTACGTAATACCTCATCCACATTCCTGACTAATGTAAAATGATTTATAAGCTGGTGTTGAATAATACCATTTTTATCAATTAAAAACAATCCTCTTAATGGTATCATAGGACCTGTAGCAACTAAATGTTTATTTTCATTCATCTCATACTCGCCAAAGAGAGTGCCATAATTTGAGCTAATTGTTTTTGTGTTATCTGAAATTATTGGGTATGTAACACCATTTATTCCTCCAGCTTCTTTTTTAAGGTTTAACCATGCTAGATGTGTTTCTTCAGAGTCAGTAGAGCATCCAATTACCTCAGTATTTTTTGCTTTAAATTGTTCTAATTTATCTTGAAAATCATATAATTCAGATGGACATATTCCAGAGAAATCCTTTGTATAGAAAAATAATAAAACATATTTTTTTCCTATATATTTCTCGATATTAAAATTACGCTCAATTTCTTTGCCATTGATTACTGCAGTTGCAGAAAATAATGGTGCTTTTTTTCCAACTAATACTTTCATATTTTATATTTTTTAAATTTTAAAATCTATCTAAGTTCATTACTTTTTTCCAAACATTTACAAAATCTTTAATAAATTTTTCTTTTGAATCATTACAAGCATATGATTCAGCTATAGCTCTTAATTGAGAATTAGATCCAAATATAAGATCAGCTTTTGTTGCTATCCATTTTATATCATCAGTTTCTCGATCACGTCCTTCATATAAGTTTGTGCCATTTATAGGGTTCCATTTGGTTCTCATATCTAATAAATTCAAAAAGAAATCATTTGTTAAATTACCAGGATTATTTGTAAATACACCATTTTTAGATCCTCCATAGTTTACATCTAAAACTCTCATTCCTGCTAAAAGAACTGTTAGTTCAGGTGCAGTTAGTGAAAGAAGATGTGCTTTATCTAGTAGTAGTTCTTCTTCATTAATAAGATGGTTATTAGGAACGAAGTTTCTAAATCCATCTGTTTTAGGTTCTAAAACATTAAATGAATCTATATCAGTATGAGATTGTAATGCATCATTTCTGCCAGGATTTAAATCAATATTTATTTCGTAGCCACCATTTTTTATAGCATTTTCTAATCCTACATATCCACCTAGAACAATAATATCTGCAAGAGATATTGATTTACCTTCATTTAAATTATCAAAATCATCTTTAATTGATTTTAGTTTATTAAGGATTTTCTTTAATTTTTTTGGTTGATTAATTTCCCAGTTAATTTGAGGTTTAAGTGCAATTCTTGCGCCATTTGCTCCACCTCTTTTATCAGTACATCTAAATGTTGAGGCTGATGCCCATGCTGTTGAAATTAATTCTGAATTTGATAGTTCTGAATCAGAGATTTTCTTTTTAATTAATGAAATATCAGAAGTATTTACTAATTCATCTTCAAATTTAGGAATTGGATCTTGCCAGATCAATTCATCTTTAGGGACTTCAGAGCCTAGATATCTTGATGTAGGCCCCATATCTCTATGTGTTAATTTATACCAAGCTTTGGCAAAAGCATCTTCAAATTCATTAAGATTCTGATGAAATTTTTTAGAAATTTTTAAATATTCAGGATCTTTTATTAATGCTAAATCTGTTGTCGCCATCATAGGTGCATGCCTTATTGACTCATCATGTGCATCAGGAACACTATTAGATCCTTCAGAATTTTTTGGAGCCCATTGTTGTGCTCCAGCCGGGCTTTTAACTAATTCCCATTCGTAACCAAATAGTGTATCAAAATAGCTATTATCCCATTTTATTGGTGTTGGTGTCCATGCTCCCTCTAATCCACTAGTAATTGTATCCACTCCTATTCCAGATTTATAAGAGTTTTTCCAACCAAATCCCATTTCTTCTATTGCTGCACCTTCTGGTTCAGCACCTACATTTGATGGGTCCCCCGCTCCGTGTGCTTTCCCAAAAGTATGTCCTCCAGCAATAAGAGCAACAGTTTCTTCATCATTCATAGCCATCCTAGAAAAGGTCTCTCTAATATCTCTTGCCGAAGCTAGTGGATCTGGATTTCCATTTGGCCCTTCAGGATTAACATAGATTAATCCCATTTGAACTGCGCCGAGTGGGTTATCTAAATTTCTTTCACCACTATATCTTTTATCGTCAAGCCATTCTGTTTCAGGTCCCCAAAATATATCTCCTTCTGGCTCCCAAATATCTTCTCTTCCACCTCCAAAACCATAAGTTTTTAATCCCATTGATTCTAAAGCACAGTTTCCTGCTAAAATCATTAGATCAGCCCAGGATATTTTTCTTCCATATTTCTGCTTTATTGGCCATAATAGACGTCTTGCTTTATCAAGATTACCATTATCAGGCCAACTATTTAACGGCGCAAACCTTAATGTTCCAGATGAAGCACCTCCTCTTCCATCTCCGACTCTATATGTCCCAGCACTATGCCATGCCATTCTTATAAAAAAGGGACCATAATGACCATAATCTGCAGGCCACCATTCTTGAGAGTCTGTCATAAGTTCAAATAAATCTCGTTTTAGATCTTTTAAATTAAGACTTAGAAATTCTTCTGAATAATTAAATTCTATATCCATTGGGTTAGTCAGAGATGAATTCTGATGAAGTATTTTTAAATTTAATTGGTTAGGCCACCAGGTTGAATTATTATTAGACCCTGCTTTTGTATGATTAGGGTTATCAAAGCCATATGGGCATTTGCTATTTGTATCAGATGAATTTGCCATAGTTTTCTATTATTTATTAAACAAATATAAAAAAAGATACTATACTAAAAATATCTTTTAGGTTATATACCATGTAAGATATTAGAGAACTCTATATCTAGAAAAGTATTTATAGGCTAATTAGTGTAAGAAATCCAGCGATAGTTATTGCAATTATTTTTGATAAACTAAATCCGTGACCTTCATTCGTTTCAAATAGAATGGTTGTAGATATATGAATAAACATCCCAATTACTATTGCCATTATTTCATCTTGAAAAAATGAAAGTGCACTAAAAAAATTTGCAGCATATACACCTAATGGAGCCATGAGAGCAAATATTAATATTAAAATGATTGCTCTTGATTCTTTCATCTTTGATTGTTGAAAGAACGTCATTAATACAATAGCTACAGGTATTTTGTGTAATACAATACCATAAAGAAGAGAATTATGAGTGTGTTGATGCAAATGACCTCCTAATGGTATTCCCTCTAAAAATGCATGTAAACATAGACTTAAAAGGACTGAGAAAGGTATTATCTTATTTTTATGGAAATGACCATGTTCAATACCTTGAGAGAAGAATTCTAATAGAATCTGTATTAGGAAACCTGCAAGTATAAATAATCCAATATTACTGCTTGGGTTATGATGAAATAATTCAGGAATAAGATGTAAGAAGCATACTGCAATTAAGTATGCGCCACTAAAAGTAAGAAGTAATTGGATATTCTTACTATTTCTAATTTTAAATATTTTCACTATTAAAGCACCAGCAATAACCGAAGATATAAGTAGAATTATTGTTATAAAATTCATTTTTTACATATTATAATTAAACGATCAGACGTTTTAGCATTAAAATTATCTAATTGATAATTGCCAAATATATCAATTATTTTAAGTTTTGCTTTTGTGATAAGATTATAAAAATCATCTAATGTTAAAGCTCTTACTTGTTCATTATATATATAATCTTTTCCATTATCAGAAAATTTAATATTTTTAATTATATTTTTTTTATGAACGCTTCTTTCTATTTTAAAATTAATACAATTAATTTCTTTATTTTCAAAGTTAATTAAATTACTAATTACTTTTTTTGTATTCATAAAATCAATAATTAGAGTTCCTTCATTTTTTAAATTACCTGCCATAGCATTAATGGTAATTTGTTCATCTTTTTCATTTTCAAAATAACCAAATGAGGTAAATAGATTTGTAGCGTATTCAAAATGATCTTTTTTCAGGACCTTCCTCATATCATGGACATAGAATTTCAAAGTCTTATTCTCATATTTCTTTGCATATTTAATACTATTAATTGATAAATCATAGCCTATAACATCTAAACCACGCTTATTAAGATAGGTTGCATGCCTTCCTTTTCCACATGCAATATCAATCAATTTTGAACCCTTGATTATTTTTAAATATGAAATTAGATTATTAATAAACAACTCTGCTTCTTCTTTGTTTCTATCTTTATATAGGATATGATAATATGGTGAGTTGAACCAGTCTATATACCAATTTCTATTCTTTGTCATTTATTAAATTTTTTAGATGAAGATTATTGTTTATTAATGTCTGTATATTTTAACTGTCTTTTCTTTGTCTAATAACCTCATATAATATAATGCCTGTTGCTACTGAAACATTCAAGGAAGGAATCTTACCATACATAGGGATCTTCACTTTAGCCTTACTCATTTTTATAAATTCAGGGGATATACCATCTTCTTCAGAACCCATAATAATGGCTGTTGGCGGTACATAATCAGCTTTAAAAATACTGTCTTGTGATTTTTCAGAACAGGAAATTAATTGAATACCACTATCTAACATAAATTGTAATGCTAATTTAAGATTCCAGGTTCTACATATTTTGATTCTATGTAGTGCTCCAGATGATGTTTTTATTGCATCTGCATTTATAGCAGATGTATTCTGCTCCGGTACTAGAATTGCATCCACACCTGCGCATTCCGCAGTTCTTGTTATAGCGCCAAAGTTTCTAACATCAGTAATTCTATCTAAAACTAATATAAGTGGACTTACACCTTTATCAAATAAGTTTGGTATTACGTCCTCAATATTATGAAAATCAATTGGAGAAATAAATGCAACAACACCCTGATGATTTTTTCTCGTTAAACGGTTTAATTTTTCGAGAGGAACATGTTTGTAGTTAATGCGTTTGAGTCTTACTAACTTCCAAAGTTTTGCAAATGAATCATTGTGCAGTCCTTTCTGTATAAATAGTTTATCAATTGTTTTACCTTCTAATACAGCTTCAATGATTGGTCTAATACCAAAAATATAATTGACTTTGTCTTTTTCTCTTTTCCTGTTCATATATTCTTTTTTTAATATCTATATCTGAATATGCATAACCATCTTTCCATGCAATTTGTGCATTATTCCAAATTGTTCTAAAATAAATTGATCTATTTAGTTCATAATCATTATCTGTGAATTTGTTATTAATTTTACTAAAAGTAAAATTTAGGGAATATATATTATTTTTTTCTCCATATATCCAACTTTCTCCATTCTCTGATTGATAAACGATATTTGGTGGACCAAAGACAATCATTATCATGCCACGATCAGTTTTCCAGCCAGCTTTATATGAAGAGAAATGTATATTTGATTCCTGTACTCTTTTATAAAATTTATAAATTAAATCTTTTGCATTTTTTTTATTATTCTTTGCTCTTTCCAGCCAGAATTTATCAATTGCTAACTTATTATTTTTTTCCTCTTTAAGCTTAAGAAATTCTTCATCTGTTGTGATATATTCTATGGGCAAGATCATATCTTCTACAGAGTTAATATTCGGATATGATGTGTTAAATGCTAAAAGAGTTATTCCATTTTCTAATTGTATTTCATTTGTAATTTGATATATACCTTGCTCATTTATTGTTAAATTGAATGAGTCAGTTTCAGTCAGTAATGAAAACATTTTACTTGTTACTATCTCTTTAGGAACAATTTTTCCGGTTATATATGGCGGTTTAGCTATTTGAGATTTAGGTTGAAAATACCTAACAAAGAGTTCTTTATTTTCTAGCCTATTTTTAATACAAATAGAATCATTTATACTAATATAGTTTTTAAATTGAATTTCACCTTTTTTATTAAATATTAGATAATCATTTTGGTTTATACTTCTTCTGTCAATATTTATTTTCTGACTATTTGTACTCTTTTTATGGTTATCTGTTAATGAGATACTTAAGACATATCTTTCATTTTCTTTACATTTTAATTCTATTTCTTCACTTACATAAATAATAGAGTCAGCTGTAATTACTTTACTAATAATAAAACTATCAATTAGATTCTCTATGTAATTATCATATAACTTTCCTCTAATTGTATAATCTATCGTATTAAGTTTATTTTCTATTGAATAAACTTTAAGTAGATTATTAGTATTTATCCTATAATATAATACACTTGTATTATGACTATTGTTGAATATTTTGTAGTTGGTTTGTGTTGTTTTTATGCTATCAGTGTACATAAAAGCGTTATTTGATATACTACTTTTTTTACCCAAGGTGCATCCTGAAATTATTACAATGAAGAAATATGCTAATTTATTCCTCATTTATGTTTGGTTTCTCTATAAGATGTGGATCGAAATCTATACTATTTCCAGAAATTCTAGTTACATCCTTATCAATTTTTTTAAACTCATTTGAGGATTTATTATAATGGTTTACGACTGTATTAATAGTTTTACCAAGTCTATCATGGGAGTCTTTATATGCATTTAAATGATTAGATAGTTTCTGTATATTCTTAAGAATATCTTCTATTGATTTTTCTACTTTTAAATTATGAAGTGCTTTTACAGTAATTTGTAGCATAGGGAATAAGCTCATTGGTGACACTATCATGACTTTCTTTGAATATGCATGATCGACCAAATCCTTTGAATTAATTTGCAAGGAGCCAACCCTGCTATTTAATAGATCTTGGTAAAGGCCATCAGCTGGAATAAACATATATGCATAATCTGTTGTCTTCTCATTTGGACGAATATATTTTGATGTTTCTTCAATTCTCTGTGCGATATCTTTCTTAAATTTCTTCTCAAGCTCAGATATCTCATTTTGATCGCTGCTTTCAATCATTCTATTATAATTATCTAACGAGAATTTAGCATCTATTGGAATAATAAAATCGCCAACTCTTACAATAGCATCTACAGTTTCTCCATTTTTAAAATTATATTCCATCTGGAATAGCTCAGGTGGCAATACATTAGCTAATAGATTCTGTAATTGGATTTCCCCTAAAATTCCTCTTTGTTTTTGGTTACCTAATATTCTTTCTAAAGTTCTCATTTGATTTGCAAACCCTAACACCTTTTCATTTGTCCCTTTTATCTTCTCAAGTTCTGAAGTTACCTCTTTTATTATCTTGTTAGAAGATATGAATTGTTTATGCAGATCCTCTTTTGAATTTTTTTGAAAAGAATCAATACCTCTGTTAATATCATTTAGTTTCTGCTCAATCTCTTTCCTGCTTTCTTCAGAGTTTTTACTAACTTCTTTTCTTATTTCCTGTATTTCTTTTCTTAAAGCATCATTTAATTGTAGCAAGGTATTTTGAGAGTTTTCAGGTTTCTTAAAGTATGTCCCCAAAACAATTAAAATTATTATAATTAGCAGATAAATTTCCATGATTTTTTACATTATAAAATTAGTACCAAAGTACCTCTTTTTATTATATCATACAACTCAATCACTTCTTTATTTCTCATACGTATACAACCATGAGATGATGGCGTTCCTAATAGTCCTTCTTCTGATGTCCCATGTATATATATATAACGTTTATAGGAATCAATACCACTACCTTTGTTTAATCCATCTTCCATTCCTTCAAGCCAAAGTATTCTTGAAGTTATATCATCAGTCTTGCTCCTTGTCTTGTCATAATAGATTTTTGCTATATCTCCATAAAATTTTCTACCAATCATTCTACCATATATTGGGGTTTCATGACCAATTTTTTTCTTAATTTTATGTAAACCAATGGGTGTTTTATTACTTCCTGATTTAGAGCCAGTCCCATTTTCTGAAGATGAGATGATAAAAGTTTTCAATATTTTATTCTGTTTTATTAAATACATTTTCTGCTCTAAAATATTTACATATAGTAATTCATCATATCTTGTATCATATATTTGAGTTATGTATTTTTCAACTTTTTCTAATATTCTATCTTGTGCTATACAATATTTAGATGATAATAAGATAAGAAAGACAAATATTTTTTTCATATTATCTTCCAGTCAATTTCATTCTTTCCGTTCTCTTTTAAAAAATCATTAGTCTTTGAAAAATGATTACAACCAAAAAAACCTGTATATGCAGAAAATGGAGATGGGTGGGGAGCTGTTAAGATAAGGTGTTTGTTATTGTCTATTATTTTAGCCTTCTCTTGAGCATATCTCCCCCATAACATGAAAACTATACCAGTTCTTTCTTTTGATAATTTATGTATAACAGTATCCGTAAATATTTCCCAACCTTTTTTCTGATGAGAGCCAGCCACTTTTAATCTCACAGTTAGAATTGAGTTTAGTAATAGAACTCCTTGCTTTGCCCAATAAGTCAGGTTTCCTGTTCTAGGGATCGGTATATTTATATCTTGTGATAGTTCTTTAAAGATATTTTTTAATGATGGTGGTTGTTTGATATGATTTGGTACTGAAAATGCAAGCCCGTGAGCTTGCGCTTCACCATGATATGGATCTTGACCTAATATTACCACTTTAACATTATTAAAAGAAGTAAGGTTGAAAGCATTAAATATATCTTGATCTTTTGGGCAAATCTCATGATCTTTCTTTTCCTTAATCAGAAAATTTTTTAATTCAAAGAAGTATTCTTTACTAAATTCTTTGATTAGCACCTTTTTCCAATTTTCTTCTATTTTAGGTGTGATATCTGACATATCTTATTAACAATACATTTTCAAAGATAAGAATCTAATACGCAAAAGATATATTAAAATATTTATTTTTGCGTTTAATTTAATAAAATGTCATGAAAAAAGAAGTTATTATTTTATCTCTTGGGTTCATATTTCTTTTACTTTCATCTTGTGGAGTATATGAAGAGTGCCCTGGTGAAGGAAGTGTTATCGAGAAAACAGAAAAAAAGGTTTAATTTATCTATATGAAGAACATTTGCTTCATATTATTTTTTGTTCCATTTATTGTTTTTCCGCAAGAACCACTAGAAAGACCTGAAAAGATTCTATATAAGCATCAAAGATATTTTGGAGTAAATATACATTCATTAGGATGGGGTTTTCATGGTAGGAAAGTATGGAATAATAATGTTAGGTGGCAACATTTTGTGGAGGTTGATATTACAAGTATGAAGCATCCAAAACAAGTAAGAACAATAAATACTTTTTTTAATGATGCAAAAGGATATGATTATGGGAAGATTAATTCAACTTTTATTTTAAGAACAGGTTATGGGAAAGAAAGAATCATTTTTGATAAGCCTGATTTTAGTGGTATAAGCGTAAGTGCTATTGCATCTTGTGGAGTTTCATTTGCTTTTCTAAAGCCAGTATATTTAGAGATTTTTTATCAGGATGATTTGACAAATGAATTATATATTGAGACAGAAAGATACGATTCAGATAATCCATCACATACCCCATATAGTATATATGGCAGAACTTCGTATTTTAAAGGATTTAATGAAATGACTATGCAAATAGGTGGTTATCTAAAATCTGGGTTTAATTTTGAATTCTCTAAAAAGGATGAAATAATTAAATCCTTGGAAATAGGTGTAAGTCTAGATGGATATAAGATTGGTAGTAATAGTATATTTGGCAAATCAATAGGAGAAGAGTTACCTATTATGGCTGAGATAAGAAATAAGAAGACTTGTCTTAGTTTTTATATAAATATAAATTTATTTTTCGGCAAAAGATGGTAATTAAGTCTACAATAAGAAAGCCTAAATGGTTAAAGGTAAAGCTTCCAACTGGAAAGGCTTATAAGACTGTCAAAAATTTAGTTAAAGGTAATAGCTTACATACAATCTGTGAAAGTGGTCATTGCCCAAATATTGGTGAGTGCTGGGGAGAAGGTACAGCTACTTTTATGATTCTTGGTAACATTTGCACCAGATCTTGTGGATTTTGTTCAGTTGCAACTGGCAGACCACTTTTAGTAGATATAAGTGAACCTAAAAGAGTAGCTGAATCTATTAAATTGATGAAAGTTAAGCATGCAGTTATTACATCAGTAGATCGAGATGACTTGAAAGATGGTGGGGCTGAGATGTGGGTTAAAACAATAAATGAGATCAGAAAGCTTAACCCTACTACTACTATGGAAACTTTGATTCCTGATTTTAAAGGAAGAGCAATTGATATTCAAAAGATCATAGATGTAGCTCCTGATCTAGTTTCGCATAATTTAGAGACCGTTAGAAATTTAACTAAAAAGGTTAGGATTCAAGCAAAGTATGATAGGAGCTTGGACACATTAAAGATTCTTAACGATGGTGGAATGAAAACTAAATCTGGTATTATGCTTGGGCTTGGGGAAAATGAAGATGAGGTTATAGATACAATGTATGATCTATATAATGTCGGAGTTTCAGTCTTTACAATGGGGCAATATCTGCAGCCTAGTTTAAAGCATCTTCCAGTCATAGAATTTGTTGAGCCAAAAAAATTCCAAAAGTTAAAAGAAATTGGTTTAGATATTGGGTTTAGATATGTTGAAAGTGGACCATTAGTCCGTTCATCTTATCATGCAGAGAAGCATCTGATATGAAAAAATATATCTACTTCAGTACATGATGATTTATAAGTTTAATTATTATATTTGTTTCCTTAAAATATATAAACATAAAATTATGTACATAAAATTACGATATTTAATTTTTACTTTTCTTTTAGTTTTTTCTTCTTTTTCAGTTATATCTCAAAACGTCAATCCTTGTGGAACAAATGAAATGCTTGAATTAGAGATAGAGAAATTCCCTGAGATAAAAGATTTAAGATATAATTTTGAGAAGGATCTTGAGAAATATCTCTCCAGTAATAGATATAGCAAGATGAGTGGTAATGAGAGCAAAAGAATTATACCTGTAGTCTTTCATGTTATTCATGAAGGAGGTGCTGAAAATATTTCTAAAGCACAAATTCTAGATCAAATTAGGATTTTAAATGAAGATTTAAATCGTAATAATCCAGATACGATTAATACACCTGCTCCTTTTGCTGCAGTTGCAGCTAATTGTAATATCGAGTTTAGGTTAGCAAGGATTGATCCAAAGGGTGAATGTACGGATGGTATTAATAGAGTTTATTCTGCATTAACAACTGAAGCTAGAAATAATGTTAAAGCATTAAGTTACTGGGATAGTCAGAAATATTTTAATATTTGGGTTGTGAAAAGTATTCAGCACCTATCAAGTATCGGAGGCATGACTTTAGGATATGCGCAATTTCCTGATGGTGGTATGATGTCAACAGATGGTGTTGTTTTAAGACATGACTATGTAGGATCCATAGAAGCTGCTTCTCAACAAGTAGGGAGAACAGCAACACATGAAGTTGGTCATTGGTTAGGATTACGACATATATGGGGAGATGATGAATGTGCAAGTGATAATATTTTTGACACACCAGTACATAAGGAAGCAAATTTTGGTGTTTGTAATTTTCCACATTTCCAGCAAAAACCAAATGGTGAGCCATGGTGTGTAGATGCTGATACTATTAATGGTGAAATGTTTATGAATTACATGGATTATTCTGATGATAATTGTATGAATATGTTTAGTAAAGGTCAAAAAATGGTTATGGATTATACACTTAATGGTGATTCTAGTTCTTATGGTTTTAGAAGTCATCTCATATCAGAAGAGAATCTAATTGCTACAGGAGTTAATGATGGGTTTGTAGCAACTAGTTGTTCTCCAAAGGTTGCGTTTACTGCAAGACCAATAGGAGGTTTCGGTCCAAAGACACTAATATGTGAAGGTGAGAATGTTAATTTTGTTGATTTTTCATTTAACTATAATGGACCAATTACAAGAGAATGGACATTTAACGGAGGAACACCTGCTAGTTCTAATGATTTTACTCCAAGTGTCTTGTATTCCGATCCAGGAGTATATGATGTAAGTTTAAGGATTACCACATCAGATGGTGATGTAACACTTACCAAATCTAAATATATAGTAGTAGATCCAACTATTTCTCCAAATTCAGCTAATTTCTATTCTTTTGGATTTGAGGATGCTTCTAGTTTTAATAATGATTGGGTAATTCAAAATATTGGGGCAGATGCTAATAATCAGTGGGCATTTGATAACTTACAAACACCAACTTGGTCTCTTTCTCCAAATGGAATAGAAGGAAATTCAAGCGCAATGATGGGTGTATATAATTCTAATGATATCGGAGAGGATGCTCTTATAACACCTCCATTAGATTTAAGTGGAATAAATAATGTACAGATAAAATTTAAACATGCAGGAGCAGGCGTTAGTGATAATGTTGCGAATGCACTAAACGTTTGGTGGTCAATATGCGGAACAGGTTATTGGTATCTTATTAACCCTAATAACCAAACATATTCAATTTCACCTGAAAGGACTGCTAGTTCTGGATTGTATACTTCTAGCTTTTCTCCAAATAATGAAGATTGGATTGAAGATTCTTTATTTACTACGGCTAATATAAGTACGAGTAATGTGCGATTCAAATTTGAGTATGTTAGTAATGGTTCAAGTAATAATTTTTATCTTGATGATATTAGAATTGGTGAGATGGGTAGTATGAGTATGAAATCTGAAATAAAGGATGTTTCATATAGATTAACAATTTATCCAAATCCAGCAAATACTGATGTTAGGATTATATTTGATAATGAAAAAGAAAGAAATGTAACTATTACACTAACTGATATTTTAGGTAAAAAAATTAGCGATATATACACTAATACTTTGACAGAAGGAGTTCATAGCTTTGACGTAAATCTGTCTAATTTTGATAAAGGTCTCTATTTCTTAAATATAAGTAATAACAATCTCAATATAACAACTAAAAAGCTGATTGTAAAATAGACGAGTATTTTGCTTTAAGTTATTTCCTGTGTAGTTTACTTATAGTATTTCAGTTCTAGCTTTTGTTTATTCAATACAGCATAGGAATTATAGCTTACCCAATCACCTAGATTTACATATTTTGCTTTTTTATCAATTCTAATATCTAAAGGTAGATGTCTATGTCCAAAAATATAATAATCTACCTCAAATTCTATTTGTTTCTTTACACAGTATTGTACTAACCACTCTTTATCTTCACCAAGAAACTTTTCAGGGTTATTATTAGCTATTCTACTTTTCTTTGACCACATATGAGCAATCTTGACTCCAAAGTCTGGATGAATACAAGAAAAAATCCATTGACATATTTTGGATGTGAAAATTTTTTTAATCAGCTTATATCTATTATCACCCGGCCCAAGTCCATCTCCATGAGCAATAAAGATCTTCTTCCCATTCTCTTCAATTATAGTTTTATCCTTTAATATTTTTACGCCTATTTCCTCTGGTAAGTAATTATACATCCACATATCATGATTTCCTTTAAGTAGATATATTCTAATACCAATATCATTAAGCTCTGCAATTTTTCCCAAAAGACGTACAAATCCTTTTGGTACTACAGTTTTATATTCAAACCAAAAGTCAAAGATATCTCCAAGAAGATATATACTTTTTGCATCATTTTTGATACTATCTAGCCAAGAGATAATTTTTTTTTCTCTTGATATACTTTCTATATGAGAGGGAGCGCCTAAATGGAAATCTGATGCAAAATATATTTTATCTCTCGTCATTATTCTTCAAGTTTTTTCCTAAGTAATTGATTACATATTTTTGGGTCAGCCTTACCTTTTGATAATTTCATAACCTCTCCCATAAACAGACCAATTAAACCTTTCTTACCGTCTTTATATTCTTTAACCTTTTCAGGGTACTTTGCGATGGATAGATTAATAAATTGATTTAATTTATTATTATCACTCTCTTGAATCAAATTATATTTTATAGCAATTTCCTCTGCAGATATATCATTTTCAATCATTAGTGGTAGTATCTTTGAGTTAGCAATGGAATTACTTATTTTCCCATTATCAATCAAATCAACAAGTTGCGCTATCATATCAGGTTTTACTGTAAATTTAGTTATATCAGTTGCAGTTTCATTTAAGTAAGATTTTATACTACCATTTAATATATTTGCAGCACCTTTATAGTTATTAGTAAAGCTACATACTTTATTAAAATATAGAGCAAATTCCTTCTCTTCTATAAGTATATTAGCATCATATTCAGATAATTTATAATCTTGTGTAAATTTTTTATATAGATCTTTTGGAAGTGCTGGTAGTTTTGATCTTACTTTTTCTATATATTCCTTCTTTATAATTACAGGTTGTAAATCAGGTTCAGGAAAATATCTGTAATCGTTAGCTTCTTCTTTATGACGCATGCTTATAGTGGAGTTGTCAGCTGCATTATAACTTCTTGTCTCATGCCTAACTTCTTCTCCAGATTCGATAAGACTAATCTGTCTTTTTATCTCAAATTCTATTGCCTTTTTCACATTTCTAGAAGAGTTCATATTTTTAACTTCTACTTTTGTACCAAACTCTTTATTTCCTGTTTCTCTTACAGATATATTAGCATCACATCTAAGACTTCCTTCTTCCATATTTCCATCACATATATCTAGATAGCGTAATAATTTACGTACCTGGATGATATAGTTATATGCCTCATTTGCAGATCTAATTTCAGGCTCAGATACAATTTCTAGTAAAGGTACTCCCGCACGATTTAGGTCAATTAAAGTGTTAAATGGGTCAATATCATGAATACTCTTACCAGCATCCTCTTCCATATGTATTCTTGTTAGGTTAATTTTTTTGAGATTATTATTATCATCTGTAATTTCAATAAAACCACCATTACATATCGGAGTCTTATCTTGAGTAATTTGATAACCCTTCGGGAGATCTGCATAAAAATAATTTTTTCTAGCATATTCATTCCTTTCTCTGATTTGTGCATCTACTGCTAATCCAAGTTTTAAAGCAAATTCTATAACTTTTTTATTTGCTCTAGGGAGAGTCCCTGGGTGACCTAAAGTTATTACGGAAGTTTTTGTATTAGGAGTTGCTCCATAGATATTCTCGTCTGATGAATACGCTTTAGTTTTAGTTAATAGTTGGGCATGAACCTCTAGTCCTATAACCACTTCATATTTACTCTTATTAACCATTTTATTCAAAAATTATTTTTCCACTTTCAGTCATCTTATTTTCATAAATAAGTTGGTAAAGATACATCCCATTTGGAATATTATATCTATACAATGTTCTGTTTTCATTAATCTCTTTCCGCATAACTCTTTTCCCCATTATATCATATACTATAATTGAACTTACATTCTTATTACTAACCATAAATTGGTTTTTTGTTGGGTTTGGAAAAATTGAGTTTTCTTTATAAGATATGTTATTTGAAGATAGTGGAAATTGACCACTAAAAACATATAATCCAGTTTGCATATCAGACACAAGGATACTAGAGAAATTGAAACCATTGCTATCCCAGAAAGGATATACTCCCCAAGCGCCTTTATAAGATGAATGATTATTTGGAAGATATGTATCGTAATATAATACCTGAATTGGATTTGCAGGGTCTGTGATATTAAATACGCGTAACCCATCATGATAATATGATACAAAAAGCATCTTATTCTTTATTATAGCATTATGAGCCATTGAATTAGTGTCGATACCTGAATTAATAGTGGATAGAACAGAAATGTTATTAAAATCAGTTACATCTAGTATTTTTATATCATAACCATGATTTTCATCTAACATCGCGTATACTGTGCCATCTTCACTTAACCATCCTGAATGATTATAACCTGCATCTGGGTATGAAGTTAAAGATGCTAATTCAACCGGAGCCATCCCTCCAGGTAAATCTAGATAATGGAAATCTATAATTCTAAACCCATCATAACCGCAATTTAAAAAAGCAGTATCATTTCTTACGTACGCATCATGAACATGTCCTACATTATTATATGTATATATTAATGTAGGGTTAATAGGATTATCTAAAGAGTACACTTCCATTGCTGAAGAAAAATTATTTGGGTTAGTATGTTTAACTGCACATACATATAATTTAGCAGTTGCTGTATCAATAAAAATATTATGAGATTTTGTAAAAAGAGAGTCAGAGTCATAAACTACATTAATACTGTTTGGTAAATTGTTAAGATCAATTATTTGTAGAGTACTACTATTACCTTCATCACAAACTGCATATAAGTATCCGTTATAATCGTGATAATCTCTATGAACTACACTGCTACCAGTATATGCACCTTGTATAAAGCCAATCTGATTTATATTTGAAGTTGATCCAGATGAAGCATTTGTGACATCAAAGAAGTGAGTACCTTCAGTTGATCCAATAATAGCTATTTCTAGACCATTTATTTGTACTCCCCATATCTCGTTATAAGTATTATCGTATTGCCATGAAGCAATTAATGAGCTATCCTGCCAATTATATATTGGGTCTATTTGCCAAGCATTAGAGAATTGGCAGAATGAAGGTAATGAAATTAATAAAGCTAGGATTGTTAGAATAGATGTTTTTTTCATTTTGTTTATGTTTTAGACAAATATATGTAATAAACCTAATGAACTTGTTTTTATAATTATTTTTTCTTACATATTAAACCTATAATTGATCAATAATTATATGGATATATTAATATATAGCAATTGAATATGTTAAAGGTTTTTTATATTTTTGATATTAGTTCTTTTATTATTATAGTAAGTTTTGGTTCAGTTGATTCTGCAACGGATTGGACATCTTCATGTGTCACTTTCTTTATTTTACCAGGTACTCCTAAGTCTGTAATAACAGAAACAGCAAAACATGGGATGTTCATATGTCTTGCAGCTATTATTTCAGGTACAGTTGACATTCCTACAGTATCACCACCTATTTTTCTAAAATATATATATTCTGCTGGAGTCTCTAGTGTTGGTCCTGTAACACCTACATATACACCTTTTTGGATCTGTATATTATTTGATTTGGCAATTTTTTCTGCTATAGCTATTAGTTTAGGACAATAAGGGATGCTCATATCTGGGAATCTTGTACCAATTTCATTCTCATTATAACCAATCAATGGATTTGGTATTAGATTTATGTGATCACGAATGATCATTATATCACCAATATTATATTTAGGATTAACTCCTCCACTTGCATTTGAGACAATTAATTTTGTAATACCAAGATATTTCATTACTCTGATAGGGAAAACAATCTTTTCTATTTTATAACCTTCATAGAAATGAAATCTCCCCTGCATAGCAACAACAGGTTTATCTCCCATTGTGCCAAAAATTAATTTTCCTGAGTGACCTTCAACTGTAGATAATGGAAATCCAGGTATATCTTCATATGGAATTGAGTTTGTGATTTTAATATCATCTGTTAATTTTCCTAGTCCTGTTCCTAGAATAATTCCTATTTTAGGTTCTTCATTTAACCTCTCTCTTATGTAGTTAGCAGTCTCTTTTATTTGTTTCAGCATATTTTAAAATTTGTTTATCGAAATTATTTTTATCTTCAAATTTAGTCTCTATTGGAATGTAATAAATATTAGTGTTAATAAATTCTTTCTTATAACACTTTAGTTTAATAGCATCTTTTTCGGTTGTCAAAATAATCTTTTTTAAAGAGATATCTTTTTTATATTTACCTATGATATCATTAATATCATTTATATTATAGTTATGGTGATCCTTATATTTAATATGTGAAACAGAATAATCTTGTGCTAATTTTTCTAATATAGCTAAACTATTAGCAATTCCAGTAACTAAAATTATTTTACAATCTTCTTCTAATATAAAGTTTTCATCAGTTTTAAGGCATTTCAAATCTTTGTATTCTATATGACTAAAATAACTCCTTTGAGTAATAAAGACTCCTAATTGTTGGACAATACCTTTCTTTTCTGTGGGATTTAGATTTTTTGGACATTTACTTACCACAATAATATCTGCTCTCTCACTTCCTTTCTTACTTTCTCTAAGAGTTCCCATTGGCATAAGAAAATTCTTGTAGTATGGTAAGGTGTAGTTAGTGGTTATTATGTTGAGGCCAGCCTTAATACTTCTATGTTGAAAACCATCATCTAGTATTATAATATCAATTTCTGGATGAGATTTAATAATATTTAATATTCCTCTTTTCCTATTCCCATCTACAGCTACAACGCATTCTGGATTCTTTTCTTTTATTAACAGTGGTTCGTCTCCCACATTACTTATTTTACTTCCTATATCTACTTCTAGATAATTATTTGTATTCCTTCCATAACCTCTGCTTAATATAGCAATATTATAATCTTTTAGGACTGAAACAACATATAAGACAAGTGGAGTTTTCCCTGTTCCTCCTACTGATAGGTTACCTATACAAATAATAGGAATTCTAAATGATTTAGAAGATAAGATGCCAATATCGAATAGTAGGTTCCTTATATTCGTAAATATAGCATAAAGAAAAGAAAACGGATAGAGAAACAATTGCATATTGCAAAGATAGGATTTAGATAACATATTAATAGATATAGTTTATGAGATTTTATTAGATATTTAATTTTTTAGAATATAATTTTTAATTGCTTATACTTTTGTTTTGTACTTTTGGAGTATGAAAATAAAAGAGATTACTCAATATCTTGAGAATATAGCTCCACTTGCTTACCAAGAAGCATATGATAATTCTGGCTTAATTGTAGGAGATGAGAATAACGATGTTAGTTCTGTGCTTATTACACTTGATTGCACTGAAAATGTTGTAGATGAAGCGATAAATAATAATTGTAATTTAATTATTTCTCACCATCCTATTATCTTTAATGGACTTAAGCAGATTATAGGGAGTAATTATGTAGAGAGAACTATTATAAAAGCAATTAAGAATAATATCACAATATATTCTATTCATACAAATTTAGATAATGTAAGTAATGGTGTTTCTGCAAAAATCGCAAAAATTATAGGTTTAGATGAATGTAGTGTCCTTGCACCAAAGAAAAATTTATTAAGACATCTTGTGGTTTATTGCCCATATTCTGATGCTGAGAATATTAGATCCGCACTTTTTGATGCAGGAGCAGGTAAGATTGGAGACTATGATAAATGTAGTTTTTCTTCAAAAGGTAATGGTACTTATAGGGCAAATAATGAATGCAATCCTTATGCTGGTAAGATTGGTGATTTACATAATGAAAATGAAGAAAGAATTGAGGTAATTTTCCCAATAAATAAAGAAAGGGATGTTATTAATTCTTTAAAAAATAATCATCCTTATGAAGAAGTAGCCTATCAGATATATGTTCTAGATAATTTATATAAAAAGGTTGGTGCTGGAATAATTGGTGTTTTGCCAGATGAAGTTGGAATTCATGAGTTTTTAGATATTGTTAAGATTAAAATGAAAACAGATTGTATAAGATATACAAATTTAGTTAATAAAAAAATTAAGAAAGTAGCGATATGCGGAGGAAGTGGGAGTTTTTTAATATCTGATGCAATTAGTGCTGGAGCAGATATTTTTATTACATCGGATGTTAAATATCATGATTTTTTTGATGCAGATAATGATATAATTATTGCTGATATAGGTCATTATGAGAGCGAACAATTTACAAAGGAACTAATTTATGAACTCCTTAGTAAAAAATTTAGTAAATTCGCCATCCAATTATCAAAAATAAATACAAACCCAATAAACTACCTTTAAATGGCAAAGACTGCAAAAAAGACTGTAAAGAATATTAAAACAATAACAGTTGAAGAGAAATTAAGAGCATTATACCAGCTACAGTGTGTAGATTCAGATATTGATAAGATTAGAGTTGTAAGAGGAGAGCTTCCATTAGAAATACAAGACTTAGAGGATGAGATTACTGGCTTTACTACTAGGATTGATAAATTTAAAGAAGAATTAGAAAAATTAGATGAATCGTTATCTGCATCAAGGATCAAGAAAAAAGATGCGAAAGCACTTATCAAAAAGTATGATAAGCAACTATCTAATATTAAAAATAATAGGGAATATGAGTCTCTTACAAAAGAGATTGAATTTCAGACACTAGAGATTGAATTGTGTGAGAAAAAAGAAAAGGAGATAAAGGCAAAGAAATTAATGAAAGATGAAATAATCCTTTCAACTACAGATTCTTTAAAGGATAGAAAAAAGGAAATGGAAGTTAAGAACTCGGAACTTGATGAAATAACTAAAGAAACAGAGAAAGAGGAGAAAAGTCTAATGAGAAAATCTAATAAATCCAATGTTTTAATTGAAGAGAGATTGTTAACTGCATATTCTAGAATAAGAAATAATGTGAGGAATGGGTTAGCTGTTGTGTCAGTAGATAGGGATGCTTGTGGAGGTTGTCAAAATATTATCCCTCCCCAGAGGCAATTAGATATTAGGATGCATAAAAAAGTTATCGTCTGTGAACATTGTGGTAGAATTCTAATTGATGCTGAAATGTTCTAGAAAGAATACTTAAAATATATTATAAATTAAATGGGGTTTCATATATTTGAAGCTCCATTTTTATAATATGAAGAGAAAGACTCTATTATTATTACTCACTTTCCTACAGTTCTATTGTTTAGCTACATTTGATATGAATAGGAATATGCAAAATTCTTATTCTAAGATTATTAATCTTCAATTTAATGAAGGGTATAAATTTATCGAACTTGAGAGAGAATCTAATCCTAACAATGGGTTAATCCATCTCAACGAGAATTATAAAGATTTTTTAACAATAAGTATAGGTGAAAGTAAACATGAATTTGATTCCCTTTATAGAAATAAGAAAAAAAGATTAATTGCAATTTCTAAATGTGATAGAAACTCGCCTTATTATTTATATGCACAAGCGGAGATAAATTTGCAATGGGCCTTTGCCAGAATTAAGTTCCAAGAATATTTTCTAGCTGCTTATGAGATTCAAAAAGCTTATTTTTTATTAAAGGAGAATAAAGAGAAATATCCAGAGTTCTATCTTAATAATAAAGGGATTGGATTATTAAATTGTATAATTGGATCAGTTCCTAATAATTTTAAATGGATTGTAAATTTAATAGGTATTGATGGAGATATTGAAAGTGGAATTAACACATTACATGATTTCTTAATAATTACTGAAAAAGTAGAAAAATATCATATCTATAATACAGAGTTACTTTTTCTTATATCTTTTTTAGAGATGAATTTAACTATTGAAAGAAGTTATATGCAAAGGACACTAGATTCTATTGAGAAAAGGTATAAAGAACATATTCTATTAAACTTTGCAGCAGCAAGGCTTTCTTCTAGATTAGGTTATAATAAAAATACGATACAAATTTTAGAGTCTAGACCTGATATTGAGGGGCAATATAATTTTTGGTATTTAGATTATTTGCTTGGAATGTCAAAACTATATCAACTAGATCAATCAGCTAAAGATAATTTTCTCTCATTTATCAATAATCATAAGGGTGAAAACTATATTAAATCTGCTTATCAAAAACTTGCATGGATTAGTTTCTTACAGGGTGATAGTAAAAAAATGAGCTTTTACTTTACACAAGTAACTTTGCATGGGAAATCATTTTTAGATGAAGATATAAAGGCACAAAAGGATGCACAACGACAACATATAGCTCATCCATTATTACTTGAAGCACGTCTACTTTATGATGGAGGTTATTATGAGCATTCATTAAACAGAATACAGAAAATTAACCTAGACAACCTTTCAAATATTCATAATACACTTGAGTATTGGTATAGATTAGCAAGAATTCAGCAAAAAAAGATGGAGCCTAGTAAAAAGATTATAGAGACCTTTACGAAGGTCGTATCTATTAATCAGAATTCTGATGCATATTATACACCTATGTCTGTGTTACAAATTGCTTTTGAGTATGAAAGGTTGAACGATAAAGCAAAAGCAAAGTATTATTATCAGAAGTGCCTAGAATTTAAAAACTTTGATTATGAAAGAGGTATACATCAGAAAGCTAAAGTTGGTTTAAGTAGGTTATTAGACTAATAACGTAGGCCTAGTGTTAATAATATATTATGTTTTATTGTGGTTATTGTTGCAGGCTTAATAATATCGGAAGAATAGACAAGGTGTTCATTATTTTCTTCAGATAATATAAAAGTAAGATCAGCGGTGAAGAAACCTCTGTCTAACCCTAATCCGAAAGAGAAACTTTTATTAAGTAATTCTGGATTTTCCTTGTAAGGACTACTATAATGAGCATAACCTGCTCTAATACGGAATGGTTTGTATTTAACTTCTCCACCCATTCTTATATTGGTAGATTTTGTATATAATGAATTTATTATTTCATTCTCTTCAGTATACTGATATGTATCTGAGCTATATATAGCTGTAGAGTAGTCTACAATCTCAATATCAATCGACAATAACCCTTTGTTTTCTATATTAGCAGAAATACTTCCAATTGTTTTCCATGGAGTTTTAAGTTCATAATTGAAATAATCAAATGGTGAAGAATCATACATTGTTCCTAAACTATTTTCCCATTCTGCTGTAATTGATGTATTATATTGTTCTTCTATATCATAATAAGTAGGTGAATGTATTGCGCCACCTATTTTTATCCAGTCATTCATTCGAGCAATTAAACCAACTTTTAGATTTAGCCCTCTACCACTAGTACTTATCTCTTCAATAAGATTAAAGCTGCTTAAATGAAATGCAGTATCAGAAAATTGACTTTCAGAATAAATTGATTCTTCATAATAATCAATAATAGGCATTCCAATTGTAGCTCCTATATATACTACTTCTTCATATGAGGTACCAAAAGAAAAAACATATTCTCCAGATGAACCGCTACTGTTTATAGTTTTTTCCTGATATTTATTTAATTTTGAATTTAAATTGGAAATATAATTTCCATTATCAATGCTGTCCATTGGATCAAACAGATAGGTGTTCCAAGCCAGTAGTTCATTAAAATTATTCAGATTAGCTATTATCTTTCCCTGGGAATTTAATAGGAAGTTATCAATCATGGAAGAAGTATTATTAAATCCACTTAAGAATACTCTCTTTTTATAATTAGCTGTGCTATTATATCCAACTGCAAGATTAATTCTTCTCCATTCTTCTTTGCTGTCTTTTAGGGAAGAGGCTACATAACCAAAATTAGAGAAGTTAGAGAATAATTTATCATTAATATTCTTACTATTATTAAAAAATGATTTAGCTGTAATGTTTCCAAATTGTGGTGTTAATGTTAATTCATTAGATTGATATAAACCAAGTCCTGCAGGATTATAACTTAATGATGTAAAATCTGCACCTAAAGCTCCATATGCCCCAGACATAGAAGTAAAACGTGCAGTTCCGGATATATCGTATCTGGAGAAACGTAAAGCATCTATCTCAGTCTGTGCATTAGTAGAGATAAAAATAAAGACACTTAAGAATATATGGAGTATTCTTGACATTTCTTATCTTCTTGGATTCACACCTCTTTTAACTTTTCCAGATCCAGTATTTCTTCTGTTACCATTAGTTTTTATAGTATTTCCTCGTGAATTATTGTAATTCCTATTAGAGTTTGATTGATTTTTAGTATTTACTCTATTTCTAGTAGATGAATTCTTTGTTGAAATCTCTCTTTTGTTATAGTTGTTTTTATTTACTGAAGAATTATTAGTAGGTTTTGTGGTATTTCTGTTTATAGTTTTTTCTTTTGATATATGGTTAACTGTTTTTGTAATATTTCTATCAAACTTATTATATGCAGGATTATCTAAATTACCATTAATATTATTTACTGTCCTATTAGTATTTTTTCTAGAAGATATTGAACCTCTTGGTCCATAATAGATTGAATTATTGTCATAGCTATTTGTATAGCTGTCATTGTTATAGTAGTTATTATATCCACTATAATATCCATAATGATAGTTCGAGAAAATTGGATACTGTGTATAGTACCCTGAATAACCCCAGCTATAATAAGGATAATAGAATGGATCATAATAATTATAGCCAGAATAAATACTTATACCACAATGGTATGGGTTCTGTGAATACCAATAATAATTAGTATAAAGTCCTCCATAATATCCCATCCTATAAATTGGATGGTGGAACCTTCTAATTCTTGCAGAATATGAATAATCATAGTAATTATCTAAAGTCTGATAATCATTATATATATAATTATTCTTTAAGCTATCATTACTATGGTCTTCGTTTTGAGTATTGTCTTCTAATACCTGGTAGTCATCTATGCTACTAAAATCTTCTTTCTTTAGATAATTTGGATCTTCATATGTTTTTGAATAATATACTTTTGTTATACATGAACTAAACATGCAAAAAATTAAAGAAGAAATTATTATTTTGTTCATACCTGTATTTTTAGTTTAGTCAAAGTAAACAAAGATAGTTTAATTTATTAAATTTGGCTTTTCAAAATATAACAACGATCAAATACAGGTAAAATTATAATTATATATCTAAATGGCAAAGAATATTACAAGAAGAGAAGTTGATTATTCTAGATGGTACAATGATATTGTGCAACATGCAGATTTAGCAGAAAGTTCAGGAGTAAGAGGATGTATGGTTATCAAGCCCTATGGTTATGCAATATGGGAAAAAATGCAAGCAGAGCTAGATAGGATGTTTAAAGAAAGCGGACATGAGAATGCTTATTTTCCTATTTTTATTCCTAAATCGTATTTCACAAAAGAAGCTAGTCATGTAGATGGTTTTGCAAAGGAATGCGCAGTAGTGACTCATTATCGACTAAAGAATGCAGAGGATGGTAGTGGTATAATAGTTGATGATACAGCAAAGTTAGAAGAAGAACTTATTGTCCGACCAACATCTGAAACAATTATTTGGGATACTTATAGAAAGTGGATACAATCATATAGAGACTTACCTATCTTATGCAATCAGTGGGCAAATGTTGTTAGATGGGAAATGCGTACAAGATTATTTCTTCGTACTTCTGAATTTTTATGGCAAGAAGGTCATACTGCACATGCAAATAAGGAAGAGGCTATTGAAGAAACAAAGAAAATATTAGATATTTACGCTGATTTTGCGCAAGGTTTCATGGCTATGCCTGTAGAAAAAGGAACTAAGACTGCAGGTGAAAGATTTGCTGGTGCTGTAGATACTTATTGTATTGAATCTCTTATGCAGGACGGAAAAGCATTACAGGCTGGAACTTCACACTTCTTGGGTCAGAACTTTGCGAAGGCATTTGATGTTAAGTTCGCAACAAAAGAAGGTAACCAAGATTATGTGTGGGCAACATCATGGGGTGTTTCTACTCGCCTAATGGGTGCTTTAATTATGACACATTCTGATGATTCTGGCCTAGTCCTTCCACCAAAATTAGCTCCTTATCAGGTAGTAATAATACCTATTTATAAAGGGATCGAACAATTAGATAAAATAAAAGATAAAGTATTTAGTATTAAGAAATCTCTTGAGAAGAAAGGAATTTCTGTAAAGTTTGATGATAGAGATACACATAAGCCAGGATGGAAATTTGCAGAATACGAATTAAAAGGTGTTCCTGTAAGATTAGCTATCGGAAATAGAGATTTAGAAAATGATACTATTGAAGTTGCTAGGAGAGACACAATGGAGAAAGTAACATATCAAATAAATGATATAGATATTAAGATAGAAAATTTATTAATTAAGATACAAGACAACTTATACAAGAAGGCTATTACTAGGAAAGAGGAAAAAACATATACTGCTGATTCATTTGATGAATTTAAGAATTTGATTAAGAGTGGTGGATTTGTTTGGGCGCATTGGGATGAGACTAGTGAAACTGAGGAGGAAATCAAGAAGATTACTAAAGCAACAATCAGGTGTATTCCTCTTGAATCTAAAGAGGAAGTAGGTAAATGTGTTTTTAGTGGTAAGTTATCTAGAAAGAGAGTGTTATTTGCAAAAGCATATTAGATGGAAAATGAGATAATAAGTTTATTAGAAGAAAAGGCATCAACAAAACAGGATGTTTATAGAAAGACTCAAAGTGTTTTTTCTGATTTACAGAATTTGTTAAAAGCAAAATCTATTAGCTTAACAAAAAAGATATTAGATAAAGATAAATCTATTAAGGTTTTATTTTCCTCTAAAGGTAAATTTGAAGCACAATTAAAATTTTCAGGTGACACACTTCTTTTTCATATGCATTCTAATGTATTTGATTTTCCAGCAGGGCATGCTATACACAAAACTAAATATGTTAAGGAAGACAACTTAAGAACATTTTGTGGTGTAATACATATATATAATTTCTTATCTGATTCATTGAAATATAATAGAATGAATGATGAGGGATATCTTATAGCAAGAATATTTGTAAATAAAGATTATCACTTTTTTGTTGAAGGAGATAAACAGCTGGGTTTTTTATTTAATGACTTTGTAAAACAAGTTATTGATAAACATGAATTGGAGAAGATTATTGAATCAGCAATGATATATTCATTAAATTTTGATTTACAGGTTCCAAATATCAGTGATGTAAATGTGGTATCTGTTCATCAAATCTTACAGATGAATACTAGTCAAAAGATAAGAACTGCAAAGCGTTTGGGATATAAGTTTTCTTTTGAAAAATAAAGACAATGAACTGTTTGCTAAAAATGAAAAATAGTATAAATTTGCAGACTAATTTTTTGAGATACGGCCCGTTCGTCTAGTCAGGTCAGGACGCCAGGTTTTCATCCTGGTAACAGGGGTTCGAATCCCCTACGGGTCACTAAAATATTATAATTATGGCAAATCATAAATCTGCAATTAAAAGAATTAGACAATCAGAAAAGAGAAGATTGTTTAATAAGTATTATCATAAAACCGCAAGAAATGCGGTTCGTAAACTTAAGGCATTAACAACTAAAAAGGATGTGTTGGAGTTTTTCCCAAAAGTAGTTGCGATGCTAGATAAATTATCAAAACGAAAAATTATTCATAAGAATAAAGCAGCTAATATAAAGTCAAAGTTAGCAAAACATGTAAATTCGGTTTCTAAATAATTATTTTACATATCGTTATAATTTAGGGTCTGTCCATAATAGTTGGTCAGACCTTTTTTAGTATTTTTATTCATTATTAAATGATTTAACAATTTTATGTAAACAGATGTTACTTATCTACACACCCAGTATTAAATCTAGACATAGGTATATTTTTAATCTTTTCTTTTCAGAAATATATGATATTAAATTTCATATTACTGAAGATGATTATGAGTTTAGAACATATAATGGCCCAAAGATTAATTATTCAGATAATAACTTTAATAATGAGATTTTTATTGAGTCTATTGGTTTATTAAATGAAACGGGTATTAATCATTACAATATAGATGTAAGTATAGATAATGGAGTTCCATTTTTCTTTAAAACACTTTCTTCAGCAACTATACCTTTTGATATATTTTCAGCAAGTTTCTTTCTAGTAAGTCGCTATGAGGAATATCTTACAAATGATAGAGATAAACATAAACGTTTTAAGCCTGAGGATTCAATCGCATTTAAAAATAATTTCCTTGACAAACCGATTATAAATATTTGGGCTGCTATACTTGTAGATAATATTTCAGAAAGATTCCCTAATTTAAATATTATACACCCATCATATAATTATCTTTCTACAATTGACGTTGATAATGTTTTTTGTTATATGGGTAAAGGTATTATAAGATCTGTATTAGGGTCTTTAGCTTCATTGCTTAGACTTGACCTAAATAGTATCAACAAAAGGATTAGGGTTCTTTTAGGTATAGATAATGATCCTTATGACACATTTGATATTCAGCTTAAGATACAAGAGAGATATAAATTTGATGTAATATATTTTTTTTTATTAGGGGATTATAGAAAGAATGATAAGAATATTTCGTATAAGAATGAAAAATTTAGAAAAATTATAGTAGATATTTCAAAATATGCTCAAATTGGTTTGCATCCATCATATCTCTCAAATTATAAAAAAAAGCAAATATATATAGAGAAAAAAAGAATGGAAAATATTCTAAATATCAAAGTTACATCTAGTAGGCAACATTATTTAAAATTAAGTTTACCTGCAACATATCAAAGGCTAGTTGATTTAGGTATTAAAGATGATTATACTATGGGTTATGCATCAGCTATTGGTTTTAGAGCAAGTATATGTTCATCATTTAAATTCTATAATTTATTATCTGAAGAGGTATTACCTATTAGAATACACCCTTTTGCTGTTATGGATGCAACACTTTTATATTATCTTAAATTAACACCTAAAGAGTCTCTTTCTCAAATTTCAGGATTAATTAAACAGGTTAAAGATGTAAATGGGACTTTTATATCACTTTGGCATAATGAATCATTTAGTGATTATAATAAATGGAGAGGCTGGGAAAGAATTTATGAAGAGATGGTAGAGTTAGCGCATTAATGATAAAATTTTTAAAACATAGAGAAATTGATAAATCTGAATGGGATTTTAGACTTGAGGAATCTTTAAACCCTAAAATCTATGCGTATTCATGGTATCTTGACGTTGTATCACCAGAATGGTGCGCTCTAGTAGAAGATAGATATAAAAGTATTTTTCCTATTCCAGTTCATAAAAGATTAGGCGTTTCATATATTTCACAACCATTATTTACACAACAGCTAGGCTTGTTTTCTTCTGATGAAACTGTCAGGGTTGATGATTTTATTAAAAGAATCCCAAAAAAATTATGGTTAAGAAGTTTGCAAATTCATAATAAAATAATTAACTCAGACCATAAGGATAATTATGAACTAGATATATCTAAAGATATTAATCTTATTAGGAAGAATTATTCAGATAACTTAAAAAGAAATATAAAAAAGGCGTATAAATTTAAACTAGAAGTTATGGAATGTTCGAGTAGTATTTTGATTGAAATGTTTATGCAGAATAAGGGTAAAGAGGTGAAAGATTTAAATGAGAAAGCATATAATATTTTAGCTAAATTATTTAATGAGATAACAACTAGAAGGATGGGAGAATGTTATGGTGTATATAAAGATGGTAAGATAATAAGTGCTGCTTTCTTCGTTAATTGTTTAGGAAGATCTACTTACCTTTTTTCAGCATCTAATAGCTACGCTAAAGAAGTTGGAGCTAATCATTTTTTAATAGATTATTATATTGAGAAATTAAGAAAAGAATCACTAATACTAGATTTTGAGGGATCTATGATACCTAGCATAGCACGATTTTACTCTTCATATGGAGCTAGAAAGAAATATTATTATTTAGTTGGCAGATGAAAACAAAACACATCTTCTTTGATTTAGATAGAACATTATGGGATTTCGAGACTAACTCAAATATTACATTATTAGAATTGTTCAACAATTTTAATTTAGAATCAAAGGGAATCAGTAATGCTGATGAATTTATTAATATATATAAGATAAACAATGAAAGATTATGGGCAAAGTATAGGGAAGGAAGAATATCACAGAAATATTTAAGATCAGAAAGATTTCATAGAGCGTTATTATATTTTGGAATTAACGAAGAATCATTAGCTGAAGATATAGGACAAGAATATGTTAGAATATGTCCTAGAAAAGAAAACCTATTACCATACAGTTTGGATATTTTAGACTACTTAAGAGATAAATATTCACTTCATATTATTACGAATGGATTTCACAATGTTCAACATATAAAACTTAAACATTCTAGATTAAGTAAATATTTTGATACAATTACAACATCAGAATCTGTTGGTGTAATGAAGCCAAACCCAAAGATATTTGAATATGCTTTAAATGCTGCAGGAGCATGTAAAGGAGAAAGTGTTTATATTGGTGATGACTTAGTTGTAGATATTATTGGTTGTCAAGATGCTGGAATAGAGGGGGTATATTTTAATTTAGATAATATAGATCATTGTGAAAATGTTGCATTTGAGATTAATTGTCTTAACAGTCTGAAGGAACTATTTTAAATCCACCAATTTGTAGATCATTCCAAAAATTAGGGTATGATTTATTAACAACCTTAATGTCATTAATTTGTACTTCCCCAAATCTTAAACATAAAGGTGCAAAACTCATGGCCATTCTATGATCATTGTATGTATTAATTATTTTATCATTATTTATTGCTTTTAGTTCCTGACTTACAGCTGATAATCTATTAGTTTCTTTATATTTTAAATTCTTTGTCCCTAATAATGAGGTGTTCTTTCCAAGCCCAAAGATAGTACACTTTAGAGGTTGATATAAATCCGGAGTATTAATCAGGTTAATATTTTTTGGTAGATTACAGTTCATATTCTTTGAAAGAAATAGCGAACCATCTATAAACTCTGATTTTATACCAAATGAAGAGAAAATATTCATTATTTCTTGATCTCCTTGAAGTGACTCCTTATCTAGTCCATTCAATTTTATGCTACAACTTTTTGATAAAGCAGCTATTTCAAACCAGAATGAAGCTGAAGACCAGTCACTTTCTATAATATAATCAGTTGGTATATATTGTTGTTTTTTAATCCTAATTACATTGTTATGCCAGGAATAAGATATTCCAAATATTTTCATTATTTTTAGGGTCATTTCGATATATGATTTTGATGCAATTTTACCTTTCAGTATCAATTCTATTCCATTTTCTAATAGTGGTGCAATTAGTAGAATTGAACTAACAAATTGAGAGCTAATACTCCCATCAAGTTCTATGATCCCTCCGTTTATCTTACTGCCAGATATTTTTAATGGCGGAAAATTTTTATTTTCTGTATATGTAATTTTAGCACCTAACTTCATTAAAACATCAACTAATATTTGGATTGGCCTTTCTTTCATTCTTTGACTTCCATTAAGGTAAATATTCTTATTATTCTGTATTGCAAAGAAAGAAGTTAAGAATCGGAATGATGTTCCAGCATCACCAACATAGATTTCATTTTTGTTAGATTTAAGAGCATTCTTAAGATACTTTGTGTCATTAGATTCTGATAGGTTAATGATATCGAAATCATCATCACAGAGCGCTCTAATTATTAGTAACCTATTTGATATACTCTTTGAAGAAGGTAGATTTATTTCACAATTAATAATCTTTGTTGGATGTGAAATCTTATAATTCATCTTTTGTTAATAAATTATTAAAAGTGCACTCTCCTATGCTTTTAAGAAGTGAAAAATTTATTTTTTCTGATATGTTTTTTTTATCTTTTATTAAGTATTCCATTAGTTCGTTTTTAGAAGGTTGATATGGTAGATTGAAATTTGAAAGAATATAATTCTGTATATCCTTTTTAACTTTTTTTGTGATTAGAGATAATTCTACTTCCATTAACATTCCCATAAGAACAGCCTCACCATGCATAATAGGTTGATCTTTTGCTAAATAATAACTTTCAATTGCATGCCCGTAAGTATGTCCAAAATTTAATTTCTTACGCTCACCTTCCTCGAGTGGATCATGTATGATAATTTGATTTTTTATTTTTACAGATCTATATATTATATCTTCCCAGCAAAAACTAGTAAGAGATTTTGATTTTATGAATTTCCATAGTTTACTATCTGCAATAAGAGCATGCTTAATGATTTCAGAAAAACCAAATTTTAGTTGATTTTCAGGTAATGTGTCTAGAAATTTAGGATGTATAAGTACTAATTTAGGGTTATTAAAAACACCTATATGATTTTTAAGTTTCTCAAAGTTAATTCCTGATTTTCCTCCAATTGAAGCATCTACCATACCAACTAATGTAGTAGGTACTTGGATAAAATCAATTCCTCTTAAGTATGTTGATGCACAGAATCCACCTATATCACCTATTACTCCTCCACCAAGATTTATTAATAAAGATTTTTTATCAAAATTATTTTCATTTAATATGCCCCATATAAATTCACATGTAGCAATATTCTTATTCTTTTCTCCAGATGATATTTCAATTGTGATAGAATTATTCAGCTTTGGTAAATAATTAAGACAATATCTTTTTGTATTCTCATCAACTAATATTGCAATTTTTGAATATTTAGATATATTTAATTTAGTAAAAGTGTTTTTCCCAATAAAAATAGAGTAATCAGAAGATTTTATTTCTTTCACTGGCTTATCTCTATTAATGGATTTCCTGTGCAGCCACTTGGATATGAGATGCCTAATAAAATAGAGATAGTTGGTGCAATATCTCGTATGTTAACTTTTCTATCAGTTTTCCCTTTATTAATCTTACCACCCCAAAATATTAGAGGAACATGTGTATCATATTTATATGCGGTTCCGTGTGTGGTACCACCTTTTTTCCAATATGATGATAGCCATCCACTTTGAGGACTTACAATAACATCTCCAGATCTTTTCTGATTATATCCATTTTGAAATAATGAATGGAATGAATTCTGATATTCATTTTCATGCAATTGATGAGAAGTAAAAGTATTTTTTACCCATTCATAATCTAGAATAAATTCAGCGCATGCTTCTCTTATTTCTTTAATATTAACATCTAAATTATTTTTAATAAATTCATAATTAAGGAACAATTGGTTATTAGAGAAGTCAGTGATATATTCACTAGGATTTTCTTTATCTGGCCAATTATATTTTTCTTGAAGATGCAATTTTAAATCTTCAATCATAAGATTGCTATCATAGTATCCTGCTGGTATATTTCTTTCTAGAAGTTCATTAGGAATTATAGCTACTCCATGATCAGAAGTTAAAAATAATATTGTATTTTCATATCCCACTTCACTATCTATTATCTTTAGTAGTTTTGCTATATCTTGGTCAAGCTTAATGTATGTATCCATTATCTCTGGAGCATGAGGTCCATATTGATGACCAATATAATCAGTAGATGAATAGCTAATAAATAAGCAATCCGTTGTTTCATTGTTTCCTAAACTCTCCTCTTTAATAGCAAGAATTGCAAGATCATTTAAGATAGAATTACCAAAAGGTGTTTTTTTAATTGAAGATCTCCCATTAATTTTTAATAGTGTATCCAAATTATGAGAAAATTCATTTTTTACTTTCCAAATTCCGCTCATATATTTTGATATTTTATCAGAATTATTTTCATCCTCCAACCATTGAGGAAGTTGATTCATATAATAAGAAGATGATATCCATTTTCCATCGCTATCCATCCAATAAGCTGCATTTGCTGTATGTCCTGCAGGAAGTATAGCTCCTCTATCCTTTAATGATATCCCAATTACTTTACTTTCATTATTAAAGAGTTTTAATTCATCAGAAAAAGTTGTTGTTAGCATATGGTGAGGAGACATTTTACCATCATCAGATTGAATATCTATACTAATTTGTTCACAATTACAAACAGTATGCATGTCACCATCACCTGCACAATAAATACTCTTTCCAGATCTTCTATCAAACCAATTATTTGCAATTATGCCATGGCTAGATGGGGTAGTTCCAGTATAAATAGATGCATGACCAGGCCCTGTATAAGTAGGAGCATATCCAAATTGACAATTTCTATAGAAATGACCATCATTAACAAGTTTCTTAAAGCCATCATCATCAAATTTATCCCAGAAACGGTAGATATAATCATAACGCAACTGGTCAACAACTATTCCAACTACTAGTTTTGTTTTCTTTTGGCTAAATGAGTTATAAGTTATCAGAAGTGGTATAAGTAAGATTAATATTCTATTCATAGTTATATAATTATTATGTTTATTTAATTCTATATTGATAGGCAGCAATTGAGAGTACAATTGCAATTATTACATCTGCCATTGGATGTACGTTGGGCCATCCAAAGTTCCATATAATTACGAATGTAAGCCATAAAATCCAAACTTTATCAAATTGTTGCATTTTTTTTAATTAAGTACAACTTATATATTAGCAAACTTACTAAAAGTCCCCATATCATACCACCAATTATATCAAAGGGAAAATGCACTCCAAGATATATTCTACTTAATCCTATTAATATAGCCCAATTAATAAGCCAGAAGAAGACCTTTTTACTCTTAAGAACAAAGGAGATGAAGAATGAAATAGCAAAAGAATTTGAGGCATGTGATGATATAAATCCATATTGACCTCCACAATTATTTAAATTACGCATTATTTCCATCACATTGGGAGTGTGACAGGGTCTTAATATTTCAAATTGGTTCTTAAAAAAGTATACACTACCAGAATCTGCACAAAATATTAATAGCGATATCATAAAAAGTGTCCAAAAGAAGTTATTTTTTTCTTTATTGTATATTAAGAAAATTAAAAATAAATATAAAGGAATCCATATGAACTTACTACTAATCATTGTCATAATTGTATCCATCTCCTCAAACCCTAATCCATTAATAAAATAGAAAATGTCATAGTTTATACCTTTATACCAATTTAGATTATTCATATTTGATTAAGTTTTTTCCAAATTAGATCTTTTAGTTGGGAAAGTCCTTTTTGAGTAATAGATGAGATAAAAAGATATGGAACGCTATCTGGAAGTTCTTTTGATATCTCTAACTCAAGTTCTTTGTCAAGCATATCAGACTTGCTAATTGCTAGTATTCTATTTTTATCAAGAAGCTCTGGATTATATTTTTCTAGTTCTCCAATTAGGGTAAAATATTCTTCTTTAATATTCTTGCTATCAGCAGGTACCATAAAAAGCAAGGTTGAATTTCTTTCAATATGGCGAAGGAATCTTAAGCCAAGCCCCTTTCCATCTGAAGCTCCCTCAATAATTCCTGGTATATCCGCCATAATAAAGGATTTTCCTTCTCTATATGATACAATCCCCAAATTTGGAACTAATGTAGTAAATGGATAATCTGCGATCTCAGGTTTTGCGGCACTTATTACTGAGAGTAGAGTAGATTTTCCCGCATTGGGTAATCCTACTAACCCAATATCAGCTAGAATTTTTAATTCTAATGTATACCAACTTTCTTTAGAATCTTTTCCAGGTTGTGAATATCTTGGGGTTTGATTAGTAGACGACTTAAAGTGAGAATTTCCTTTTCCACCTATACCACCGTGTACCATTATAAATTCTTGTCTATGCTCGGTAATTTCAAATATTATTTCATTAGTATCATCATTCTTAACTACTGTTCCAAGCGGGACTTCAATAACTTTACTTTCACCATCTTTACCATGTTTGTGATTTCCACTACCAGCTCCACCATTCTCAGCAAAAAGATGTTTCTTATATTTTAAATGCAGTAAAGTCCACATCTGTTGATTTCCTTTAAGGATAATATGCCCTCCATTACCTCCGTCACCTCCATCAGGACCTCCCTTTGCTGTTGTCCTATCTCTTAAGAAATGAGCAGAACCTGCACCTCCTTTACCAGATCTACAAAATATTTTAACAAAATCAACAAAGTTTGAGTTCTTTATTTTCATCTAGAAAGAGAATTAATGATTTTATTTAATCTATTAGCGATATCAGATATAGTTCCTGTACCTTGAATTTCGCTTAATTTATTTTGTGCTGAATAGTAATCTTTTAGTGGTGCTGTTTTTATATTATATTCATTGATCCTGTTCTGAATAATATTTTTATCTTGGTCATCTGCTCGACCAGAATCTTTTCCTCTTTCTAGTAATCGCTTTATGAGTTCATTATCATCTACTTTTAAAGAGATCATAGAAGAAATTGAGGTATTCTTATCTGAAAGCATTTTATCTAGATTAGTAGCTTGTGCAGTTGTTCTTGGGAAACCGTCAAAAATGAATCCATTTGCATCTGGCAAACTATCTAATTTTGTAGAGATCATATTAATCACAACTTCATCAGGAACCAGCTCACCTTTATTCATGATTACTTTTGCTTCTATTCCTAGTTTGGTACCAGCTTTAATTTCACTTCTCAAGATGTCACCTGTAGATAAGTGAATTAGATTAAATTTCTTAATTAGGAAGTTTGATTGGGTTCCTTTACCAGCACCTGGGGGTCCAAATAATACTATATTTAACATTGTTTATTTTTTAAGTTTATAAATATGTGGCAAATTACGGCCAATTTCATTAAAATCCATTCCATAACCAACAACAAAATTATTAGAAATTGATTTTCCAATAAAATCAATTTCATAATCTTTTTTGTAAGCACCTGGCTTAAATAATAATGAAGCTATCTTAATACTTGCCACACCTTCATTTTTTAGTAGGAGTAAGATCTTTTCCAAAGTATTGCCTGTATCAATAATATCTTCTAATAGTATGATATTTCTATTTGATATATTTCCATTTAAGCCTATTAATTCATTAATAATTCCTGATGTTTTAGTGCCAGAATACGAGGAAAGTTTAATAAAAGATATTTCTGTCTTAGATAGGTTAATTTTTTTCATTAAATCAGAAGTAAACATAAATGAACCGTTAAGGACAGATATAAATAGGGGGTTATCAAAACATGATTTGTTAATCTGATCAGCTATTAAGTCTATAGTTTTACTAATTTCATGATCAGGGATATAAATTTCAAAAATCTTATTATGTATCCTTATTGTATTCATACTAACTACTCCAGATTTTCCTATAATTTAATTGTTCTTCAGATATATTTTCTTTTTTTTCAAATTCTAACAATCTATAGTAATTACCAGAAGATAGAGTGATTATTTCTTTTGAAAATTTTTTTTGTATAGTAAATGTCACTTCTTTATCATTTGCTTTAAGCATAGTTGTTATATTATTTTCAATTTTTTCTCCATTAACTTCTATGATCTCATCATCTGGGCCTATTCCGTTATTGTCAGCTACTGAATTTGGTTCTATTTTTTTTATTATAACCTTTCCATTTTCTCTATTAGTAATAAATCCAAAATTCTTAGCTGTAATGTTTGGGTTAGATCTTTCTTTAAGATTTAATCCGACTATTTGAATTGCTTCTTTTAGTGTAGGGATGTAGTCTTTAGTACCATAAATATGATCTTCAAATATTTTAGTCACTTTATTTCCTCCTACTCTAATGCAAATATTTTTAAAGTCAATTTCGTTATAACCTTTATTTTTCAATGCAAAATCTTGATATAGCTCCTTCATAACAGAGTGCAAGCTATTGCTTCCTTTAGAATTCTTTATAATCTCTAAGTCTATCATTAGCATACATAATGCTGCATCTGGATAGATAGATGTTTTTCTATTTGGAATACCCATCTTGTAACCATCTAACCATGAATCAAAACCACTATCAGCTACTGAAAGATTATACCTTCCGTAATTCATTAAGTGTCTTTCTAAATTTTGATTTTGTGTTTTTACAAATTCTTTCCAATTAAATACACCAGAATTATAAAGCATAATATCACCCATATAAGTTGTTACTCCTTCTGCTACAAAACCTGTTCTGAAATAATTTTCTTTAGTATAATCGTATGGATACATCTCAATTGGTCTAATAGATTTTATATTCCAAGTATGGTATAACTCATGGGAACATACACCTAGCAAGTCTTCATATCTATTATCCATAATATCTTTCCCAGGACCTAGAAGTATGACTGTATTTTTAGTATGTTCTACGCCATGATATGATCTATAGGGTGTTATTTGAAATAGGAAATGATATTCATCTACTGGGAAGCCTCCAAAATGTTTTATCTGACTCTTCGTAAATAGAGTAAAATCTTCTTTTAATTTTTTCCAATTTGGCTTGCATTTTCCTTGAAACCATAGATGGAATTTTTTTTCATTAACAGTATAGCTGTCGTACTTGATTGATTTAGAACATATAATTGGGGATTCTGTTAGAATATGATAATTTTCAGCACTAAGATAATTACGATCACTATTTAACGATGTAGCAATCTTGTAATTATTTGGGATATCTATATGTATAGAATATTCTTCTTCAATTCTATTAACAATATAGAATACACATTGAATTGGATTTAAATAAAGTTGGTTCTTATCAACATAACAAGAGCCTGCATCTAAACTATTAGCATAATAATTGTAATTTACAATGATCTCATCTACATTATTAGTTTCAACCTCCCAAAGATCTTTTGTTATTTTTTTATATTTTAATCGTTTATGGTTGTTATCAAAGGCTTCCCATTTTTGAATATTTTGAGCAAAATTACCAAGTTCATATCGGCCAGGCCTCCAAGCAGCAAGTTGGAATCGCATCTTTTTTTGACCATTTACTTTTGTAGCAAGTTGGAAGTCTATAAAGTGACGATGAGGTTTAGTATACGAGATTTTATAGTTAATCATATTTAGATTTAATCGGCTAATATATAAGAAATACAAAGAAATCAGAAATAAAATAATTAATCAATATTAATAATATAAATTATAATTTGAATTGTTACTTTTGCTCTTTAAATTAATATTATGAGAAAATATCTACCAACATTATCAGAATTAGTCGACAGATTATCTATTGCACAATTGAAGGAAGTGTTTATTCCTGAACATAAAGCAGAGTATGCTGAAGAGATAAAAGATATTATTCATGATATTCAAGAGAATCTTGAAGAAAATAATACAAAGATAACTGCCGAAACGATAAGAGCAATCATTGTTTTAGGTCAGATGAACTTACATATTTGGCATAATGAATCAAATTATCGTAAAGGAATTAAGGATGGTAATAATTTAGAATTAACTCATGGTTTAAATGGGATCAGAAATACTGCAAAGAATAGAATACAAGAGATTGTAGGAGGTCGTAAAGATTATAAGATTGACTGTTTAGCTGCAGATTTTAAAGATTGGGAGATTTCATGGAACAATAAAAAATAATAAGATATGGATTTTGATGTAATAGTATTAGGAAGCGGTCCTGGGGGTTATGTTACAGCAATTAGATCTTCTCAATTAGGATTAAAGACTGCAATAATTGAAAAAGAAAGTCTTGGAGGTGTATGTCTTAATTGGGGATGTATTCCAACAAAGGCATTATTAAAATCTGCTCAAGTTTTCGAATATATAAATAATGCTGAAGAATTTGGTATTAATATTACAAATGCAAATGCAGATTTCTCAAAAATTATAAAAAGAAGTCGTGATGTTGCAGACGGAATGAGTGGTGGGATTGCGTATTTAATGAAAAAGAATAAAATAGAGGTAATTAATGGTTTTGGTAAATTGCAGAAAGGTGGTAAAGTTAGTGTTAATCTTCAAGATAAAACAACTAATTATACTGCTAAACATATTATAGTTGCTACTGGGGCTAGATCTAGGGTGTTACCTAATATAGCTCAAGATGGAAAGAAAATAATTGGATATAGAGAGGCTCTCGTATTATCTAAACTTCCTAAAAAGATGGTAATTGTAGGTTCAGGTGCTATTGGTGTTGAATTTGCTTACTTTTATAATGCAATGGGGGTTGAAGTAACTCTGATTGAATATTTACCAAATATTGTACCTGTTGAGGATGTAGATGTCTCTAAACAGTTACAAAGATCTTTTAAGAAATCAGGTATTAATATTATAACAAAATCATCTGTAGAAAGTGTTGATACAAGAGGTCAAGGGTGTAAAGTGTTAGTAAAGAATAGTAAGGGTTCAGAGTTAGTTGCTTGTGATATTGTTCTTTCTGCTGTCGGTATTACTCCAAATATTGAAAATATTGGTTTAGAAGATGTGGGAATTAAAATTGATAATGGACGTATTAATGTCGATGAGTTTTATAATACAAATATTAAAGGATATTATGCTATTGGTGACGTTCTTAAAACTCAAGCACTTGCCCATGTTGCTTCAGCAGAAGGAATTACATGTATTGAGAAGATTGCAGGTCATAATCCCGAACCAATAGATTATACTAATATTCCAGGATGTACATACTGCAGTCCTGAAATAGCTTCAGTAGGTATGACTGAGATAGCTGCTAAAGAAGCTGGCTATGAAGTTAAAGTGGGAAAGTTTCCATTTACAGCTTCTGGAAAAGCTTCAGCATCTGGTCATAAGGATGGTTTTGTTAAAGTTATATTTGATGCGAAATATGGTGAATGGTTAGGTTGTCACATGATTGGCTATAATGTTACCGAGATGATTTCAGAAGCAGTAGTTGCCCGTAAGCTTGAAACTACAGGTTATGAAATATTAAAAGCAGTACATCCACACCCAACAATGAGTGAAGCAGTAATGGAAGCAGTTGCAGATGCTTATGGAGAGGTAATTCATACATAGAATTACTTTTCTCATTTTGTATTCTCCTTATAGATTAATTATCTCATACTCAATATCAAGAGTATTAGCCCACTGCTTTGCTTCAGCTTCAGAATAATATGGTCCAAGATAGACATTATATATTTCTTTGCTTGAATTTGACACATTAGGAAGAAAGAAGTAACTAGAATTATAGCCTTCTTTAATTTTTTGTTTAACTAATGATTTTGCCTCCATCTCATCTTCATAATTACCTATCTTAATTAAGAATTTTGCTTTTCCAAAGTCTAAAGTATATTCTATTACAATATTTTCTTTAGAATTGATTATTTCTTCTTTTGGTTCTTCCATCACCTTATCCATATTCCAATCTAACTTACTTGCAATTTGGTTCGGATATTCGTAAAGATAAAATAGTCCATATAAAAGGAATCCGAAAAGAATAATAAGAATTATTGGTTTAGCTGACAATCTACTTTTTTGTTTATTATGAGTATTAGGTAAATTTATATCTACATCCGAGCTTTCTGTTGCTTTTGGATTATAAGTTGGGTAGGGAGGATTATTATCATTATCTCTATCTGTTTCAAAATTAGAGGTTTGCTTATCTTTTATTTGATTTAATCTTTCTTGAAGAATTCTTAATCTCTGTTCGTTGTCATAATGTTCCATAATAATATAGATTTTTCAGTTTGTAAATATATTATTTATTAATTGTGTTTTCAATAGTAAGCTCAAAAAGTTCTGCAAGACTATATCCAGCTTCTCTTGCCTGTTTTGGGATAATGCTTTCTTCAGATAATCCAGGTATAGTGTTTATCTCTATTATATATGGTTTGTTATCTATTATTATGAAATCAATTCTTACTATACCTTTCAGGTTTAATTTTTTGTATGCATTTTTAGTTATTTCTTTAATTAACTTAGTATTATCTAAGCTAATTCTTGCAGGTGTAATTTCATGTGCATTTCCTTTATATTTAGCTTCGTAATCAAAAAACTCATTATAACTTATAATTTCAGTAATTGGAAGAACTTCAACTTTACTATGCTTAAATATACCACAACTTACTTCTGTGCCATTTATATAAGTTTCAATAATAATTTTATTGTCGTATTTTAATGCCAACATAATAGAATCCTCTAATTTAGCTTTTTTCGTTACTTTACTAATCCCTAAACTTGATCCTGCTGAATTAGGTTTAACAAAGCAGGGTAGTCCTACTTTCTGAATGATCTCATCAACATCTAAACTATTCCCCCTCTTATATAAATACGATTCAGCACATAGGAAACCTAAATTTTTTAGTTTATTATTACATTCGTATTTATTAAAGGTCATAGATGATTCTTTAGCACCGCTAGATGTATAAGGTAATCCTATTTTATCAAAGTATAATTGTAATTCTCCATTTTCAGCTGGTGGACCATGTAATGCCATAAAAACAAGATCAAAACGATATCTCTTTCTTTTATCTTCAAAAGAAAAATCAGTCTTATCAATATTAATACGCCTATTTTCTATTATTGCTTCCCATTTTGATTCTTTTATAGTAACTATAATTGCTAAGAATTTATCTTTATTAATATTATTCTTTACAACATTAGCTGACTGTATAGATATTACAGATTCTGCTGAATCTCCCCCAGTAATTATAGCAATTGTTTTCATTTTTGTTTCTTCATCAGCAAAGTTAAGATATTTATTGTATTAAATAATACACTAATAAGGTTGTATAATTTTTATATTTGTTTTACGTTTTAAAACTAAAATTAATTCTTTTGCAACAAAAAAATAATATAAATAATTTATTTTCTTTATTAAAAAATAAGTTTTTATACAAACAAATTATATTTGCTATTGCCGCAATGTTCTTCTGCTTTTATATTTGGTTAAAATATATCGACTTTTACACAGACCATAATAAACATATTAAGTTGCCAGACTTCTACGGTATTCATGTTAACAATATAGATTCAGTTTGTGAAGAGCTTGATTTAAGGTATATTATTATTGATTCGGTATTTAATAAAAAAGTAGAGAAGGGGATTGTTCTTGAGCAGGATCCAATTCCTGGGGTAGATGTTAAAAAGAATAGAAGGATATATTTCACTATTAATGCATTACAGAATAGAATTATTAATTTTCCATATATAAAAGATCAGTCTCTTAGACAAGCAGTGCGAGAATTAGAGAATATAGGACTTGTAGTTGGAGAGCTCGAATACAAGTATGATTTAGCAAAGAATGTTGTTTTAGATCATAAGGTAAATGGTATCAAAATAGAAGCAGGGCAAGAGCTTTTTTTTGGTACTAAAATAGATTTGTTGATTGGAAGTGGTTTAAGTGATGAAACTACTAGTATACCTAACTTATTAGACCTTACACTTAAAAAAGCCCAAACAGAGATAAAGATTGCATCCTTAAATCTTGGGGCTATAATATTTAAAGAAGGAGTAATAGACTCACTAGAAGCTAAAGTTTATAAGCAGAATCCAGTGGCTAACGAGAAAAGAAAAGTAAAATTAGGAACTTCAATAGATATTTATCTAAAATGAGATTCTTAATTCTAAATATATTTATTTTTAATGGCTTCTTTTTGCAGGCACAAGAACAGATTTCAGTTCTTGAGAATAATCCTATATTAGAGCTACAACGTAATAAGGGAATTGAGATGAGATTAAATGTTCCACTTAGTTTACCTTTTCTGGATGATTTTTCGTATAATTCTTCTTTTCCGAACAATTCCTTATGGGAAGATAGTGCGGTATTTATAAATCGTTCTTATCCAATTAATCCAGTTACAATAGGAGTCGCAACTTTTGATGGTATAAATTCAGAGGGGTTAGCATATGATATTTCTGCTTCAATTGATGGAAGAAGAGCAGATTCGTTAACCTCTAAACCTATTGATTTATCATCTATTGATTCAGTGTATCTTTTATTTTATTATCAAGGAAAGGGATTAGGAGATAATCCACAGATAGAAGATTCTTTATTTTTGGAATTTCTTGACGGAGTTGATTCATTAGGGTTACCAATATGGAATCATGTCTGGAGTGTAGAGGGTCAGAGTCAACAAGAATTTGAAAGAGTAGAAATTAAGATTAGGGACACAAAATATTTGCATTCTAACTTTCAGTTTCGTTTTAGAAATAAAGCAACATTATCTGGTAATTATGATCATTGGCATATTGATTATGTTAAACTAGACACTTACTATTCAGGTCAGATCCCTTCTCTTAAGGATATGTCCTTTGTATATGATAATCCTCAGATTTTAAGTAGATATAGAGAAATGCCATGGGTTCATTTCATAGAAGATGTAGCAGGAGAACTGAATGATACATTAGACATTATATTACGAAATAATCAAGCTGGAGCAAGTGTTGATTATAAATATGATGTCTATGAGCATCCTGATACTATAATTGAACATTTCCCATTCCCATTTCCTATAACTGCACCAGTTGATTTTACATCAACAAGGAACGATACAGTGAGAGACTATAGTATGATTGGTAATTTTTCATTCCCGACACCAATTCTTATAAGTGATACTATTTTTCAATCTGAATCAGAAGATTCTGCTACTTTTAAGTTTCAGAATGTAATTCTTACAGAGCCTAATGATAATAAGCAGAATGACACATTAATTCATTTTCAAAAATTTAATTCACATTTTGCATACGATGATGGGATCGCCGAGTTTGCTTATGGTATTAATGTTCAAGGTGCAAAGATGGCTTATCAGTTTAAATTAAATAAGGCAGATAGTTTGCGAATAGTTCAGATATATTTTGCTCAGATGCAAAATAATGTAAGTAATATTCCTTTCTATTTAGTAGTATGGGATGATAATAATGGAATACCTGGGAATATATTACTTAAAGATACTGTATATCCTATTTATCTTGATAGACTAGAGTTTCATAATTATTATTTAGATTCTATTATTGGTCTTAATGGAACCTTCTATGTTGGAATTGAGCAGACAACAAATGATATGTTAAATATAGGTCTAGATAGAAATTCAATTGCCAATCAGTATATGTTATACAATGTTGGTGGTGGTTGGAATTTTTCTCAATTTCCTGGAGCTTGGATGATTAGACCTGTTCTTAGTAGTAGACCAATTATTTCAATGAATAGTGAAGTTAATAAAGAAGATTTGATTAGAGTTTTTCCTAACCCTTTCAGTAATCATACTACTATTATTTTAAATAGGAATACAAATAATAGGATTAGTTTATTTGATATTAATGGTCGCCTAATTAATTCTGTTAACATAAAGGAAGATAAATATATTTTTTCTAGAGAAGGTATAGATTCTGGCATGTATATAATTCATATTCAGAATAATAAGGGAATTTTTAGAAGGAAAATTATTATACAGTAATGTGTGGAAAAGAAGATTTATTTGAGCATTATAAGTTTGTAGCAGATAAACGACAATCTCCCTTAAGAGTAGATAAGTTTCTTATGAACTTTATAGAACATGCTACTAGAAATAAAATTCAGAAATCAGCAGAGAATGGTAATATTAAGATAAATGGTATTGTTGTTAAGTCAAATTATAAAGTGAAAGCAGGGGATATAGTGACTGTAGAATATAATACCCCAAAGAGAGAAGTAACACTTATTAAAGAAAATATACCTTTAGATATTATATATGAAGATGATGACTTTCTTATAGTAAATAAAGAAGCTGGGATGGTAGTTCATCCCGGTTTTGGTAATTATTCTGGTACTTTAGTAAATGCACTAGCTTTTCATTTTAATAATCTACCAAATATGGGAGAAGAGGAAAGACCTGGTTTAGTGCATAGAATTGATAAAAATACATCGGGGATTCTGGTTGTTGCAAAGAATGATGTTAGTATGACTATACTAGCACAGAAATTTGCTACTAGAGAATTAAATAGAAAGTATATTGCGCTTGTTTGGGGAAATGTAAGACTAGATGAGGGTACTATTGAAGGGCATATAGGAAGAAGTGTAAAGAACAGGAAGGTTATGAATGTGTATCCTGATGGAGATAATGGTAAACATGCTATAACTCATTATAAAGTTATAGAACGTTTTGGTTATACTACATTAGTTGAGTGTAGACTTGAGACAGGCCGTACACATCAGATTAGAGTTCATTTTAAGTATATTGGGCATCCTATTTTTAATGACGAACAATATGGTGGTAATCAAATACTAAAAGGTACTACTTTTACTAAGTATAAACAATTTGTACATAATTGTTTTAAAATTTGCAATAGACAGGCTTTACATGCAAAAACTCTCGGTTTCTTACATCCAACTAATAATAAAGATGTGAATTTTGAGTCTGAATTAGCAGATGATATGAAGCAGTTAATTGCGAAATGGAGATCCTATGCAAAGCATCAGAGGGTGAATTAACTAAAAGATCTAATTGTATTATATAGAGTATCTCTCTCAATAGGCATTCTTTTTACTCGTTTTATTAAAGTTACAATTTCTTTAGTTGTCATTTTTGGGTTTTGCTCTTCAGCACCAGCCATAGAATATATTTTAGTGCTATCATCTATAGTGCCATCAATATCATTCACTCCAAAACCAAGAAGAGTTTGCGCACTTTCTTTACCAATCATAGGCCAATACGCTTTTATATGTTTAAAGTTATCTAGAAATATTCTTGCTATTGAGAATATTCGCATATCATAAATTATCGATGCCTCTTTGATATTAGACATTTGATTATTCTTGTTTCTAAATTTTAAAGGGATGAACGTGTTAAATCCCTGAGTTTTGTCTTGTAAGTTTCTTAATCTACTCATATGATCAATTATGTGACTATGTTTTTCAATATGTCCGTATAACA
>MDTG01167940.1_pt1 | contig 52788 bp, 57 predicted proteins | sample 811421 | NCBI WGS metagenome assembly MDTG01 (sample SAMN05326645, study PRJNA326480) | marine metagenome | isolation source: seawater | place: Pacific Ocean: South East | collected 2011
ATTCAACAAAAGGTAACAATGCCAGAGGTATTTATTGGACAAAACCTGATCATAGCGGAAAAGAATCTTCAAGAGATAAATTAATCGATGAAAGAGCTTACACTGAATTTGTAAAAGATTTTGAAAAAACTTATTTTAAAGAAGTATATAATGAGCTGTCTAAAAGATTTAAACTTGGTCGAGTAAGAATATTATTAAAAGAGCCACGCTCAACACTGAGTTGGCACAGAGACCCTGAGCCAAGGTTACATATTCCAATAATTACAAATCCTGGCTGCATAATGGTAATAGAAAATATTGCAAAGCACCTGCCCGCTGATGGTTCCGTTTACATCACGAATAATCTTAAATATCATAATGCTTTCAATGGCGGAGAAGAAAATAGAGTCCATTTAGTGGCTTGTTTGCCAGATTATAAATTTAACTGACCAAACCTAAAATTTAATCAAAATATTGTGGTATATACTATTATGCTATAATATATGTTGTATTAATTTAACATTAGTTGTGTCAAAAGATAGAAAAATAAAAGTGAAAAACATTATTTTAGCATCAGATCATGCTGGTTTTAAATTAAAGGAAGATATTAAAAATTTTTTAATTAAAAAGAGAAAAAAGGTGATGGATCTTGGCACATATAATAGTAACTCAGTGGACTACCCTGTTTTTGCACATCGTTTATCCAGAAAAATAAGAAAAAATAAAAAACAATTTGGAATTTTAATTTGCGGATCAGGAGTAGGTATGTCTATTGTTGCAAACAGATATAAAAATGTAAGAGCGGCATTATGTTATGATCTTAAAACTACAAAGTTAAGCAGGAAACATAATAATGCAAATGTTATAGCGATTGGGTCAAGATTTACTAAAAAAAATAATGCATTTAAATTTGTAAATACATTTATAAATACAAATTTTGATGGTGGTAGACATTTAAGAAGAATTAAAAAAATATAGATATAATGACAAAACTTAATAATTATTTATCGGATAACTATCATAACTTTTTTGATAATGATTTATCTTTAACAGATCCAGATTTATATAGTTCTATTAAACAAGAATTAGAAAGACAACAACAGCATATAGAACTAATAGCTTCTGAAAATATTGTTTCCAAAGCTGTTTTAGACGCGCAGGGTTCTATAATGACAAATAAATATGCAGAAGGCTATCCATCTAAAAGATATTATGGTGGTTGTGAATTTGTAGATAAAGCTGAAGATTTAGCGCTTCAAAGAGTTAAAAAATTATATAATTGTAAATTTGCAAATGTCCAACCACACTCTGGAGCGCAAGCAAATGGAGCTGTATATCTTGCTCTTTTAAAACCAGGGGACCCAATACTTGGTATGAGTTTAAATTCTGGTGGTCATTTAACTCATGGCGCCAAAGTTGCTTTGTCAGGCAAATGGCTTAATGCATTTCATTACGAGGTTAGTAAGGAAACTGGATTAATTGATTATGACAAAGTTGAAGAGTTAGCGATAAAGCATCAACCAAAACTTATAATAGCTGGTGGAAGTGCTTATTCACGAATTATTGATTTTAAAAGATTTAAAAATATAGCTGAAAAAGTAAACGCTTATCTAATGGTTGATATGGCGCACTTTTCAGGATTGGTCGCGGGCAAAGGTTATCCTAATCCAGTAGATTATGCAGACGTTGTTACTTCAACAACGCACAAAGTTTTAAGAGGCGCAAGAGGAGGTATTATTTTAACTAACAAAGAAGATATATTTAAAAAAATAAACTCTGCGGTTTTTCCTGGTTATCAAGGAGGGCCTTTGATGCATATTATTGCAGCCAAAGCTGTTGCGTTTCAAGAAGCTCTTCAGCCAAGTTTTAAAGAATATATTAAATCAGTTTTAGAAAATGCTAAAATTTTATCAGAAACTTTAAAAAATAATGGTTTTAAAATATTTTCTGGAGGTACAGACACACATCTAATGCTTGTTGATTTGCGTCCTTTCAATGTTACCGGAAAAGATGCTGAAACAAGTTTATGCAAGGCAAATATAACTTGTAATAAAAATGGAATACCTTTTGATACAGCTAAACCAACTATTACTTCTGGTATTAGATTAGGTAGTCAAGCTGCTACTACAAGAGGTTTTGGTTTAAATGAGTTTAAAATTGTTGGAAATTTAATTACCAAGGTTATTAAGGGATTAGAGAAAAATAAAGAAAATAATACCGATATTGAAAATGAAGTTAGAAAAGAAGTAATAGAATTATGTTCTAGATTTCCAATCTATAAACATTTAAATAGGAAATAAATTATGCTTTGTCCTTTTTGTAGAGAAAAAGATACATCAGTTGTTGATTCACGACCAACCGAAGATGGTACTGCTATTCGAAGAAGAAGAGTATGTACTTGTAATGGTGGAATGAGATTTACGACTTTTGAAAGAGTTCAAATGAGAGAACTAACTGTAATTAAAAAAAATGGACGTAGAACTCCTTTTGATAGGGAAAAATTAACCAAATCATTCTTTACGGCACTTAAAAAAAGACCTATCGACCAAGAAACAATTGAAAAAGTTGTTTCAAAAATTACTAGGGAGTTAGAAGAATTAGGTCAAACGGAAGTGCAGTCGAGTGTGATAGGCAAGAAAGTAATGGATGCACTTCAAGGCCTAGATAAAATAGCATATGTAAGATATGCCTCGGTATATACTAATTTCAAAGAAGTTGGCCAATTTGGAGAATATATCGAAGAATTAGATGGAAAATCTAAAAAATAAATATTTTATGGAGCTTGCACTGAAGCAGGCAGATAGAGTTCTAGGGAAAACTAAAACAAATCCAGCAGTCGGTTGCGTTATTGTTAAAAACGATTATGTTATTTCAGCAAACTCAACAAGTATAAACGGCAGGCCTCATGCTGAACACAATGCTTTAAAAAATATTAAAAAAAAAGAAAAAAACTTAACCCTTTATTCTACACTAGAGCCATGTTCGCATTACGGAAAGACTTCACCCTGCGTAAATAAAATAATAGATAAAAAAATTAAAAAAGTTTTTTTTTCTATCAAGGATCCTGATATTCGATCTTTTAATAAATGCGAAAAAATTCTTAAAAAAAGAAAAATAAGTGTTACAAATAATATTTTATCTAAAAAAATAAATGAATTTTATAAGAGTTATGTCAAATTTAAAAAAAAGGAATTACCATTTGTTTCTTGTAAGCTTGCGATATCTAAAGATTTTTATCTAAATGACACCAAAAATAAAAATATTACTAATAATTACTCAAGAAGTAGAGGACATATATTAAGAAGCAATCACGATTGTATTTTGTCAAGTTCATCAACTGTTGTAGATGATAACCCTAAATTTACTTGCAGAATACCAGGTTTAGAAAAATTCACACCAGCCAGAGTTATTTTAGATAGCTCTTTAAAAATTCCATTAAATCACAATTTAATACTTTTAGCTAAAAAATATCGTACAATAATATTTTATAATAAAGCAAAAAAAGAAAAAATTAAAATGTTAAAAAAGAAAAATATAAAGCTTATTAAAACTTCTTTAAATTCTGATGGTTTATTTGACCTAAAGAGCATTCTTAAAGAAGTTAAACATCTTGGTTACACAAGGGTGCTTTTAGAAAGTGGTTTAAAGTTAAGTTGTAGTTTTTTAAAGCTAAAATTAATTGATAATTTATACTTATTTATATCTAACAAAAAAATTAAAACTCATGCCAAAAATAGCATAAAAAAAATTTTTAAACTTTACATAAAAAATAAAAAACAGAAAGAAATTAAAATCAATCTACTTGGTGAAAAATTAATTAAATACGAGATCAACTAATGTTTAATGGAATAATAAAATATACAGGTAGAGTTGTTAATATTATTAAAAATAAAAATGAATTCTATATTTATATCAGTTCTAAAATTAAATTTTCTAAAAACGAAATAGGATCGTCTATTTCTTGTTCTGGAGCTTGCCTAACTTTAGAAAATTTTAATAGAAAAATTGGTAAGTTTTATTTGTCAAAAGAAACACTTAATAGAACAAATTTTAGATATTTAAAAAAAAAATCAATAGTTAATCTTGAAAAATCTCTAAGATATGGTGATCGTATTTCTGGTCATTTTGTTCAAGGTCATGTAGACACCACTTCTAAGATCTTAAACATAAATGTTGTGGGTAAATCATGGTATATCGATCTTAGTTTGTCTAAAAAATATAAAAAATTTATTATTGAAAAAGGATCAATTGCCATTAATGGTGTTTCTCTAACAATTGCTAAGAAATTTCAAAAAATGTTTAGAATAGTTGTAATTCCACAGACTTTAAAATTCACAAATCTAATTAAACTAAAAAAGAATGATGTTGTAAATATTGAATTTGATATCTTGAGCAAATATAAAAAAGCGTAGTATGAAAAAATTTTCTAGAATTAAAGATATTATTAAGGATGCAAAGCGTGGAAAATTATTCATCCTTGTAGATAATAAAGATCGTGAAAATGAAGGCGATCTTGTTGTTCCAGGATCAAAAGTAAATGCAAAAAAAATAAATTTTATGGCCAAGCATGGTAGGGGGTTAATATGCTTAGCTCTTACGCAGGGCAAAGTTAATAAATTAAAATTGCCACTTATGTCTTTAGTAAATAAATCAAGAACGCAAACTGCTTTTACAGTATCAATAGAATCTAAAAGAGGTGTTTCAACAGGAATATCTGCTCAAGATAGAGCTAAAACCATCAAGGTGGCTATTAAACCTTCATCAAGTAGGCGCGATATAGTTTCTCCAGGACATGTTTTTCCTTTAGTGTCAAGAAATGGTGGCGTGCTTGAAAGAGCGGGTCATACAGAAGCTTCAATCGATATTTCTAAATTGGCAAATTTAAATCCAAGCGCTGTTATTTGTGAAGTAATGAACGAAGACGGAACAATGGCACGTTATAATGACTTAATTCCTTTTGCAAAAAAACATAGATTAAAAATTGCAAATATAGAAGACTTAATTTCATATAGATTAAAAAATGAAAGACTAATTAGATCTATTTATAACAAAAAAATTATATTAAAAAAATTTGGTTACTTTGATTTAAGAAAATTTAAAGACAAACTGTCTGGTTTGGAACATTTAGTTATAACAAGGGGAAAATTTGTGGGGAGCAAAGTTTCAAGAGTAAGGGTTATATCTACTAGAAAAATTTCTGTATCCGCAATGCAAATCGATAAACTCTTTAAGTCAAAAGGTATATTTAAAAGTTCATTAGATTATTTAAATAATTTTAATAATTTTGCTCTTATTTTGGTTAATGGAAATCCAAGTACTAATATTCATTCAGAAAATAACCAAATATTGCGATATTATGGAGTGGGAGCACAAATTATTAAAGAATTAAAAATTAAAAAAATGATATTAGTTTCTAGATCAAAAAAACGTATTATTGCTTTAAAGGGTTATGGTATAAAAATTACAAAACAGGAAATTATTAAATGAAAAAAAAGATATTAATAGTTATTGCAAATTATTATAAAGATATATCAAGTGGTCTACTTAGTAGTGCTAAAAAAGAATTAAATAAGCCTGTTAATTTAATTTATGTTCCGGGTGTTTTTGAGATACCAATAATAATAGCAAAAAATATTAAAAAATACGATGCTTTCATTGCTTTAGGCTGTGTTATTAAAGGTCAAACTCCACATTTTAATTTTATTTCTAAAGCGGCAATAAATGGAATTATGAAACTTTCTATTAAAAGCAAAAAACCAATAGGCAACGGAATTATTACATGCTTAAACAAGAAACAAGCTCTAGCAAGACGTAAAAAAGGGAAAGAAGCGGCAAGGGCTGTTTTATCTATTCTTAATAATTTTAAATGAATAACAAATTAGCAGTAAAAGATAACCCCAGAGTTATTGTAATACAAAAATTATACGGACATCATTTAAATAAAGATTCTGAGATATATTTTCCAAAACATAGGTATAAAAAATTTATAAAAGATGTTGTTAACGGCACTATAGAAAGAAAAGATTTAATACAAGATTTAATAAATAAAGAATTAAAAAATGATATAAATGAAAATAAGACTGAATTAATGGTAAAGTTAATGATTATGGCTGCCATATATGAATTTATGTTTATGCATAAAATTCCAATAAAAGTTGTGATTAATGAGTATTTAAAAGTGGCTGATTTTTTTGTTTCTGGATCACAAAAAAGCTTTTTAAATGCTGTGTTAGATAAACTCTCCAAAGTTTCTAGAGTCAAAGCTGTATAAATAGCTATATACATATAAAGATTTTAGTTGCGTTTTATCTTTTTTTGAGGCAATTTCCGTTTTTAAATTTTTACAAATTTTTTATTTATGATTGGTACACTTTATATAATTATATTAGCCGGGATTCTTGCTATTATTTACGGTTATGTAGTGGGTGTTCAAATCTTATCTGCAAGTCCGGGAAATTCTAAAATGCAAGAAATTGCTAGCGCTATACAAGAGGGTGCTAGGGCATATTTAAATCGTCAATATAAAACTATAGCTATAGTTGGAATAGTTATATTAGTTATTATTACTTATGCCTTGGGAATCTGGGTTGGGCTTGGTTATTTTATAGGTGCATTACTATCGGGTGCCGCTGGTTATGTAGGAATGCTTGTGTCAGTACAGGCTAATGTTAGAACAGCTGAGGCATCAAGAAAAGGCTTAGCTTCAGGATTAAATATAGGATTTAAATCAGGAGCTGTTACAGGCATGCTAGTCGCTGGATTAGCATTATTGTCTATAGCAATTTATTATTTGTTTTTACTAAAACTTAACATTGATGATAGAGAAATTATAAATGCTTTAGTAGGTTTAGGTTTTGGAGCCTCATTAATTTCTATTTTTGCAAGATTGGGTGGTGGTATATTTACTAAAGGAGCTGATGTAGGAGCTGACTTAGTTGGTAAAGTAGAAGCGGGTATTCCAGAAGATGATCCAAGAAATCCTGCGGTAATAGCTGATAATGTTGGAGATAATGTTGGGGACTGCGCTGGTATGGCAGCCGATCTATTTGAAACTTATGCTGTAACAATTGTTGCTACAATGGTATTAGCGTCAATTTTTTTTACTGATAATATTAATATGATGGTTTACCCATTGGCAATTGGAGGAGCTTGCATTATTACATCCATAGCTGGAACATTTTTTGTAAAACTTGGTAAAAGTAAAAATATAATGGGAGCCTTGTATAAAGGTTTTATAGCAACAGCGTTATTATCCTTAGCTATTTTGTATCCGATTACTGATAAAATTATAGGCTTAAAAAATATTTATTCATTTTCAAATACTGAGTTTACAGGTTTTGGTTTATATTTATGTGGAGTTGTGGGTTTAATAATTACTGGTCTTATAATTTGGGTAACTGAATATTACACTGGAACAAAATTTAGACCAGTTAAAAGTGTTGCTCAATCATCTATAACAGGACATGGAACAAATGTAATTCAAGGATTGGCGGTTTCTTTAGAAGCTACAGCTTTACCTGCGCTGATTATTGTTTCTGGAATATTATTAACAAATCATATAGCGGGATTATTTGGTATCGCCATTGCCGTTACAACTATGTTGGCTTTAGCTGGTATGGTGGTAGCTTTAGATGCATATGGACCAGTTACTGATAATGCTGGTGGTATTGCAGAAATGTCAAACCTACCAAAAAATGTACGAAAAACAACTGACGCTCTTGATGCTGTCGGTAATACAACTAAAGCTGTTACAAAAGGGTATGCAATTGGATCAGCCGGATTAGGTGCTTTAGTTTTATTTGCCGCATATACAGAAGATATTAAATTTTTTTCAAAAGTAAGTGGTTCATCATTAGAAAACATAAATGTAAGCTTTGACCTTTCCAATCCTTTTGTTGTTATAGGATTATTGATAGGTGGAATGCTTCCATATTTATTTGGTTCTATGTCAATGCAAGCAGTAGGGAGAGCTGGTGGCGCTGTAGTTATTGAAGTTAGAAGACAATTTAAAAAAATACCTGGTATCATGAAAAGAAAAAGAAAACCAGATTATGGTAAATTAGTTGATTTGCTTACAAAGGCAGCTATAAGAGAAATGATAATTCCTTCATTGTTGCCAGTTTTATCTCCAATAATTTTGTATATTGTAATTTACTTTATTGCAGGCATTGAAGCAGCATTATCATCAGTAGGAGCAATGTTGTTAGGTGTTATTGTAACAGGTTTGTTTGTTGCAATTTCTATGACTGCCGGTGGTGGTGCTTGGGATAATGCAAAAAAATTTATTGAAGATGGAAATTTTGGCGGCAAAGGATCCGATGCACATAAAGCCGCTGTAACTGGTGATACAGTTGGTGATCCTTATAAAGATACCGCAGGCCCAGCAGTAAATCCAATGATTAAAATTACAAACATAGTTGCACTTCTTCTGCTAGCTGTAATTGCTCATTAAATTATTTCCTCTTTGATAGCATTTTCTGTCGAATGCTTGATAAAAAGCTATAAATAAAATTTTCTTTCTTAATTTCATTTTCTGTCATTCCTTTTACAAAAGTAATGCCTTGCATATTTTCTTTATCATAAAATTTTTTATTTTTTAGGATTCCGCTATAATCAAATTCTAAAACTAAAACATTGTTTCTTTCTAAATTTGTTCTGCCAAGTTTTAATAATTTTCCTCGTGTTTTTGTTCTCTCTATATAAATCCACAAATTTTCATCGGACATCCCCCTGGTAGCCGGCTGCCCAAGTATTTTAACAGCATCATTTTTATTAGATTCATTTACAATTATTAACTTTTCTCTCTTTTCTAGATATGTTATCCCATGAGTATTAATAACCTCATGTCTTTGACAATTTGATAATATTACAAAAAGGCAAATATATATAAATTTTTTTTTAATCATATGAATAACTATTCAAATATAAACAGATCTTATGTATCTAAACTATATAACAAAATCTTATTTTTATCACGAAATAAATTATTATATACTGAATTTGATTTAAATGACACTTTTCAAAATAGAATAAATTTAATTTTTTTACATTCTTCTTTTTTATTTATCAAAATTAAAGAAAAAAATGCTAACGAGAATTATAAAATATTCTATCAAAGTATGTTTGATTTTATATTTAATAAAATTGAACAAAATATGCGTGAATTAGGATGGGGGGACGTAACTGTCAACAAAAAGATGAAGCATTTAATTAAAATTTTTTACAATATACTTCTTAATTGTGAAAAATATCGTAATGAGAATAAATCTATTAAAGATATAATTTTACGCAAATACCTAGAAGTAAATAAGGAGCAAAAACGCACAAATACTAGAGATTTAACTGAATACTTTGATAAATATCTTTCTTTTTGTATTGATTTAACCCCAGATAATGTATTAAAGGGAGAACTTAATTTTAATTATAAATAGATAATTTATGGCTGTACCAAAACGCAAAACTTCAAAATCGAGAAGAAATAAAAGAAGAGCGCATCATGCAATTAAAAGCGCAAATGTTATAGAAGATTCGAAAAGTGGCGAATATAGACTGTCACACCATATCGATTTAAAAACAGGCACATATAACGGCAAGCAAATTTTAGAGCCAAAAAAATAGTAAACATTATTATGTCCAATAAAATAAATATTGGTATTGACACCATGGGTGGTGAAAATTCACCAAAAAAAATAATCGATGGTATAGAAATTTCACTGAAAAATAATATTGATAATTTTTTTTTTCTCTACGGAGATGAGAAAAAAATAAAAAAAGAAATATCTAATAAGAAAAAAGTTATTGATAGATGCGAGATTATAAATACTAAAGATGCTATAACTGATGACGAAAGTCCTTTAGCAGCCGCAAAAAGAGGAAAAGAATCAAGTATGTGGAAATCAATTGAATCTCAAAAAGAAAAAAAAACTGATATAACATTATCAGCTGGAAATACAGGAGCACTTCTAGTTATGTCCAGATTAATATTAAAAACTATTGAAGGAATTGATAAACCTGCTTTAGCTGGATTATGGCCGAATGAAAAAAATATGAATATTGTTTTAGACCTTGGAGCAAATATAGAATGTAATGAAAAAAATTTAACCGATTTTGCCTGTATGGGTTCAGCTTTATTTAAATCACTTTATCCTGAGTATGATCCTAAAGTAGCTTTGCTTAATGTTGGTCTTGAAGAACACAAAGGCAAGGATTCTTTAAAAAAAGCTTTCTCATTATTAAAAGCAAATACAATTAAAAATTTTGAATTTGATGGGTATATAGAAGGTAATGATATAATGAAAGGAAAAGTAAATGTTATAATTACAGATGGATTTACAGGTAATGTAGCATTAAAAACTGCAGAAGGTACAGCAAACTTTATCCAAAAAAATTTAAAAGAGTCTTTGAGTCTATTATCAATGCTTTTTTCATTCAATTCTCTTAAAAAGTTTAAACAAAGATTCGATCCAAGAAAGTATAATGGTGCTATATTTTTAGGATTAGAAGGTCCAGTTGTTAAAAGTCATGGATCAACAGATTCTCTAGGATTCGCATATTCTATCGATGTATGTAGTAGAATTATAAAGTCAAATTTAATTGAAAAGATAAAATCTAACTTAATTACTGTTGACCACTGATCAATACAACATTATTTTTTCTTATTATGGATAAAGAAAATTTTAATAAGAAAAAAATAATTAATCAAATATACAAGAAATTAGGATTTTCAAAAAATTATTCATCTAAAATTTTAGATGTCTTCTTTGAGGTTTTTGTTAACGAATTAATCAAATCTGAAAATGTTAAAATTTCATCCTTTGGAACTTTTAAAGTAAATAAAAAGAAAGAAAGAATTGGCAGAAATCCCAAAACTAAAATTGAAGCTATGATAAGTGCTAGAAAAGTGATAAAATTCAAACCATCGCTGGAATTAAAAAATAAAATAAATAGCTAATGAATATTGTTTACAAAGATAGCCAAGCTTATAGAACGATAGGTGAGGTTGCAAAAGAATTGGGCTTAGTTGATAGTAAAACTGGAAATTTAAAAACGTACACTATTAGATATTGGGAAACTCAATTTAAACAAATACGACCTTCCATAGGCGCTGGAAAAAGAAGATATTATTCCAATGAGAATTTTGAACTAATCAAATCTATTATGTTCTTATTAAAACAAAAAGGTTTAACAATAAATGGTGTAAAAAAAATATTAAAAGGGTCTAAAACTGATTATATTGACGATAATGTAGAAAGTAGTGTATATAAGTCAAATTTAAAAAATACGAAGGAAATTAAAAATAGATTAAAAAAGATTTCTAAAATTGTAAGTGAACTAAAAAAGTTATAACCATGGCAAAAAAATCATCAATTAAAGTTAGGCTTGTTCCTGAAGCAAAACCTGATAGTCCTTTTTTTTATTATGTGAAAAAGCCATCAGCGGGTGAAAAAGCCAAAATAAAATTAAAAGCTAAAAAATATAATCCTGCAACGAGAAAACATGAAGTTTTCGTTGAAAAAAAATTACCTCCGCATAGCAAATAATTATTTCTTCTTAAAATTACGTCTTTGAAAATCAACGTAGCTATAAATTATTGATTTCCAAATTTTTGTTGTAATCTTGGGATCTATTTTATTTTGTTTTGATTTTTTTTTTAATTTTAACAAAATTTCTTTTATTCTTTTATTATCAACAATTTCATGTTTGTATTTTTTAAGAGCTAGCATTTTCTTTACTACAGCTGTTCTTTTTTTAATAAGCGTGAATATTTGATGATCTATTTTATCAATCTTTTTTCTTTCTTTTTTTAATCTTTTGTTCATATAAGCGACAATTTAATAATTTTATATTTAATCAATAGATATGTATATTAATTTTTATGAATGAAGATAACAAAAATATTTATATATCCTCATGGCTATTGTTAATAACTTTTTTAGTCTCCCTAATGATTGTAGTTGGTGGATTAACTAGATTAACAGATTCAGGTCTATCAATTACAAAATGGCAATTATTTTCGGGTTTTTTACCTCCTTTAAATAACGCTGATTGGGAAAATTATTTCAATTTATATAAAAAAATTCCTGAATTTAAGATTCAAAATTATTTGATGACGATGAATGAATTTAAGGTAATATTTTGGTGGGAATGGGCTCATAGATTTTTAGGAAGATTAATAGGAATTTGTTTTTTATTACCCCTTCTTTATTTCACAGTAAAATTAGGTTTTAAAAAATTGAAAAGTTATTATTTAATTTTCTTTCTTATATGTTTTCAAGGATTTATTGGATGGTATATGGTTTCTAGTGGATTAGTAGATAGAGTTGATGTTAGTCACTATAGATTAGCATTACATTTATTAATTGCTTTTTTAATTCTTTCGCTGATTTTGTGGGATTATTTAAAATTAAAAAATATTAATTTATCACATCAAAAATTAAAATTTAATTTACCTTTAGTATTTTTGATATTAGTTTTTTCCCAAATTGCAATTGGCGCTTTTGTGTCTGGAATGGATGCGGGAACTATATATAACTCTTGGCCTCTTATGGGCTCATCTTATTTTCCCGATGATAATGAATTTATTAACATATTTACTTTATCAGCTTTTAACGATCCTTCTTTAGTACAGTTTTTTCACAGAAATTTAGCATATTTAATTTTAATCTATTACTTAATTTTAGTTTACAAAATTTATAAAAATAATTTAGTGAGATATTTTCTTCTAATAAAAATTATTGGTTTTGTTTTGTTTATTCAAATTATATTGGGGATTCTTACATTGTTATATGGCGCACAAATTTACTTAGCATCTATGCACCAAATAACTTCAATTTTTTTAGTTAGTTCTTGTTTATATTTCTTGTATTTAAACTCTAAATCTAACTAACTGCTTTCAGTTTAGCTGTTCCAGAAGCTTTCAGCGCTTGATCGAGATCAGCGATTATGTCATCTGGATGTTCAATTCCTATAGAAAGTCTTACATAGCCAGGTGTAACTCCAGCCGCTAACAACTCTTCCTCAGTTAATTGACTATGAGTAGTAGTAGCAGGATGGATTGCTAAACTTCTAGCGTCACCGATATTAGCAACATGATAAAACATTTTTAACGAGTTAATAAATTTTTTACCTGATTCCGTTCCACCTTTAACTTCCATGCCAACCAAGGCTCCATTACCACCTTTAAAGTATTTTTTTGCCCTTGATCCAATTTCACCTTTGTAAAGCGTTGGATAAATCACACGTTCAACATTTTTGTGTTTTTGTAAAAATTCAATAACTTTTTCAGCATTAGAACAGTGCTGTTTCATTCTAACTGCTACTGTTTCAAGTCCTTGAATAATACCAAAAGCATTATCGGGGGCTAGCGCTGATCCCAAGTCTCTTAATAATACTACTCTTGCTCTCACAGCGTAAGCAACGTTAGCTCCTGTAAGCTCAGGTACTACTTTACCCCAAACTGCGCCACCATAACTTGGATCAGGTTCATTAAATAATGGTTGTCTTTTTGGATCACCTGTCCAGTCAAAATTTCCACCGTCTACTAAACATCCTCCGATAACTGTACCGTGTCCACCAATAAACTTTGTTAACGAATGAATTACTACAGCTGCACCATGCTCAATTGGTTTGCATATAATTGGCGCTGCTGTGTTGTCCATAATTAATGGTATATTATGTTTTCTCCCTATATCTGAAACTTCTTTAATAGGAAAAACACGTAAATATGGATTTGGCAACGTTTCAGCATAAATACATCTAGTTTTGTCATCAATTAATTTTTCGAAATTTTTAGGATCTGTTGGATCTGCGTATCTAACTTCTATTCCTAATTTTTTTAAAGTATGAGTAAATAAGTTTACAGTACCTCCGTAAAGATCTGTTGAACTGATAAAATTATCACCAGCTTGACAACAATTTGTTACAGCAAAAGTTGATGCGGCCTGACCAGATCCTACTGTTACACAAGCTAAACCGCCCTCAAGAGCAGCTACTCTTTTTTCTAAAACATCGTTTGTAGGATTCATTATTCTTGTATAAATATTTCCAAACTCTTTTAGAGCAAAAAGATTTGCTGCAGTATCTGTATTTTTAAATTGATATGAAGTAGTTCTATAAATTGGAACGGCTACCGCAGTAGTTGCTGGGTCGCTTCTATATTCTCCACCATGCAAAGCTATTGTTTCTGGATTTTTAATCTGTTTCGTCATTTTCCCCCCTGTATAGTTAATTATTTCCTATATTCTCTTACCAAAATTTGTTTATGTAAAGGCCTTTTTAACACCAAAAAATTTGACTTTAATAGTAAATACAAGTACTTATGCGCGAATTATAATGACAAACTTTATTAAAAAAAACGAAATTAAGAACAATTGGCTTTTAATTGATGCTGAAAATATTGTGGTAGGGAGACTAGCTGCTTATATTTCAAAAGTTATTAGAGGAAAAAATAAAACTCAATTTACACCGCATATGGACAATGGAGATTTTGTTGTAGTTACTAATATTGAAAAAATTAAATTTACTGGATCTAAATTTAAAAATAAAAAATACTACAGACATACTGGTCACCCGGGAGGAATTAAAACTACAACTCCTTCAGTTTTGTTAAGCAAAAAACCAGAAGAAATATTAAAATTAGCGGTCAAAAGAATGTTGCCTGGAGGACCGTTATCAAAGAAACAATTATCTAAATTAAAAATGTATAAGGGGTCAAATCACCCACACGAATCTCAAAATCCACAAATTATAGATTTCAATAAAATGAATTCTAAAAATAAAGTAGTAATAAATTAATTATGGAAACACAAGCCAATATAGAGAAAAAAGAACCCGAATTAAAATTAGATTTTAAAGAATCAAAGTATGCAACGGGCAGAAGAAAAAGATCAATTGCTAGAGTTTGGGTAAAAAAAGGTAGTGGTAATATATTTGTTAATGGTAAAAAAATTGTTGATTATTTTGTAAATCCAATTTTACAAACTGCAGTTTATCGACCTTTAAAAATTTTAAACAGTGAAAATTTATACGATATAAGAGCTAATGTTAAAGGTGGGGGTCTGTCAGGTCAGGCAGGAGCTATAATTCTAGGCATATCTAAAGCACTCGTTGAAATAGAGCCTAGTAACAAGCCTGCTTTAAAAAAAGAAAAATTAACCACCAGAGATTCTAGATCCGTTGAAAGAAAAAAATACGGTCATCGTAAAGCTAGAAGAAGCTTTCAGTTTTCTAAACGTTAGGTCTTTAGAATATCCCTTTAGTAAAATAACTGGTATAAACAATAAAATGAAAGATTCATTAAAAATAGCCATAATAGGAGCAACTGGATACGTTGGTTTGCAGTTAATTAAAATTTTATCAAACCATCCTAAGGTAAAAATAGTTTACCTTTGTGCCAAAAAATCTGTTGGAAAAAAAATTAATACATTTGATAAAGGTATTAAAAAAAAACTTCCTAAAATATCAAATTCTAAAATAATTGATTGGAAGAAAGTTAGTGTAGTTTTTACAGCGCTGCCAAATGGAGAAGCTCAAATTATAGCAAAAAAAATTCCTGATAATGTAAAATTAATTGATCTATCTGCAGATTTTAGATTAAGAAATTACAAAAGTTATAAAAAGTGGTATGGAATTAGTCACAATAGTAAAAATCTTATTAAGAAAGCGATTTACTCTCTTACAGAATTTTCCAGAGATAAAATAAAAAAATATAAAATTATATCTTGTCCAGGTTGCTATCCGACTTCTATACAAATCCCACTTATACCTCTTATTAAAAAAAATATGATAAATGTAAATAACATTATTATCGATTCTAAATCTGGTTACTCTGGAGCAGGAAAAAATATAAAAAAGAAATTTAAAACTAAAAACTTATTTAATTCTGTTTCTGCTTATGGCGTAGGTAAACACAGGCATACAGTTGAAATAGATCAGGAATTATCAAAAGTATCAAAAAGCGATGTCAAAGTTTATTTCACTCCCCATCTTATACCTATGTTTAGAGGCATATTATCAACTATTTATGTGGATGTTAAAAATAAAATAAATAGTAAAAAAATTTATTCAGAACTAAAAAAATATCATAAAAAAAATTCGTTTATAAAATTTGCAAATTATAATCAGAATCTGGGTACAGGTGATGTTATGAATACTAATTACTGCAAAATTTCTGTATGTAATAGTAGAAATAAGAAAAAGGTTATAATTATTTCAGCAATAGATAACTTAATAAAAGGTGCATCAGGACAAGCAGTACAAAATATGAATGTTGCGTTTAATTTAAAAGAAACTATGGGTTTAATATGAGATACTTAATTATTTTATTTTCCATAATTATATTTACTGGTTGCGCTAATGTTAACAAAACATATTGGTGCGGAGATCATCCTTGCATCAATAAAAAAGAAAAAGAGGCTTATTTTAAGAAAAATAAAACTTTAGAAGTCAGAAAAATTGATAAAAAAAACAAAAAAGAAATTTCAAACCTTGAAAAAATCATGGAACAAGCTCGTAAAAAAGAGAAAAAGAGAATTGTTAATGAAAAAAAATTAAATAAAAAAACTAAATTAGAACAAAAAAGAAAAATTAAAGAACAAAAGAGATTAGCAAAACAAGCTAAAATAGACCAAAAAAAGAAGTTTAGAGAACAAAAAGTCTTAGTAAAAAAATCTAAAAATATTGAAAAAGAAAAGTTAGTTAAAAAAAAGGATGTTAAAGTTAAAAAAGTTATTATTTCTAAATCTAATATTGGTTTAACTGAGTTTGAAAGAATAGTATTAAAAATTAAAGAAAGAAATATGTCTAGATCATATCCAGATATTAACAATATTCCAAATTAATTTATGAAGAAAAATATTAATATAGCAATTATCGGTTTTGGTAATATTGGTGGTTTTTTTTATAATACTCTTAAAAACAAGAAAAAAAAAATTGAACTTAAAACGAATAAATCATTAACAATAAAATATATCTCAGCTAAAAATTTAAATAAAAAAAGAAAAATACGAATTCCCAAATCTTTATGGGTTAAAAATCCTCTATCTTTATGCTCAAAAAAAGATGTTGATGTAATAGTAGAATTAATAGGTGGTGCTGAAGGTATGGCTAAAAAAGTGGTTTTTTCTGCACTAAAAAATAAAAAACACGTTATTACAGCAAACAAATCACTTCTCGCAAAACATGGTGATCAGTTATCAGTTATTGCTGAAAAAAATAAAGTTAACCTTGAGTATGAAGCTTCAGTAGCAGGTGGTATTCCTATAATAAGATCTATAAAAGATGGTTTAATAGCAAATAAAATTAGTAAAGTTTATGGGATTCTTAATGGAACTACTAATTATATTTTGTCCGAAATGGAAAAAAACAATAAAGATTTTTCTGTTGTGCTTAATGAAGCTAAAAAGTTGGGTTTCGCTGAAAGCAACCCTATATATGATTTAAGTGGAAATGACGCTGCGGATAAAATCAGAATTTTGTCAGCTCTTGCATTTAATAAAAATATATCAAAAAATAAAATACTTATATCTGGAATACAAAATATAAATTTAAGTGACATAAAATATGCAAATGACCTTGGTTATAAAATTAAACTATTAGCTATTTCAGAAATATTAAATAACAAATTAGCTGAACGTGTTCACCCGTCTCTTGTAACTAAAAAATCTTATATAGCTAACATTTCTGGAGTTTTAAATGCTATTATAATCGACTCATTGCCTTTAGGGAGAACAGTAATACAAGGTGAGGGTGCGGGCCCTGGACCTACTACTTCAGCATTAATATCAGATTTATGTAGCATTTTAAGAGGTGGTATTAAGTTTCCTTTTGGAATTTCTAATAAGATAAGAAAAAAAATAAATTATTTTAATATATCTAATCATGTTACTTCGTCATATCTTAGAATAGAAGTAAAAGATCAATCGGGAGTTCTATCATCAATAACAAAAATTTTTACAAAAAATAAAATCTCTATAAAAAATTTAGTACAAGTTCCAAATAAAAAAAATAATAAGGCTTCAATAGCTATTATTACTCATGAATCGTATGAAAAAAATTTTCAAAATTTAATAAAAAGCCTTTGTAGAAATAAATTTGTAATTAACAAACCTACTTTTATTAGAATTGAAAAAGTATAAATGATTATTGATAAAAAGTTTGTACCATTATTTGCCCGAGTAACCGAAAGAGCTGCTTATGGAGCGTCTTTATTGAAAGGCAAAAACGATAAAATTGCCGCCGATCAAGCAGCTGTTGACGAAATGAGAAATGAATTAAATAAAATTGAAATGAAAGGTAAAATAGTTATTGGTGAAGGCGAGTTAGATGAAGCTCCAATGCTGTATATAAATGAAAAAGTAGGGACTAACGAAGGTGACGAATTTGATATTGCCGTAGACCCCCTTGAAGGAACCAACTTTACAGCAAAAAATTTACCAAATGCATTATCAGTTTTAGCAGTTTCTAAAAAGGGTAATCTTTTAAATGCTCCTGATATATATATGGAAAAAATAGCTATAGGACCTTCTTTACCAAACAATTTAGTTGACTTAGACACCGATTTAGAAAAAAACATAAAATCACTATCAGACGCAAAAAATACAACTCCTGATAAACTAACAATTTGTGTTTTAAAAAGACCACGTCATGAAAAAATTATTACATTATTAAATTCTTTAAATGTAAATATAAAGTTTATATCTGATGGCGATGTTTCGGGGGTCATTTCTGTCGCTAATCCTAAATTAAAAGTTGATATGTATATAGGAATAGGAGGAGGTCCCGAGGGAGTATTGGCCGCCGCTGCTTTAAATTGTTTAGATTGTCAAATGCAAACAAGATTAGTTTATCAAAATGATCAGGAAAGAAAAAGAACTGAAAAATTGGGAATTAAAGAATTAGATAAAAAATACAATATTAGCGATATGGTTAAGGGCGATGTTATATTTGTCGCAACAGGTGTTACTGATGGAGAGTTTGTCAAAGGTATAAAAGTTAAAAAAGATTTTTTTGAATCAGAAACTTTAGTTCTTCACAAAAGTAGTAAAATTAATAAAATAATAAAAAATAAGATAAAGAAATGAAATTCACTTCCTTGAGTGGAAAAAAATGGGTATTTAAAAAATTTAACCATGATGATATTAAAAACTATACAGAAAATTATTCGCTCAGTGAAATTGTTGCTAAATTATTGTCAATTAGAAAAAAGAATATTTCAGACATAAATTTATTTTTAAAACCTACTATAAAAGATAATTTACCAAATCCTTTAAAATTAAAAGATATGGAGAATGCAATTAATAGAACCTATGAGGCTTTATTAAATAATGAAATTATTGGTATATTTGGTGACTATGACGTCGATGGAGCAACATCTACTGCATTGTTGTCTAGATATTTTTTATCAATAAAAAGAAAAATAGAAGTTTATATTCCAGATAGAAAAAAAGAAGGTTATGGACCCAGTGTTAATGGATTTAATAATCTGATGACTCGAGGAGTTAAAGTTATTTTTACCGTCGACTGTGGGACTTTATCTTTTGAACCGGTTTCTATTGCACAGAAAAAAAACATAGATGTAATAATACTAGATCATCATCAATCGGATATTAAAATACCTAAAGCTTGTGCTGTTATTAATCCTAACAGACATGACGACAATTCAAAACTTAATTATCTTTGTGCAGCAGGTGTTTGCTTTATGTTTTTGGTAGCATTAAATAAAAAACTTAGAGAAAGTAATTGGTTTAAAGAAAATGAAATTTCTGAACCTAATATATTAAATTTATTAGATTTAGTGTCTCTAGGTACTGTATGCGATGTTGTGCCTTTGATTGGTCTTAATAGAGCTATTGTAAAACAAGGTCTTAAAGTTTTAAAAAAGAGATCCAATTTAGGTTTAAAAACTTTATATGATTTATGCAAAATTAGATCTCAACCAAGTACATTTGATTTAGGATATGTTTTGGGTCCAAGAATTAACGCTGGTGGTAGAGTAGGAAGATCCTCACATGGCGCTGAACTTTTAACTTCGGAAGATCCGCAAAAGGCATATTTGATAGCTACAGATCTAGAAAAATATAATACTGAAAGAAAAAGTATTGAAATGCTATTATCAGAAGAAGTTAATAAACAAGTAAAAAAACATTATAATGATCCAGTTTTAGTTTTATCCAACAATAATTGGCACGAAGGAATTATAGGAATAGTGGCATCAAGGATTAAAGAAAAATATAATAAACCTACAATAATCATTTCAATAGAAAATAATAAGGGGAAGGGATCAGCTAGATCAGTTCTAGGCTTTGACATAGGAGCTTTAATTATAAAATGTGTTCAGCTTAATATATTAGAAAAGGGCGGTGGGCATAAAATGGCAGGGGGTTTTGTTATTGATCAAAAAAATATTGATGCTTTTAGAGATTTTTTAATTAAAAGTTATATTAAAATGAATATTGATACTTCAGAATTATCAAATATATATCTTGATACAGTAATTGCTCCAAGCGCGATAAATGAAAGTTTTTATGAAGAAATTGAAAAATTAAGTCCGTTTGGTCCTGGTAACAGTGAACCTAAATTTATGATTGAAAATTTAAGTTTAATATCATCATATGTAGTTAAAGATAATCATATAAAATCAGTACTAAAAGGTAATGATGGATCTGTAATCAAAAGTTTTGCATGGAATGCAAAAAATAGCCCTTTAGAATCTGTTCTTAATAAAAAAAATAAGAAAAAAATTAATATTGCAGGAAAAATGAAAAAAAATGAATGGATGGGAAAAAAGAATATTGAATTTATTATAGAAGATGTTTCTTTAAGTTAAGCTTTTAACTTTTTAAGATATTTATTAAGATTTTTTTCATATTTTTCCCATGAATTAATTGATGTAGAGTATATTTTACTTCTAGCCTGTGTATCGCTAGATGTTTTAATTGGTCTTTTATTATTATAAAATTTTAAACATTGATCATTCCATTTTAATTCACATGCATTAATTATTTTTTTAATTTCTATATCAGGATTTTTAATTATATTTTCATATCTTATATTAAAAATATCATTAGGAATAACTTTATTCCAATGCTCCATCAATTCTAAGTATAGATTATAAAACTCAACAATTTCTTCAATTTTAAAAGCAAAATTTATTTTGCTAGGAAAAAAACTTTTAAATATAGAAAAACAATTATCTTTTGAATTTCTTATGCAATGAATTATTTTAGAATTAGGTAAAATAAGTTTTATAAAACCTAACCATTTAAAATTGATAGGCAGTTTATCTGTGACAACTAAGGAGTTGTTTGAAACTTTATTTATTTTTGAGATATATTCATTTCCAATATCTAAAAGTATCTTTTGATCTAATTTATTAACATTAATATTCTTTTCGTATAAATCTGGTATAAAGTTTAATTCATCACATCCATATACCTCAGGGTGGCTTGATATAATTTGCTCTACCAAAGTCGTTCCTGATCTTGGCATACCAATAATAAATATAATTTTTGGTGTAACTTTGTTGTTTTTTTCAACTTTTTTTAATAATTCAAAACTATAAATCTCTTTAATACTGTCAAAATCTTTCTTTTCATCATCTATTGAAAAATTAATTAATTTTCGATGCAAGTGATTACCTTCTTTATAATATTCAAATGAACTAATATAATCACCAATGTCTTCATAAGCCTTACCAATTGCAAATGCTAATTCTTTTTTTTGAATTTCATTAATATTTTTATTTTTATAAATTTTTTGCATTTCGTGTAAATGCTTGTCATTAATTTTATATTTTTTTACTCTACTAAGACTCCTGTGAGCTGGACAAAAGAATGGGTTTATTTTTATAGTTTTTTCTAAAAATTCATTAGCTTTTTTATAATTTCCCAATGCTGTATAAGTTGTAGCTAAATTATAATATGCCCAAAAAAAATTGTTATTGATTTCTATTGCTTTGTTATAAGATTTAATTGCCTCTTCATATTTATTTTCTGTTCTAAGCAAATTCCCTAAATTATTATGTGGTTCAGGGATTTTTTTATCTATATCTATAGCTTTTTTATAATTTTTTTCCGCTTCATCAATTTTGTTTTGTGATTTATATACATTTCCCAAATTGCTATATATAAGTGCAAAATTAGGTTCTACTTTTATTCCTTTTTTATAGAAATCTATAGCTTCATCTAATCTATTTAACTCAAACATAATTATGCCCATTAAATTATATAAAAAACCAATTTTTGGATTTGATTCTATAAGTTCTTTACATAATGCCACAGCTTCTGAATATTTTTTAGACTTATATAAATTTACTACGTCTTGTATTTTCTTTTGTAAGTTTTTCATTATTTTTTATTAACAAAACATTAAATTGTTATGAAATTTTTATATTATTAGAATAATCGTGCATTGAAAGAACATTAAATATATATTAAATAAAGATAATTTTAATAGGTCCCATCGTCTAACGGTTAGGACAGGTGGTTTTCAATCACCTAATCGGGGTTCGATTCCCCGTGGGACCGCCATAAATTACTAAAGTTTGATCAAAATACAAAATATGGTCTACTATGTTTATTTATTAAAAAGCTATGATAAATCTAAACTTACTACCTATGTAGGATATACAAATGACCTTAAAAAAAGACTTAATATGCATAATAGCGGCAAGGGGGCAAAGTTTACTAGAGGAAGAAAGTGGAAAATCATATACACAGAAAAATTTAAAACAAAAAGTGAGGCAATTTCTAGAGAATATTATATAAAGAACAATAGAAGATTTAGAAACTTATTAAAAACAAAATATTCATGAAGATTTCAATTCTTTTACCATATAAAGAAAATTTTTCACCTGTGTACGCAGGTGCTGTCTCGTTATTTGTGAAAGACACAGTTAAGTTAAGCAAATACAAAAAAAACATTACTGTTTTTGGAAATACTGATTTAAAGAATATTTTTAATCTTAAATATAAAAATATTAATCTTAAAAAAAATATTTTACAAAGTGGTAGCAAGTCTTACGTAAATGAGTTTCTCAAGTTTGAACAAACGGATCCATCAGATTTAATTGAGATTCATAATAGGCCAAATTATTTTCATTTAATTAACAAAAAGAAAAAAAAAACAAAAACTAGTATTGTACTTTCATAACGATCCATTAACAATGACAGGCTCTAGATCGATAAAAGAAAGAAAAAAACTTTTATCTGAAACAACAAAAATAATTTTTAACAGTCATTGGTCAAGAAAAAGATTTTTGGAGGGAATTGAGGGACTTCATGTTAATTCTGAAAAACTTAGTGTTATTTACCAATCTACAAAACCAGTAAAAGTTAACTTAGATAATAAAAAAAATTGGATTACTTTTGTTGGAAAATTAAATAAAGCAAAAGGGTATGATTTGTTTGGAAAAGCTGTGTTAAAAATTTTAGCAAAATATAAGAATTGGAGAGGTATTGTTATTGGAGACGAGCCTCGATCTACACTTTCATTTAAACACAAAAGATTAAACATAATGGGTTTTGTTAATCATAATAAGGTTTTAAAGATTTTTGAAAAGACAAGTATAGCAGTTGCTTGCTCTAGATGGGACGAGCCTTTAGGAAGAACAAGCTTAGAGGCTAGTAGCAGAGGCTGCGCAACTATAATAAGTAATAAGGGAGGTCTTCCTGAAACTGTTACACATGGAATTATTTTAAAAGAATTAAACGTACAATCAGTTTATAATGAAATTAAAAATTTAATAGAAAATAAAGAAAAAAGAAAAGAACTTCAAAAGCTCTCTATTAAAAATTTTTTTCATACAAATAAAATAAGTTCAAAAAAAATTGATTCCTACAGAGATAGTCTTTTAAAATCTAAATTTATTGGAAATGGTATTGGTTTTATTTTGCCGAAAAGTCTTAGAATACTTCATGTTACAAACTTTAATGAACGTCATGATGGTAGATTATTTTTTAATACGGGAAGAAGGTTAAATAATGGATTTATAAGATTAGGACATAGTGTATTAGAATTCAGCGATAGGGATATAGTTAAGCATTATAAAAGTCTCAAAGATTATACTGGATCTAAAACTTTAAACGAAAAATTGATTAACACTGTATATAATTATAAACCTGATTTATTAATTTTTGGACACGCTGACCTAATAAAAAGTAGCACTTTGTCATATCTAAAGGATAATTATAAAAATTTAAAAATAGCACAATGGTTTCTTGATCCTTTAATAAAAGATGGTCCCGATTTTGAGAAGAATAAATCAAGAATTTTAGATAAAATTCAGTTAACTGATTCAAATTTTGTTACTACATCGCCAGATGTTTTAAATTTTTTACCAAAAAATAAACAATGTATGTTTATGCCAAATCCATGCGATCCGTCATTTGAAGTTCTAAATAACTTTAACAATAGTCAATGCTCAATGGATGTATTTTTTGCATTAAGTCATGGAGTTCATAGGGGAATTTTAAAGAGAGGAAAACATGACGAAAGAGCTGACTTTGTAAACAAATTAGTAGAAAGAACACCAAATGTAAAATTTGACCTTTATGGAATAAATAATGTACAGCCAATTTGGGCAGATTCATTTCTTAAGTCTATTGCTAACGCAAAAATGGGTGTAAATCTTAGCAGAGGAAGCCCAATAAAGTATTATAGTAGTGACAGAATTACCCAATTAATAGGAAATGGACTTCTTACTTTTATTCATGAAGCCACTCACTATAATAATTTTTTTTCAGATAAAGAGATAGTTTTTTATAAAAATTTATCTGGTTTGTCTGAAAAAATTCAAAAGTATGCAAAGGATGATTATTTAAGAAAAAAAATTGCAAAAAAAGGCAAACAAAAATATATGAAGCACTTTAACTCGACCAAAGTAGCGGATTTTATAATAAATAATACTTTCTCTTTGAGTTATAAAAAAGACAAATTTTTATGGGAAAAAAAATAAAAATGATTAGTTAATGTTTTCTATTATTATCCCTACATTTAATAATTTAGAATATCTTAAAATATTAATTAATAGTCTTAAAAGAAATTCTAAATTTAAAAATGAAATAATTTTACATGTAAACGAAGGTGCAGATGGTACTATTCAATATGTAAAGGAAAATAATATAAAACATACTTATACAAAAAATAACGTAGGTTTATGTACTGCTACAAATCTAGCAGCTAGTAAAGCTACTTCAAATTATATTCTATATTCCCACGATGATATGTATTTTTGTCCTGATTGGGATCAATTTTTAATGAATGAAATAAGCAATTTAAATACTAATGCTTATTACATTTCAGGAACAATGATTGAAAAATCAAGTGGTCATATTCAACTTGATTGCGGTAATGATTTTAAAGACTTTGATGAGGAAAAATTATTACGTGAACACAAAAAAATAAAATTTTTTGATCATCAAGGATCTCATTGGGCACCACATCTAATTCATAAAAGTTATTGGGATAAAATTGGCGGATTTAGTGAAGAGTTTAACCCTGGGATAGGTTCAGATCCAGATCTTAACATGAAATTGTGGAAATCTGGGGTAAGAATTTTCAAAGGAATATCAAAATTTCGCGTTTATCACTTTGGTTCAATTGTTTTAAGAAAAAAGAAAAATTTTATAAAAAACAAAGGTTCAAAAACTTTTCTTTTGAAGTGGGGGATGACACCTACTTTTTTTGTTAGATTTTACCTTAACGGTGGTATTTTTATAGATGGTATTATTAAATGTAAAAAGTATGAAGGTCCTCTAAAAAACCCGGTCAAAGATTTTTCATTCTTGTTTAATTTGTTTTTGTGTAAAGTTAAATTATTTTATACCAAATATTTTAAATTTTAACTTTGTTTAAAGCATTATTTTTAAATAAATTTGCTTCGTGAATATAGCGTCTTACCATTTGAGTAGTTTTATGTCCTGTCATTGCCATTATACTTCTTTCTTCTGCCCCTTGTTCCGCAGTCGATGTAGCGAAGCCTGATCTTAAACTGTGTCCTGAGTATTTATTTGAATCTAATCCTGCAATACCTACATATTTTTTTATTGTTAAGGCTACGCTTTTATCTGAGATGTCAAAAATTTTTCCTGATTTAATTTTTGTTTCTTCTGTCCATTTTTTCAATGAGGTTACAGGACAATAATTTAAATTTGAGAAGTAGGGAATTGCTTTTGTCATTCCTTCTCCAGACTGATCGGTTTTTGATTTTTTAACAAATATTTTTACTCCTTCATTTACAAAGTCTATATCTTCATAATGTATTGCAACAAGCTCGGATCTTCTAAAACCTCCAGCAAAACCAACTAAAATTAATGTTCTATTTTTTAATCTTCTTTTTATGTTTTTGTCTTTATCAATAGCATTAATTATTAATTTTAATTCATTGATTAATATAGGTTTTTTAGCTTTTTGATGACTTCCTATTGTCCTTTTTATTCCCATTAAATTTTCAGTAATCATTGGATGTTTTGTATCTATATAGTGACCAGATAATTTATGGATAACGCTTATTGAAGCTAATCTTCTTTTTAAGGTGCTAAATTTACTAGTTTGAGATAAGTGGGTTAGGTAAAGACTTACAATTTTTGGTTCTGATGGCATAGATTTAAAGCCATGCTTTAAACAAAATAATGCAAAATCTTTATAGTCGGCTTTATATGCTCTCATTGTATTTAGGGCCTTTGAAGTTTGTAAATTCTTCAAAGTCTCTAATTCCAAGGTTTTTAAATCTGTAACTAAATTGCCCATATATTTCCGATAACCATTAATTATCGGAATATATAATAGACTTATTTAAAGAAGTCAAGTAATGGATTATAGTGGCCATAAACATGTTTGCTAATAGAAAGCGAGTTATATTAGATAGAGGTCCGAGCTGGCCTGATTATAAGACTGCTGAGCCATTTGTAATACGTTATTACCCTCTTTTTAGACATAGGCCTAAGTGGTTTCCGTTCAATATATTCATCCATAAGCTTCTAAAGAGCGATTTAGGGGACTTACACGACCATTATTGGTCATATGTTACTATAATTCTTAAGGGAGGCTATTGGGAGACCACTGGAAAGGGTACTTTTTGGAGAAAACCAGGTTATATTGGGTTTAGAAGGTACAACAGTCGTCATAGTCTAAAGATACCTGAAGGAAAGTGCGCCTGGACTCTGCTATTTGTAGGCCCTAAAAGATTAGCAAAAATGAGCTCTAAATACTCGAATAAGCCTTAATTTAAGCCATTTTTTTACTATTTTGGCCCCTTTTTTCAAAAACGCAATATTCACCCTCCAGTTGTAGCATTTAACAGCAATTTCTTAAATACACCCCTTCTATGGCCGTTTAATCGCTATATTCCTATACTGCAACCCTTATTAATTAATCTTTTTTTAGGCTGTTTTTTTTGTGTATTTATGCTTTAAATTACCGCTATTTTACTGCATTTTTTGATTATCTAACTTATGTTTTCTGTATTATATTTTTATACTCAAATAAATGGCTATTTTACTTGCTTATTTAAGACTTTTGATATTAGTAATTATATATAATAAATTACTTTATTTTTATTCTTCAAGTTATTGATTTTATTGCTTATTTAAATATATCTAAAGTAATACATTAAGTAATTTTATTTTACAATAACCGTTGAACGCTCTCTAAATGATATATAAACGCCTGAACATACAATAATTGTCAATCCTACCCAGGTCCAATAATGAGGAAAATCGGAAAAGAAATAATAACCCAAAATAACATTTGTAACTATTTCAAAATATCCAAAAGGCGCCAATTTGGATGCATCTGCATACTTTAAAGATAAGATTAAAAATAAATGTCCAAGACAAGCAAAGACACCCATTAAAGCAAGTAATGCCCATTGATTAAAAGAAGGGTTTACCCAAACAACAGGAACTATGAATGATGCGATTACACCCCCTACTACACCGGTCAATAATAAAGTTAATAGCGGACTATCTGATGAATGGAGTTTACGAGTAATAACAAGGTAGATTCCATAAAAAAAACCAGTTCCTAGAGCAGCTACAGTAGCTAAATTAAATTCTATAAAACCAGGACGAATAACAATTAAGCTACCAAGAAAACCTATTATTACAGCAGACCATCTTCTAAGACCAACTTTTTCACCTAAAAAAATTGGAGATAAGGCTGTAGTAATTAATGGAGCGACAAATGCGAGAGTTAAAGCTTTAGCCATAGATATTACAGAAATAGAGTAAAAAAATAATATATTAGCAAAAAATAAAGTTAATCCTCTAAAAATTTGTAACTTTGGCTGAGTTGACCATGTTAAATTTTTTCTAAAGAAAAAAAACATAAAAGGTAGTGTAAAAAAAACAGTAAAAAAATATCTCGCCCATGTAATTTGGAAAAAAGATATTTCAGCACTTAAATATTTAGCTATAGTATCCATAAAGGGTAATATCGCCCAAGCAAGAAGATTGTATGAAATAGCTTTCACTATTAATTAAAGTATTTTAAAGAAATGAAAACTACAACAATTAAAGTAAAAAATGATAAAAATGTAGATAAAGCAACCGTACTAGCAATACTATCAGATATTTTTTTGGGAGAATACATTTTGCTAACAAGATAAGTAAGTATTGCTGAAGGCATCGAGGCTTGAATAAACATTACTCCAGCTTCAACACCTGACAGATTAAAAAACTTAACAAAACCGAAGCCTACTATGGGTCCCAAGACAACTCTAATAAGTGAATATATTAATGTTTCTTTTAATGAAAAAACTTTAAGTTTAGATAAAGCAACACCTAATGACATTAAAACCAAAAAAATTGTTGAATATCCAATTAAAAAGGTAGCATTTTCTAAAAATTTTGGTGATGGGATTTCGTAATATACAAATAGTAAAGACACCAATAAAGCATAAACCGGAATACATGTAAGCAGTGGTTTTATTGAAATCTTTTTACTAGCCAAAAGTATATTAACAGTAAAATGGAAAACCAAAATCATTGCAGTTGCCGCCGTTGCTATAGCTAAACCCATTTTTCCATAAGCAAATAAACAAAGTGGCATACCCATATTCCCGGTATTTGGCAAAAATAAAGGTGGTAGTAGTCTATAAATGTCTTTATTAAGTATTTTAAGAATTATTAATCCTATAATCGCAAAAACTATAACGTATAAAGTAATGTAATAAGAGAACCTTAAAAATAGTTCTATACTTATATTTGTACTTGTTAATGAATAAAAAATAATTGCTGGAAGGCCAAAATTTCCAGCAAAAGCAGTAATAAATTTAGTGTCAAATTTTGGGTCTTTTTTACCGTACCAATAACCTATTCCTATAATCAAAAAAACAGGAAAAAGAACGTCTATTAATTTAACTATGAGATCCATTATTAAGACCTTACAATATCAGGTGAAGGTTTGGATGGATTTTTATATCCAATCGCTCTTTCAAATTCGCTTAACCTTTTATATATAGATCTTAACTCAGTAATTCTTGTCCAATTTTGCATAAATAAAGAAAAACTGCTTTGCACTTCTCTGAAAGCGCTTGATGTTTGTATTAATATTCCCAAGGTCATTGCTCCAGTAAATAATCCTGGGCCCATAATTATATACGGAACTATAATCATAGATTGATTGTACATTATCAGCCATAAATCAAAATAACCGTAATGAAGAAATAATCTATGATAGTTAAATTTGATACCGGCAAAAAGTTCCAAAATTGTTGGTGGTTTAGCGTATTCTATTCTGTCATCTTCCCCATAAACTAACTCTTTTCTAAAAGCTGCTTCAACAACTTGATTATTATATTCTAATCCAGGTAATTTAATTCCAACGAACCAACTAATTAGAACTCCACCTAAACTTGCGGTAAGAGAAATGTATACTAAAGAACCATTTATATCAGCTAACCAAGGTATGATAACATTTGATGACAAGCCCCAAAGTATAGGAACAAAAGCTATAAGCAACATGATAGCCCGTATTATTTGTAAACCAATGCTTTCAACAATTTTAGCGAAATTCATACAGTCCTCTTGAATCCTTTGGGAGGCACCTTCAACTTTTGAGTCTATTTTTTTCCAGTACGGCATGTAGGCAAAGGTCATAGCCTCTCTCCACCTAAAAGCATAAAGTCGAGTAAAGTAATTTGTAATTGTGTAAATTATGACATAAGGGATCGCAAGTTTTAAAAAAAGAAATATACCATCATAAAATTCTGACACATCCCTTTCAGTAGCTTTTTGTAAAAGATCATAAAAATTCTTATACCATTCGTTAATTTTTACATCAATCCATGTTTGGGCAAGTAAAGATCCAATTATAAAAGCAAATCCACCCCAAGACCATAAACGCCATTTTTTATCTAAAAAAAAACTTTTTAACATTTATTTACTCTTTAAAAAGTTATCTGCATAACTTTTTTTAATAAATTTACTTTTTTGAGGTTCTATTAAGTAATAATCAATATTGTTTCTTTTCGCATATGAAATTGCCTGTTCTTTATTATCAAAGAATAGCTTAACTTCGGACATAGTATCTTTTGATGTATTCCAACCCATCAAAGGGTTAATTCCAGTATTTTGAGTATCAAATTCTAATAGCCACTTTTTAGTGTTACGTTTGCCAGACTGCATGGCAGTTTTTGCAGATTTATATATTTTTGCTCTTTTCATATTAATAAATGGTCGGGGCGGCAGGATTTGAACCTGCGACCCTCTGGTCCCAAACCAGATGCGCTACCAGACTGCGCTACGCCCCGAATTTCAAGTTTTATAGTCTAAATAATTATTAGTTTCAATCACTATAAATATCCTAATTCACTCATTTCCTTATTAAATGCTTTTTCCACATTCTTAACTATATTTTTATCAAGTATCTTTTTCCACTTATTTTCTTTTCCTAAATTAAAAAATCTAATTTTTTTATTAATCTTTTTTGAGTAAATCGATTCTTCAAAACCAACTTTTTTTTCTAACGAAGAGAGTTTATCAAAAGTTGTAGATGATAAAGAATTATCTATTTTTTTATCATCAAATTTTATTTTAATGAACTTAGATAAAAAATTTAGAATTGAAATAAAAGTTTCTTTATTATCTAAAATTATATCTTCATACTTTATAATTTTAATAGGACAAAATCCCATATTTTTCCATGAATTATAATGAGTTGACCAATCACTTAAAAAATTAAAATCTTTTTCATTACTTTTGTTTATTGATCCAGATTTGATAGGATATATAATTTTTCTTTTATTTGTGATAAACTCTAATGATTGTTTATGATTTATTTCATAATGGTGTGAAATAGAAGACAATACATTTCTTGGGTCTCTAACTATATATATAGCAGCCGAAGTATTAAATTTATCTGTAAAATTGTTTCCGTTAATTGAACACATTGCATTATGTGTTTTTAGAAAATGAATTTTATTATCTTTGTTTATATTAATTTGACTAGGTATCCAACTTTGTGAAACTTTTGATTGGTAATGTAATTTTTCATTTATAATTGAATCTGATATAACAGGCGAAAATTGCTTAATATTTTTTAATACGTCAAAATTAAATACTCCAGTTTTTGTGAAAAAATATGACCCAATTAAAGATCTAATCCACGTATTTCCACTTTTGGGATATGAAGCTATCCAAATAATCATAGAATTTATATATACAATACTAAACAATTATTTAATATTATGATATTTACATTTAAATTTAATGATTAATTATATAACAGCTCCATTTAGATGGTTTTTTAAACTTGAAGCAGCAAGTGGTTTGATTCTATTAATAGCAGCTATTATTGCTTTAATACTTAGTAATACAGAGTTAAGCTACTTTTATTTTAGTATTTTAAATAGTCATTTTTTAATAGGCACAGATCAATTTGGTTTAGATTTAAGTATATTGCATTGGATAAATGACGTCTTAATGGCAATATTTTTCTTTGTCGTCACTTTAGAAATTAAAAGAGAATTTATTCAAGGGGAACTTTCAAAGCCTAAACAAGCGCTGTTACCAATTATAGGCGCGGTTGGTGGTATGTTGGTCCCAGCACTAATTTATGTATTTATCAATTTAGAAACTGCAGATACTCTTAGAGGATGGGCTATACCTTCTGCTACAGATATAGCATTCTCTATAGGAGTCTTATCTTTATTAGGTTCAAGAGTCCCTGTTTCATTAAAAGTTTTTTTAGTTGCGCTTGCTATAATTGATGACCTTGGGGCCATAATAATCATAGCTTTTTTTTATTCTTCAGATCTTCAATATTTATTTATATCATTGATGGTAATTTCATTTATCGTTCTTGCTATATTAAATAAAATTGGAATTAAGAAATTTACACCTTTTTTAATCGTAGGTTTATTTTTATGGTATTTTACTCATAGTTCTGGAATGCATGCTACAATTTCAGGTGTTTTATTAGCTGCTACTATTCCCCACAGAAAAAATGAAAAAGATTTTTCGTTATTGCTAAAATTAGAACATTTGTTATCACCGTATGTTGCTTTTGGAATAATGCCTTTATTTGCTCTTGCAAATGCTGGAGTTGTGCTCGACGGAGTTTCTTTTGATACATTAATGTCCCCTATTCCTCTTGGAATTTTATGTGGTTTATTTATTGGAAAACAAGTTGGTGTATTCTTGTTTTCTTATATTGCTATAAAATTAAAATTTGCTGAAATGCCATCAAATTCTGGTTGGATAAAATTTTATGGAGTTGGGATTCTAACTGGAATAGGATTTACTATGAGCTTATTCGTTGGAAATTTAGCTTTTGTTGAAAATTTAAACTACATGGATGGTGTAAAAATAGGCGTTTTAAGTGGTTCATTTTTATCTGCTATAGTGGGTTATTTAGTACTATTGATATCTAGCCGGAAAAAACATTAAATACTTTAATGTTAAACAACGTAAAAAAAATAATATTAATAATAATAATGACAATATTTCAAACTAACCTCAATGCCAACTACGATAAATTAGCTTACGATTTTAATTTTAAAGATTTAGATGGAAGTAATCTAAATTTATCAGAATATAAAAATAAGGTTATAATTGTTGTTAATGTTGCTAGTCAATGTGGCTTTACTAAACAATATGAAGATATGCAAAAAGTATGGGAAAAATATCAAAAAGATGGAATTGTCATGATTGGGGTTCCATCTAATGATTTTGGTAACCAGGAACCGGGAGATAATAAAGAAATAAAAAATTTTTGTGAAGCTAAATTTGGAATAACTTTTCCAATGACAGAAAAAGTTATAGTTAAAGGTGATGAAGCTCACCCTTTTTTTATATGGGCAAAAAATAATTATGGAAAATCTGCTATACCAAAATGGAATTTTCATAAAATAGTTATAGGCAAAGACGGAAAAATTGCAGATACTTTTGCATCAATAACAAAACCCACTTCAAAAAAATTTATTAATAAAATAGAAAAATTGATAAAGGAATAATTATATCTCTTTTTTAGTCCAAGTTTCTGGCGTTAAATCATTTTTAATTTCAATATCAAAATAATAGTTAAAAGGTTTTGTTCCTCTTTTTTTTATATATTCAAATGTACTTGTTATGCCGGTAATAAGATCTGTAGTTGTTTTATAATTAAGTAATTTTCTAGCCTTATCAGCTGAACAGGTTGCGTGTTTCACCTCTCTAGGTCGATCCTTTTTATGAATTGGATTTAAATTACTTCCGGTAACATTTGTACAGATTTCAAAAATCTTATTGATAGTTACAAATTCTTCATCTGGACCAATATTAATTATTTGTTTGTTTAAATTTTTTTGATCAAGCATAGGTATTAAACAACTAAGACAGTCGTCTATATAAGAAAAACACCTTTTTTGGTTGCCATCACCATAAATAATAGGAGGCTGTTTTTGTAAAATTCTGTTAAGCATTATTGAAACTACATTTCTATAAGGATCGTCATATTTTTGTCTAGGACCGATTATATTATGAGGCACAGCAATTACCCACTCAATATTATTTAAATCACATAGATTTTTTAATAAGTCTTCGCTAGCTACCTTTGAAATTCCATAAGGATCAACAGGTTTAGGTGTCATATTTTCAGTGAATGGTGTTTTTTGTGAACCATATCTTGCCATTGAAGAACAAAAAACAATCCTTTTAACTTTATTCGATATAGCTGCAGAAAATACAGATGATGAAGCTAAAAAATTATTCTTTCCAATTTCGTATGGAGAAAAAACAGACAAGCCTTCGTGGGCTGTGGCAGCGCAATGATAAACTACGTCGACTCCGCTCATAACTTCGTTCATTTTTTTTAAATCACAACAATCAAAATTAAAAAAGTTAATTTCTTTAGGTACATTATCGGAATAACCACCTATCATATTATCTACTCCGACTATCTCATGCCCCATTTTTGATAATTTTTCTGATAAATGTGAGCCTAAAAAACCGGCCACACCTGTTACAAGAATTTTCATAATATTATAGATAGACCATCATACGCAGGTATTACATTTTTTGGTAGTTTTTTAAATAGTTGATCATAGTCTAAATCCTGATGAAGGTTAGTTAAAATAGTTTTTTTGGGTTTTAATTGTTTATGCATAAAAAGCGATTCCTTTAAATTAAAATGTGAAGGGTGTTTTTTATACTTTAAACAATCAATTATCAAATAATTTAAATTTTTTAAACGTTCATTTTTGGCTAAGGAAATGTCATTTGTATCACTAATATAAGCAGCTTTTTCGAATATATAAACCATGCTATGCGTAGCCCCATGTTTAACTTTGATTGATTCAAATAAAATCTTTTCTTTGGAGCTGCCTAAAGAAAATTTTGATTTTTTTATAACAATAGCTTTAAGAATGGCTGGATAATTTTTTTTATTTTTAAATAGATAACCATGTTTAATTTTTAAATATTTAATTGTTTTGGGATTACCATACACGTTAATTTTATTTTTGTTTTTCCAAAAAAAAGGTCGTAATTCAAATAACCCATTTGTTTGATCATCATGTTCGTGGCTAAAAATAACAGACGATATTTCTTTAATTTTATTTTTTAAAAATTGATTTTTGATATCAGGGGATGAATCAATAAGAACTTTGTTTGATCCTTTAATAATTATTGCTGATGATCTAGTCCTGATATTTTTTTTATTTTTTTTTTTTACATTTTCCCCAATATCCATCTATTCTGGGAACTCCTAGTGAACTACCACAGCCTAAAATAATTAATTTTGATTTCATATTCGAAATAAATTATTAAAATTTCTTGTTGTATGTGTGGCGACAGAATCTATTGAAATTTTTTTAATCTCAGCTAATTTGTTGACTGTATGAGTAATATAAGATGGTTCATTTGGCTTTCCTCTTAGCGGTGTTGGCGCAAGGTAGGGAGAATCGGTCTCTACTAACAATTTTTCAATAGGAACAATAGATATAGTTTTTATAAGTTCTTGAGACTTGTTAAAAGTAATAATTCCACTTACTGAAATATAACAATTTAAAGCCAATAATTTTTCTGCAAATTTTGTGCTACCTGTAAAACAATGCATTAAAATTTTTAAATTACTATTTTTTTTAAAATTATTTAAAATATCATATGTATCATCTTCTGCATTTCGAGAATGAACTATTACCGGCATATTAAGCTTAAGAGCAGCGTAAATATGTTCTTCAAAACTTTTTTTTTGAATTTTTTTATTACTGTGGTTATAATAATAGTCTAATCCTGTTTCACCTACTCCTATAATTTTTTTGCTTGTATTCACTGAGTTTAAAATAAAATTAGTATCAACATTTATATTTTTTTCGGTTTCATGCGGATGTATACCAAACGTTCCATAAATATTATTATATTTATTAATAATAATTTTAATTTTTTTGAAACTCTCTAAAGTCGTGCAAATAGTTAATAAATTATTTACATTACTTAATTTAGCTCTACTAATAACTTCATCAAGTTGATTATAAAGATTTGGATAGTCTAAATGACAATGAGAATCTGTGATCATTAGGAAATTTTTTTAAACAATATACCTACGTTCTTTATTTCAATTTCATCATTAATTATTTTATTTCCATCTAAAAATGACAGATTGATATCTTTTTTTTTTATATTCAAAGCTTCAATAATTTTTAAAGAAGATGAAGGAATAATAGGATTTAATAAAACTGATATTTTTGCTATCTGTTCTAAAGCTACATGTAAAATGTTATTCATTTTTTCTAAATTATCATTTTTTAATTTCCATGGTTCTTCATCGTTTATATATTTGTTTGTTAAAAAACTAATATCAACAACAGATTTTATGTAGCTATTTAAATTTTGATTATCCATAAATAATCTTAAATTTTTTGTTAGTTCGTTGCTTTTTGAGAGTAAATCATTATCTGCTTTAGATAACTTTTTTGTTCTGTGCACTTTGTTATTGCAATTATTCTTAATGAATGAAAAAACTCTTTGGCATAAATTCCCGTAATTATTAGCTAAATCACTATTAATACATTTTTCTAAATTTGTTAAAGAGATACTTCCATCGCTGCCATGAGAAACTTCCTTCATTAAATAATATCTAAGTTCATCAATACCGTATTTATCTATAATTTCTAAAGGATTTAAAATATTTCCTTTTGATTTTGACATTTTTTCATCTCCCGAAAGAATCCAGCCATGACCAAAAACTCTAGTTGGAGGTTCGATGCCAGCAGCAAGTAAAAATGCAGGCCAATAGATTGCATGAAATCTTAATATATCTTTACCAATAATATGTACCGAAGCTGGCCAAAAATTTTTATATAAAGTATTCTTTGTGTCAGGGTATTTTAAAGCGCTAAGATAATTAGTTAAAGCATCAAGCCATACATATATAACATGCTTATTATTATTAGGTACTTTAATACCCCAAGTAAATGATGTTCTGCTAACAGACAAATCTTTTAAACCACTTTTAACAAAATTAATTACCTCATTTTTTCTAGAATCTGGTAATATAAAATTATTATTTTTTTTATAAAACTCTAATAATTTTTTTTCATAAGCAGAAAGTTTAAAAAAAAAAGATTCTTCCTCAACCCATTCAACTATAGAACCGGAAAAAGTTGATATTTTTTTTCCATTTTTTTCAATAACTTCGTCTGAATTATAATAAGCTTCATCAGATACAGAATACCAACCTTTATACTTTGACAAATAAATATCACCAGAATTAAGCAACTTATTCCATAAATCATTAACCGCTTCATGATGTCTTTTTTCAGTAGTACGTATAAAATCATCATTTGAAAGATTTAATTTTTTAGTTAAATCCTTAAAAACTTTTGAAATTTTATCGCAATATTCCAAAGGTTCAGAATTACTTTTTTCAGCAGCCTTTTGGATTTTAAGACCATGTTCATCTGTGCCTGTAAGAAAAAAAACATTATAGTTGTCGTTTCTTTTAAATCTAGCAAATACATCCGCAAAAATACTAGAATATGCATGGCCCATGTGTGGTGTGCCAGATGGATAATATATTGGTGTAGTTATATAAAAATTATCGTTGTTCATTATAAAGATTGTTAGTAATTGATTTTAAAATACTTTTTTCATTTAAATTAAATTTTTTTAAATAATGTATTTGGTCAATTATTTTTTTATAATTATTTAAATAATTACTTAAATTATTAATATTATTAAGACAAATTCTATAGTAAAAATTTTGAATCAAAAATAGTATTGTATTAAATAGATTTGTATCTTTCTCATTTTCATATTTTTCAATACAACTAATTATATAATCAGTTTCGAAACTTGAAATATTTGGATAGGAATCGCCCAGTGAAATAATATAGTTAATCAAATTACCAGGTGTATCAAAATTTAATAAATTAAATATTTCATTATCAATATCGTCTATATTATATTCCTTAATAAGATTAGTAAAAATTTTGACTTTCTCATCTTTTGTAAAATTTATTCTAAATTCAGAGCATCTAGATTTAATCGTATTTAATATTTTTTTATTATTATCATAGATTAAAAAAAAATATGTATTAATTTTAGGTTCTTCTAAAACTTTCAATAAAGCGTTGGAAGAGTTTTTATTAAGATTTTCAATATTATCAATAATAATAATTTTAAGATTATTTAAATTAGATGATTTACTTAAAAAAGAAATTAAATTACGGATCTCATTTACTCCAATATCTTTTAAATTACTATCAACACGAAAAAGATTAGGATGTATATTATTTTTTGATAATTTGTAAACTTGAGTATTGGTATTTATTTTGAAATTTTTCAAATCATACTTATTATTTTCATTTAACGATAAGAGATAATTTGTAAAATGATTAGCAAATATAGATTTTCCAATACCTTTTTGACCGCTAAGTAGAATTGTATTTGGCAGTTTTTTCTTTAAGTAAAGTTTATTAAATATATTAAAGTATTTTTCGTACCCATATAAATCAAGTTGACTATCTATATTCAGTTGAGTGTTACTATTTTTCTTCTTTTTCATCTATTATAAGCTTTTAAAAAATTATCAAAAATCATCTTTTCTGTGTAAGTGGTATCTTTTGAGTTATCAATTACTATACATCTATTTTTATTTTGTTTAGCTATTTTAATAAAAGCTTTTTGTACTCGTATGTAGAAACTCTTTGAAAATTTATCATATCTGTTTTTTATCTTTCTGTTATTTAATCTTTTAATAGCTTTAGAAATTTTTACTTTCAAAATAAACGTAATATCAGGTTTTAGATCTTTAAGTATATATTTGTGAATAATATCTATTAATTTTTTATCAACACCTTTTCCATAAACTTGATATGCTGAAGTTGAATCTATAAAACGATCACATATAACAATTTTTTTTTTTGATAATAATTTTTTGATTTTATTTTTTATGTGTTCATTTCTAGCCGCTAAATAAAGCAAAGTATCAGTATATTTATCAAATTTTTCATTTTTTTTTTTATCAAAATAATCTGTAAGAATAATTTTTCTTATTCTTTCTGCATTAATTGTTCCGCCTGGTTCCCTTGTATGAAATACAGGTAATTTTATTCTCTTTATATTATTATATAATTTTTTACTTTGATAAGATTTTCCAGATCCTTCAATTCCTTCAAAAGTTATGAAAAGAGGTTTTTTTTTATACATCTCCCCATATTAAGTAGTTAAATGATTTAAATAATCTAGAAAAAATATTAGCTCTTTTAATATCCTCATTAGATATAAGATCTATTTCTTTTGTCAGTTCTCCTGAAATATATACATTTAGTTTACCTAAAATATCTCCTTTTTTAATTGGAGCTTTAATTGGCCCCTCAAATTCCATTATTGCTTTAACAGTATTTTTTTTTCTCTTTGGAACAGTAAAATAAAGATCCTCTAAAACTATTACTTCAACTTTATTTTTTTTTCCTAGCCACACATCTAAACTTGATATTGGTAAATTTTTATTTGCTACATTTATTGTATCAAATCTTCTTAATCCATAATTGAGCATTTTTGCAGATTCTCTTGACCTAATATTTTTTGTAGCAAAGCCACTTCCAACAGCAGTTATTCTTCTGTTTCCAACTTGCATTGAAGAAGCTAATGAATATTTTTCTACAGTTAAAAATCCTGTTTTTATTCCATCAACACCAATATTTTTATACAAAAGAGGATTTCTATTCCCTTGTGTTATTGGATCGCCACCAGTTCTGTCCCATGTAAAAGATGTTTCTTCATAATATTCGTAAAACTCTGGATAATTTTCGATTAAATATCTAGACATAATTGCAATATCTCTTACTGTAGAATAATTATCTGGATCATTTATTCCTGATGAATTAGAAAAATTAGTATTTTCTAAACCTATTTCATAAGCTTTTTCATTCATTAATCTAACAAAATCTTCCTCTGTTCCGGAAAGTCCTTCTGCTAATGCAACGCAAGCATCATTTCCTGAAACAATAATTATACCCTTTAAAAGATCTTCTACTGAAATTTGATCATTAAGCATAATAAACATTGATGAATATCCACTTTGAGACATTCTCCATGCGTTCTCAGAAATAATAATTTTTTCGTCTAGTGAAGTTTCTCCTTTTTTTATTAAATCGAATGCAACAATAGTAGTCATTATCTTGGTCATAGATGCAGGATAAATTTCATCATCGGGATTTTTTTCATAAAGAATTTTACCAGATAGATGATCTTGAATAATCGCATAATTAGCTGAAGTCTCAAAATTAGAGAAAGAATTTTTTGGTAAAAAAATTATAATAATTGATAATGTAATAATCTTAATTAATTTCATTTTATTCTTTATATATATCTAAATTATCAAAGCCTAAATTATTTAAACTAATATACGTTGATTTTAAAGCTTTAAAATTTTTAAAAGGGCCCAACCCTAATCTATGGCTATTTTCGGTAATTTTTTTTATAAAGAATTTATCACTTTTAACTTTTTTTAATAATTCATCTTTTAAATTCAAAGCTGATTCATGATAATAAAAATCTCCAATTATTAAAAAATAACTATATTTCTTTTTAATATTTTTTTTTACCTCTGTATCGTTAGAAGAGAGTACTTGCATTGTAATTTCGTCTACAGGAGCACTTTGTGCAACATTTTTTTCTTCATCAAAAGTATTTGATTCTTTTGCAACAAAAGTCTTATTTTTTTTAACTTCGTTAAGTTCAACAAATGGATTATTTTCATCCAAGTCAAGAATTTCTGCAATCTTTTTAGAAATTAAAACATTAAATATTTTAGGATATTCGGACCTTTTGCTAACTTTTGTTAATATAAATTTAGAATTTTCAGGATTTGATATTTGAACAGGAGTATTTCCTCTTAAGAAATTATGTACTATATAAATTTCATTATTATCAATTTTTTTTTTAACAACCTTATCTGTATAAAGAGCTTCATCATAAATTAATGCAAATCCTGTAGAGGAAAAATACGATTTTTCCTTTTTGATAGTTTTGGTATTTGATTTATAATCTGCGCAAGATGATAAGATAAAAATAAACAAACTAAATACTAATATATTTTCAGGTTTCATATTTTAATCTTGTTCGCTAACGTACAGACACTGATACCAAATCTTAAAGATCTATTCCATTTAAGAATTTTTTCATAATTTCCAAAAACTAAATATGCTGGTGTATTAGGTTTACCATCAGGTATAATTAGCGCTGCTTTAAGTTTATAATTAATTTCACTACCATCATAACTTATAATTCCTTTTTTTTTCCATTTAGATATTTTAATTCTATTTGATATTCCTCTTGCTGAAGAATTGATATATTTTTTATTAATATCTTTTGTGAGTTTGACTCTAACAAAGCACGGTTGTCCCTTCTTCCATCCAATCTTATTTATGTAGTTCGCAGCTGATGCCAAAGAATCTTTTAAGGAAGTTTTTAACTCAATAACATTGTTTTTGTCATAATCAATAGCATAAGATTTAATTGTCGAGGGCATAAATTGAAAGTTTCCATACGCACCTGCCCACGAACCATACAAAGTGCTATGATCTATAATATTGTCATCAATTAACTTTAACAATATAAACAATTGTGATGAAAAAAAATCTCTTCTTCTTTTATCAAAACTTAAGGTAGCTAAAGATGAAATAATATCCATCTTACCAACATGTTTTCCAAAATTAGTTTCGATACCCCAAAGGGCTAGCAATATTTCTTTTTCAACTAAAAAATTATTTTCAACTTCAATAAATAATTTTTTATTTTTTTTAAATAATTTTTGAGCTTTGTTTACTCTAATAGTATTAGCTCTTTTGCTTACATAGGTTAATGTATCTTCAAAAAATTCAGGTTGTTTTCTATCATATTTGATTACTTGTTCTAAAAAATTTACATTTTCAAATGCAAGATTTAGTGTTTTCTCTGAAATTCCTTTTTTTAAGGCTTTCTCTTTAAATGACACCAACCATAAATCGAAATTGTCATCTATATTTGACGCTACTGTTTTGTTAGTTGATAGAATTAAAAAGACTAAACAGACTGATATGATTTTGTATATGTAAGATATCATTTTTATTACCACAATAAATATAAATTAACTATTTGCTAGTATTAAATCTATTATTTGCTAGGTATTAATAATTAAATAAAACATCATTAATTTTCAAAATAAAGTTGTAATTTATTTGGCTAAAATATAATAACATATGTGGAGAGATGGCTGAGCGGTTGAAAGCACTGGTCTTGAAAACCAGCAAAGGGGCAACTCTTTCGTGGGTTCGAATCCCACTCTCTCCGCCATTGATAAAAAATTAATTAAATTTTATATTTTTTTAAAAGCGTAGAAACATTTGTATTTAAAACTGGATTATCAGATACTTTATCAAAATACCATTTTTGAATAATTTCATCTTCAATTAACAAAATTTTCATTAAATCTTGAAGATCATCACTTTTTAAATCATTTATGTATTTTTTAACAAAACTTCCCAATAACAAATCCATTTCTTTAATTCCTCTATGATTAGATCTATAAATTATCTGTTTTTTTAGAATTTCTTTATTTGTCATAATAAATAAAAATTTACTATATATTATAGAATAATGAATCAGGTAAAAGTAATAAATTATTTATCTCAACCAATATCAAAATTGAATGGAGTAGGTAAAAAAACAAAAGAAGTATTAAAAAAAAAGAATATAGAAAAGATATCTGATTTGTTATGGAATTTGCCACAGGGATTTACGGACAGAACAAACATAAGGAGATTAGATAATCTAGAAATTGGTAAAATTACGACTATTAAAGTAAAAGTTAATAAATATAATTTTCCACGGATTAGAAATTTACCAAACAAAGTTATCTGTGAAGATGACAGAGGCAAAATTGACATTGTTTTTTTTAATAGTAGAGAAGGATATATTAGAAAAATTCTTCCTCTCAATGAACAAGTTATAATAAGTGGTAAAATTAATTACTTTAAAAAGAAATACCAAATAACCAATCCATCATATGTTGTCCCTATAAATAAGGAAGACTACGTTAATAAAATAATTCCAAAATATTCTTTAACTGAAGGTTTGACAGAAAAAATTTATAGAAAATTGATAGATAATGTTCTTAATAATATATCTGACATAGAAGAATGGCACCCGAAATACATCCTTGATAAAATAGGTAATATTGGTTGGTTAGATTCTGTAAAAAAAATTCATGAAATTAAAGAAAGAGAAGTTACAGACATTTATCATAAAAGATTAGCCTATGACGAAATATTAGCTAATTTGTTAGTTCTTTCTCAAGTAAGAAAAAGAGTTAAAAAAATTAAAAAAAATAAAAAAATATTTGACAATATTCTTTTTAATAAAGTGCAAAAAAATTTTCCATTTACACTTACGTCAAACCAAAAAAGTATCATTGAAGAAATTAATAAAGATTTAAAATCTGAATATAGAATGTTTAGGCTATTACAAGGTGATGTTGGAAGTGGAAAAACTATTATCTCACTGGTAGCTGCGTCTAATGTATTAAGTTCAAATTTTCAAGTAGCCTTTATGGCCCCTACAGAAATTCTTGCTAAACAACATTATAATTTGGCGTCTAAAATTTTTAAAAAAACAAATATAAATATTCAGTTATTAACTGGCAAATCTAATTATAAAGAAAAAAAATTAATTACAAAAGATATATTGAGTGGAAAAATTAACTTCCTTATTGGAACACATGCTTTGTTTCAAAAAAATTTAATTTTTAAAAAATTAGGAATGGTAATAATTGATGAACAACACAAATTTGGAGTTAAGCAAAGAATTAAATTGGCCGATAAGGGTGGTAAAGATTGTGATATATTATTAATGACGGCAACTCCTATACCTAGAACATTAATTTTAACTGTCTATGGTGACATGGATATTTCTAAATTAACTCAAAAACCTTCAAATAGAAAAGAAATATTAACTTTAATTAAACCTGATAATAAAATTGATGAAGTTATATTGTTTGTTAAAAACCAAATAAATAATAAAAATCAAATTTTTTGGATATGCCCATTAATAGAAGAGTCAAAAAAATTACAATATGAAGCTGCAGTAAAAAAATATAATCAATTATCTAAAATATTTCCTAAAAAAGTTGGATTAATACATGGGGCTTTAACAAAAGAAGAAAGGGATAAAGTTTTATTCAAATTTTTAAATAAATCTTTTTATATTTTGGTTTCAACAACAGTTATAGAGGTAGGTATAGATTTGCCTGATGTTAACATAATCATTATTGAAAATTCTAATAAATTTGGTTTATCTCAACTACATCAGTTACGTGGTCGAGTTGGACGTGGTAACATGCAAGGAACATGTTTATTATTATATAAAAATAATTTAAGTGATACGGCAAAAAAAAGATTAAAAATATTAAAATCTACAAATGACGGATTTTATATTGCTGATGAAGATATGAAACTAAGAGGATATGGGGATGTGCTAGGATATCAACAAAGCGGAATAAAAGATTTTAAAATTGCCGATCCAATACATCATGAAGACTTATTCAAAATAGCTGAGGAAAATATAAAGTCTATCGAAAGTAACGAAGAAACATTTTATAAATATATAAATTTATTGAAGCTCTTTGATAAAGCTGAAATTATTAACGAAATAAATATTAAAAAAATTATTTAGTATTTGATGTGCCTGCCGAGACTATAAATTTAGATGCTTCTTCAAAAGTCATGTCTAAATAAATAATTTCATCTTTAGGAAACATTAGTAAAAAACCACTTGTAGGATTTGGTGTTGTTGGAACAAAAACATTAACAAGTTTTTTGTTTGTTTTATTAGATATTTCCCCAGCATTATCTTTTGTAGCAAATCCAACTGCCCAAGATCCTTTTCTTGGATATTCTATTAGGACAACATTGTTTTTTTTATTTTCTGAACTTGCAAAAGTATCAGTCATTTGACCAATCGCAGAATATATTGTTCTTAGGATAGGAATTCTTTTAAGCAAATTTTCAAAAATATTTAATAATTTCTTTCCTAAAAACGACAAAGATAACCATCCTATAAAAGTTATCAAAATAATAGATATTACTATTTCTAGTCCAGGAATGTTGTAAGGCAAATAATGATTAGGGTTTATTTCTTTAGGTAATATTTTGGAAGAAATTGATACTAGAAAAATAGTAAGGTAAATAGTTATTCCAATAGGTATTAAAACCACTATTCCTGTAATAAAATAGTTCCTAAATCTTGATAAAATACTGCTTTTTTTTTTAACCGTACCCATTTAATATAATATTTTTATATGAGAAAGATTAATAACATAAATAGAAGAAAATTTCTTGAATTTTTTGGATACTGTAGTTGTGGCTTAGTTATATCATCTTGCACAAACGCTCCAATTACTCAAAGAAAACAGCTCAGATTATTACCCGAAAGTTCTCTTAACAGACAAGCTTCTCAATTATATGAAAAAGTTAAAAGCAAAACAAAATTAAGCAAAGATAAAAAACAGTTAAACGAAATCATAGAAATTGGAACTAGGATTGAAGAAGCTGTAAGTGCATATTTTTATTCAAAAGATCAAAAAGATCCAACGCACGGTTTTACTTGGGAATATATATTAATTGATAACGATAAAGTAAAAAATGCTTGGTGCATGCCGGGAGGAAAAATTGCTGTCTATACAGGAATACTTGAAATAACAAAAAATAAACATGGCCTTGCTGCTGTTATGGGTCATGAAATTGCTCATGCTGTAGCAAAACATTCTGTGGAAAGAGCAAGTCGTGCTTTAGCTTTAAATGTAGGTACTGCTGTTGTAGACATCTTTACTGGTGGCGCTATTTCAAATACGCAAAGAACTACTGGGGTAGATGTGGCAGGAATGTTAAGAACTTTTGGTATCGATAATCCATTCGGTAGAAAACAGGAAACTGAAGCTGATTACTTAGGTCTTATTTTTTCATCTTTAGCAGGATATGATATTAGAGAATCATATAAAGTATGGGAAAGAATGAAAGAGGCAAACAAAGGTCAGGAACCTCCTGAATGGATGAGCACACATCCATCAAGCACTAGAAGAGTTCAATCACTTAAAAATTGGATACCTGAAATAATGAACACGTATCCACCAATTAAAAAAAGTTAATTTGTTTTGGTGAGCCGTGTTGGATTCGAACCAACGACACCTTCCTTAAAAGGGAAGTGCTCTACCAACTGAGCTAACGGCCCTGGGTTTTTATTTCTATATTTTTTTAAATATTTTTCAATTATAAAATATGAATAATTTTAAATAATATTGATGTATTTTGCGTAAAAATCATCAAAAGTATTATTTTTGATGTTTTCTCTAATTTTTTTCATCAATTCTTGATAAAAATTTATATTATTCAATGTTAGTATCATAGAAGCTAATATCTCGTTAGAATTAATTAAATGATTTATATAACTTTTAGAATATTTGTTAAGATTTTTGATATTCAGCTTTTCGTCAATTGATGAATTATCATTTTTAAATTTTGAATTTCTTAAATTAATTTTACCATTCCATGTATAAGCCAATCCCGTTCTACCTGTTCTTGTAGGTATTACACAATCAAACATATCAATACCTCTTTTTACTGCACCCAAAATATCAGACGGTGTTCCTACTCCCATAAGGTATCTTGGTTTATTTTTAGGCATATATGGCACTACATCATCAAGAACTTTAAACATTTGTTCTTGAGACTCACCAACGGCCAAGCCTCCAAGTGCATATCCATCGAAATCATGCTTAACAATTTTTTCTAAACTTTCTAATCTAAGATCTTTAAATACACCTCCTTGAACAATACCAAATAAAGCTTTGTCTGGGTTATCTCCAAATTCTTCTTTGGATCTAGCTGCCCAATTTAACGAAAGATCTAATGATTTTTTTATAACTAACTTTTCATTAGTAAGTTTAGGACATTCATCTAAAACCATAACAATATCAGAATTAAGATCTTTTTGGATTTTAATACTTTCTTCTGGACTTAAAATGAATTTTTTCCCGTCAATATGAGAATTAAATGTCGCTCCAATTTTTTGATCTATTTTAACAAGCTTGGATAATGACATGATTTGAAAACCACCGGAATCTGTTAAGATGGGTAAATCACAATTCATAAATTGATGGAGACCTCCAACTTTTTTTATTCTATCTACTCCAGGTCTAATCATTAAATGATAGGTATTTGATAATATGATTTGCGTGTTAGTTAATTTTATATCATCTAAAAAAACAGATTTTACTGTCGCTTGTGTTCCCACAGGCATAAAAGCAGGAGTATCTATTAATCCTCTCGGGGTATTAATTTTTCCTAATCTTGACGAGCTATCTTCTTTTATTAAAGAAAAAGAAAATTTATCTGAAGGCATAAATGCATTTTACTCTTCGGACAAACTTATAATTTTATCTGGATTTGAAACTTCTCCGTTAGAGCCTTCTCCTCTTTTAATTTGATCGACGAATTCCATACCCTTAATTACTTTGCCAAAAACAGTGTAGTTACGATCTAAGTGTGAAGCGGCCTCAAAACAAATAAAAAATTGACTATTTGCACTATCTGGATTGCTTGATCTAGCCATTGATAAAGTTCCTCTCTCGTGTGGTAAATTACTAAATTCAGCTTTCAAATCTGGATAAGAGGATCCACCTGTACCAGCTTTCTGAAGATCAAAACTATCAGAATTAGAATTTCCAAATTGAACATCTCCGGTCTGAGCCATAAAACCGTCTATAACTCTGTGAAAAACTACGCCGTCATATTTTTTCTCTTTTGCTAACAATTTAAATCTTTTTACATGATTAGGTGCTTTATCTTCAAATAACTTAATAATAACATTTCCTTGTTTTAGTTTTAAAATCATAAAATTCTCCTCCGCATTTAGTTGATTATTAAAAAATAAAATTAATAAAATTAATAATGTTTTTTTAATCATATTTTCATTTTTATTGCTTTATTTGTACTTTTCGTTACAAAATTATCTATATTACCTCCTAGATTAGCTATCTCTTTGACAAACTTTGAAGATATTACCTGATTTTCTACATCTGACATTAAAAATACAGTTTCTACCTTGTTATTTAATTGTCTATTCATTCCGGCTAATTGAAATTCATATTCAAAATCTGAAACTGCCCTTAAACCTCTAAAAATTATTTTTGCTCCTAATTTTTTGCATAATGAAGTGGTTAAAGTATTAAACGAAAGAACTTGAACGTTCTTTTTTGAAATTCTTAGATCGTCATAAATAGCTTTCTTAATAATAATCACTCTTTCATCTGCTGAAAATAAATAGTCCTTTGAAGAATCGTTTGAAACAGCTATTACAAGTTTTTTTACAATTTTAAGAGCTCTCTTAATAACATCTATATGTCCAAGTGTAACTGGATCAAAAGTCCCCGGGTATATACCTGTATTTTTCATAATTATTCAAAATTATCTTCAATTTTAATTGCTGATACTACCTTTTCTTCTCCAGATAATTTAAAAATACGAACTCCTTGGGTATTTCTTCCGGCGTTTCTTATTTCTTTAACTGCACATCTTATGACTCTTCCTTTATCAGTAGAAAGAATAATTTCATCTCCTTCATTTACAGGAAAAGAAGCAGAAACATTTCCATTTCTTTCTGAATTTATAATACCAATTATTCCTTTACCTCCCCTGTTAGTAACGCGATATTCATAAAAAGAAGTTCTTTTTCCATACCCATTCTCTGTGATAGATAAAATAAATTTTTGTTTAGCAATTACTTCCGAAGTTTTACCTTTGTTTTGAGAGCCATTTTTAAGCAAATTCTTAGCTGTTTTGGGATTAATATCTATATTATCAACAACAGATAATGAAATAACCTTGTCAGATTGCGCCAACTCTATTCCCTTAATGCCCTTTGATGATCTGCCTTTAAATATGCGAAGTTTTTTTGACATAAACCTAATACATTTTCCCATTTGAGTGCTTAATATAATATCTTGATCATCTCTGCATATTTTAACTCCTATTATTTTATCATCTTGATCAAGTTTCATTGCAATTTTTCCCGTTGATTGTATATTTGAAAAGTCTTCAAGAGTATTTTTTCTAATTTTGCCTTTTGAAGTGGCAAAAATTACATGAAATTTTTTCCATTCATTTTCATTTTCAGGCAATGGCATAATTGAACTGATTGAATGATGATTTTTTAGTGGTAAAAGATTAAATAAAGTTTTTCCCTTAGAGTTAGCTGTGCCTTGAGGTATTTTCCAAGCTTTTAATTTATAAACCAGACCTTGAGTTGAAAAAAACAATACTGGGGTATGTGAATTAGCGGTAAATATTTGAACAACATAATCCTCATCTCTGGTTTTTATACTTGATTTACCTTTACCACCTCTTTTTTGAATTTTTACCGATGATAATGAACCTCTTTTGATATAACCCTTATGTGTAATTGTAACTACAATTGCTTCCTTTTGAATTGTTTCTTCAATATTATAATTTAATACAGCATCTATAATTTTTGTTCTTCTTTTTACGGAAAATTTATTTTTTATATCATTAAGCTCACCTATAATTAAGTTAAAAAATAACTTTTTAGATTTTAATATTTTTTCATATTTTTGAATAAAATCTCCTAAAGTTTTAATTTCTGTTTCTATTTCGTTTATTCCGAAAGAAGTTAACTTTTGCAATCTAAGCTCGAGAATAGATTGAACTTGTTTTTCAGATAGAGTGTACGAATCTTTTACTTTTTCTCCAGAAACAAGCTTTAACAAACTAGATGTTTTTTTTATTTTCCACTTTTTAGAAAGTAAAGTTTTCTTAGCAGCTTCAACATTGGAAGAATTTTTTATAATTTTAATAACACTATCAATATTTTCGACCGCAACAGATATCCCAAGTAATATATGTGCTTTTTCATAAGCCTTTTCTAAATCAAACTTAATTCGTTTTGTTAGTGTTTCTTCTCTAAATTTAACAAATTCTGAAATAAATTCCTTTAAATTTAAGATCTTAGGTTTGCCGTCAACAATACCTAAGGTATTAAATCCAAAAGAGGACTCGATAGATGTAAGTTTGTACAATTGTCTTTTAACCGTTTCTGCTTCTACGTTTCTCCTTAAATCAATTACAACTCTTACCCCTTCTCTGTTTGACTCATCTCTAATATCACTAATTCCTTCAATTTTTTTATCTCTAGCTAGTTCAGCTATTCTTTCGTTCAAAACAGATTTATTAACTTGATAAGGTATTGATTTTATTATTAATCTTGTTTTCCCATTTTTTAATTCTTCTTCTCCAATTTCTCCTCTTATTTTAATAGAACCTCTTCCTTTATTATAACCAGATTTTAAATTCTCTTTACCAATTATAATTCCTCCTGTTGGAAAATCTGGTCCTGGTACCTTTTTCATTAGTTGGCCTATTGTTATGTCTTTATTGTTTATATACTCAATTGTAGCATCAATAATTTCTCCTAAATTATGAGGAGGTATACTTGTAGCCATACCAACGGCAATACCTCCGGCTCCATTCACAAGAAGATTTGGATATTGAGATGGAAGTACAGTTGGTTCCTTTTCTGTCTCGTCGTAATTACTTCTAAAATCAATAGTATTTTTTTCTATATCATCAATTAAATGTTTGGATATTTTAGCTAATTTAGTTTCTGTATATCTCATTGCAGCAGGAGGATCGCCGTCTATTGAACCAAAGTTACCTTGTCCATCTATAAGAGGAAGACTCATTGAAAAATCTTGAGTTAATCTTACTAAAGCATCATATACAGCTTGATCACCATGAGGATGATATTTACCAATTACATCCCCTACAATACGTGCAGATTTTCTAAATTGTTTAGACCAATCAAAGCCTCCCTTGTACATTGCGTAAATTATTCTTCTATGAACAGGTTTTAATCCATCCCTTACATCTGGAAGAGCTCTACTTACAATCACACTCATAGCATATGACAAATAAGACGAACTCATTTCGTCATAAACATATATTGGTTTAAAATTATTTTTTTTTAGATTAGCTTCGTTTTTTTCCATTGTATTTAAAAAGGTATTTCGTCGTCTAAATCACTGGAAGGAACATTTTCATCGTTCGGAAGTGAACTTTTATTATCGTTATTTTCTTGTAAATTTGAGCTTTCAGAATTTTTACTACTAAGTATAGTGAATGTTGAATTAAAACCTTGAAGTACAACTTCTGTAGAGTATCTATCGGTTCCTGATTTTTCTTCTCTCCATTTTCTAGTTGTAAGCTGACCCTCTATATATACTTGCGAACCTTTTTTAACATATTGTTTAACTACATTAACCAATCCCTCGTTAAAAATAACAACTCTATGCCATTCTGTTTTTTCTTTTCTTTCTCCAGTATTTTTATCTTTCCACGTATTACTGGTTGCTAAACTCATCCTTGCGACGCTTTTACCATTTACCATTTGTTTAATCTCAGGATCTGCGCCCAATCTGCCGATTAAAAGTACTTTATTCAAACTTCCAGCCATAATTATTTATAGATTTATTAAAAGATTAATTGTTAATATGGTCTAATATATCATATTTTCATCTATTTACTAATAGGTAAGATATGAATAGTAAAAATTATGGTCAAAAAAATCGTTATAAAAGGCGCAAAAGAACACAATTTAAAAAATATTTCGCTTGAAATACCAAAAGACAAATTTGTTGTCATAACAGGACTTTCTGGATCAGGAAAATCATCACTGGCTTTTGATACAATATATGCAGAAGGTCAAAGAAGATATGTGGAAAGTTTATCTGCATACGCAAGACAGTTTTTAGATAAAATGAAAAAGCCTAAAGTTGATTTAATTGAAGGATTAAGTCCCGCCATATCAATTGAACAAAAAAATACTTCTAAAAATCCAAGATCTACCGTTGCTACTGTAACTGAAATTTACGATTACATGAGGGTATTATTTGCACGCGCTGGAACCCCCTACTCTCCGTTTACTGGAAAACCAATAAAATCGCAAAGTGTTGCAGAAATCGTTGATAAAATTAAAAAATTACCAAAACAAAATACAATATATCTTTTAGCTCCGATCGTTAGAGGAAGAAAAGGTGAATACAAAAAAGAAATCTTGTCTTTTAAAAGAAGAGGTTTTCAAAGAATAAAAGTGGACGGAGATTATTATAATATAGAAGATTTTCCAAATTTAAATAAAAAAACTAAACATGATATCTCTATTGTAGTTGATAGAATAATTATAAATAATAATTTAGGAAATAGATTAGCTGAAGGCGTTGAAACAGCTTTAAACTTAGCTGATGGATTAATTTTTATTGAATATGAGAATGAGACCTTACCTAAAAAATATAGAAAAGTAGAAAAAATAATTTTTTCATCAAAATTTGCATGCCCAGAGAGTGGCTTTACTATTGAAGAAATAGAACCAAGGCTTTTTTCATTTAATAGCCCATATGGAGCCTGTGAAGAGTGTGAGGGAATTGGTGTAAATTTAAATGTAGATGCAAATTTGGTAGTTTCGGACAATAAAAAAACATTAGCAGAAGGTGCAATTGAACCTTGGGCAAAATCAACTACTTTATATTATGCTCAGACACTAGCTTCTTTAGCAAAACATTATAAATTCTCACTGGACACTCCATGGAAAAAGCTTTCAAAAGAAATTAGAGATGTAATTTTGTATGGATCTCATGAAGACGAAATAAAATTTTCTTATGATGATGGTTATGAAAAATACTCTACAAAGAAAACATTTGAAGGTGTAATTAATAATTTAGAAAGAAGATACCTTGAAACCGAAAGTGAATGGAAAAGAGAGGAAATTTCTCAATATCAAAGCGAGA
>MDTG01261556.1_pt1 | contig 52760 bp, 55 predicted proteins | sample 811421 | NCBI WGS metagenome assembly MDTG01 (sample SAMN05326645, study PRJNA326480) | marine metagenome | isolation source: seawater | place: Pacific Ocean: South East | collected 2011
AGGAGCAGCAGCAGGAGCAGCCGCCGGAGCAGCAGCCGCCGGAGCAGCAGCAGCAGGAGGAGCAGCAGGAGGAGCAGCAGGAGGAGCAGCAGCAGGAGCAGCCGCCGGAGCAGCAGCCGCCGGAGCAGCAGCAGCAGCACCAGGATGATCAGTCGCCCTCGCCACCGCCCCCCTCGCCGCCGCCTCCCTTGCCGCCGCCGTCCCCGCCACCGTCGCCGCCGCCTCTTTCTTCTCCTCATCGTTTTTGCGCGCATTCCTGCCGCGGGCCATGCGCTGGATATTTCTCGCCGCCTTCTGCTCCTCAAGGGCGGCCTCCGCCTCGCGCAGCCGGCTCTCGAGCTCCCGCCGCCGCGCCGCCGCACTCGTCCCTACCCCTATCCCTGCCCCTGTTTTACTACTTCTCTGTGCCTTCTGTATCTTTCTGGCGGCCTCCTCCTGCTGCTTCTCTATCTCATCCAGCTGCTCCTCCGGCGTCATATTCATTTTACTTTCTAAATCACTTACCAGTCTATTCGTGTCGGTGTCATCGGAAGTCTCGGGACTAGGTAGCTGCGAGGGAGCCGTCAGCAGGACGCCTTGGGGTGGCGCAGAGTGTAGACTATTCAATTTTGCCTTTTCTTTTTCTAAATCTTTTTTGACTTTCTGTAATTGTTCGTCAGCCCTAGAAGAAGCATGCTTCGCCTTAGCCACCTCATCGTCCTTGCCGTTCCTCTTATAATATTCCGCAAGCTCATTGGCGTCTACAGGCATATTCTCCAACGCCGCCGCCACCCTCTCCTCCGCCGCCGCGGCCGCCTCCTCCTTCGCCTTCAGCTTCATTTCCAGCTTTGTCACGTTGGCGGCGACCGCCGCCTGTTGATGTTGAAAGTCATGTAATGCGTTTTTCCATGTCATTGCCTCCCGCTTGATATTCGCCACCGCCGCCGCCCTCGCCGCCGCCCTCTCCGCCCCCGCCGCCGCCCTCGCCGCCGCCCTCGCCTGCTCCTTCGCCGCCTTCTCCTCCGCCGCCTTGGCCTTCGCCGCCGCCCTCACCGCCGCCGCCCGTGGCAGAGCCGGCGCCCTCGCCGCCGCCGCCTCCGTGTCCAAATAAAATTGTTGCGCCGCCTCGTTCCCTAATGCTGGCGGCGCCATCCTCTGCGCTTTCGCTATCTTAAGGGCGGTATTCTTAATTTTACTTCTATCTCGCTTGATCTCCTGTTCCGCCGCGCCCGCAGCTGCCATCACCGCCGGCCCAACCGCTTCCGCCGCCGCGTCCACATCGTCGGTAGTCATGGCGGAATTCTCATTATCCAAGAGCCATTTTTTTTGGGCCGTCATGGCCCCCCTATCCCTCTCTGCCCCCCAGCCTATCCCTTCGAATTGCGGCGACGTGGTGGCTTGAGCTGGCTCAGCATTCGGGGAAGATGGTGAAGTCAATCTAAGATCATTCCCTCTCCCGGAGCTTATCCTGTTCGTCAACGTCTTCGGTAAAGTCGTCATCCTATTGATTCCCTTAAGTAAACCGGGGCCGCGAGACTCAGGCCTGACTCGCTGGGACTGAGCGACCATTAACTCGGGCGCCGGCGTGGAGGGGTGGAGGGGTGGGCGACCTCGATGTCGATCACGTGGGGGCATATACATTGAACTACTAGAGCTCTTCCTTCCCGTCGCCAGTGGTCTTCTCGGACTGGTATATGCTCTCGAGATCGGGTACTGCAGCGAGGGCGGTGGCGGCAGTGGTCGCTCCGTCTTCGCCCTCATTCTGGTTTGAATATTGATACCCGGTGAAGTCAATAAAGGATCCGTGCTCGACGTGCTCCCCGATTGGGTAAGTTTTAGCGGCGGCACACGCAGACGAGCCGCCCTCGCCCTCGCCGTCGCCTGCATGTTAGTCTCTGGGTTGCTGGCTTCAATTACCACAGTAGAGCTGTTCGGTCGGTGTTCGGGAACCGCCATCGACGACTGCCTAGTATCTGTGAGCGTCGGCGTACCTGTGGGCTTCCCCCCTCCTAGATAATTTTTATAGACCTTTTTTGTTAATTTAATTTTTTTTATTAATTTTCTTTTTTTGTGTGTTTTTTTTTTATTAGCTGAATAAATTTTTAGTCTTTTTCTAGGATAATTTTTTTTCCCATATTTATTAGATAATTTATTTTTTTTACTTTGTTTCATTATATATATTAAATTATAATTAAAATATATTATAATTTGTAATATATATTTTAATTATAAATAATTATTTTGCTAAAAGTTTTCTTATTTTCATTAATTCAATTGCTTCATATGGACCACCGTATTTACCGGGTTTATAAATATTAATTTTATAATCTTTGGTTAATAATAATATATTATTGTATTCTTCATTATAAATATTAGATTCATTTTTTTGAATAGTAAATTTATATGTTAATGCGATGGTTAAATTTTCAGAATAAATTTTTTTATAATCAGTATCTGAAATAATATTTTTTTTATAATTTTTAACCATTTTATCATAAAATATTTTAGCTAATTCTAAAGTTTTGGTTTCATCATTATTAATTGTAAATTTATTGTAAATATCAGATAAATTTTTAAATCTTATAGCATACATATAATGATCTATACTAGGCCATAAATTACCTTTAATTTCTAATTTTTCATTATCTTTATTAAATATCCAGCCGTTATCTAATTTTTTCCTCCAATCATTAATTTTAAATAATTTAATAACGTTAGGTAAAACTTTGTATTCTTTTTTAATAATTTCACCACTACCTTCGCCTAATTTTTTATGAAGAGATTTAGAATATATTTGAATAACAACATCATCATTAAATAGTTCTGATTTAGGTTTTTCAACTAAAGAATCATAATTAATATTATCTTTTAATATAACATTAGAAGTTTTGGAAAAATTTTTGAAATCAGGTATAAGTGAAAATAATGAATTATTAGATACCATACAAATATTTAAAATTTCTTCTTTAACTTTATAAGGCAATTCAATGAATTTAAAAGCAGATTTATTTATATTTTTATCATATGTAATTAATTTATAGTGTATATTATTAACATAATTAACAATTATATAATAATCAGGTTCAAATATTTGTTTTTGTTTTAATTTAATATCAGCTTCACTACATTGTAAAACAAATGGATTTTCAGATTGGTCTTTATTAAAATTATCTTCTTGTAAAATTATAAATTTAATATTATATAATCTTTCTAATGTTGAAATAGCCCATACATCAGCCCAATAATCATTCGTAAGCATAAAAGTTCTCAAATCATCTATTGTTTTAATATCTTTCATAAATTTAAATTCAGCAACTAAAGTATTAAATTCTTTAGTTTGTTCAGTATATTCCATAATGTTAGTTAAATTAGTTTTAGCTTTTTCTAAAATTTCAGATTTATCATTAAAATTACCACTACCACCACCTATAGATGTATATAGTTTATGATTATTTTTACATTCTTTTAAATGTTCCTGGGTTTTAATATATCCACCATGATAATGTTTATAAAACTCCATATATGTATTATATTGGTGATCATCTAAATTTTCAGATAATTTTTTTCTAATTTGTTTAACAGTAATATTTTTATATTTTTCAGAATTTAAAGAATTAAGAGCATCTCTAATTACGGCAAAAAAACAGTCTCCACCGCCTTCATTATCAATTATAGAATATTTATGACTTTTAAAAAATAAATTAATCCATTTATCAGAGTCATTTTGTATGAAAGAAGAAATTTCTTGTAAACTTTCTTCTTTAGTTTGTTCTTTTAATAATATAAGTTCTTTACTAGATTGTATAGAAATATGACCAGTATTTTTTTTATCAATATCACTATGACTATCATTATCTAGATCATTATCTAGATCACTATCATTGTCAGTGTCACTATCATTGTCACTATCATTGTCACTATCATTGTCACTATCATTGTCACTATCATTGTCACTATCATTGTCACTATCTTTAAAAACAAATGAATCATCATGAAATTTATATTTTGTTGTAATATATAATTTAGAATATGTAAAAAACAAAGGATTATCTAATTTTTCAATAATAATATTACCATTAAGATCTAAACAATTACGATAATCGGTATTTTTTATTTCAAAAATTCCAATTTTTGAAACTAATTTAGTATTCTCAACTAAATAAATATTGAAATAAACAATATTATTATGAATATATTCAAAATTGGCGTTACCTAAAACAAATTTAACAATTTTATTAAAAATTTTAGCTCTATATGCATAACTTTCACCTTCGTCGTTTTTATCGAGATTGTTTGTTTCTAAATAATTAATAGTTTCGTCTATTTTAGATTGAACCATTTATAATTATAAAAATAAGAAAATTTTATACTATAAAATAAAAAAAATATTTATTTTAAATATTTTTCTAGAATATCTTTATGAATAAAAATAATTTTATTACTAATACTTGGATAAGAATTATTTTTTAAATTAGCAATATAATTAATATTATAAATTATATCATCGTATTTTAATATAATATTAGATGCAATTATAAATATAAATTCTGTAATAATTTCATTATAATATTTCATATCTTTTATTTTAATTTTACTTAATAATTCATTTTGTAAATTATTAATAGTAGTAATAAAGATATCTATTTGTAATAAATCAAGTTTAAAACAAGAAATATAAAATTTAAAAAAACATTTATATTTATCTATAGTTTTATTATTATCAATAATAAGATTATCAAGCGGTTGTAAATGAATAAAATTAAGATGTATATTTAAAAATATATCAATGTTTTTATTTAATAAATCCAAAAAAACAGAATTAATATTAATTAGACAGTATAGCAAATCAGAATACAATTTATTAAATATAGAATTGTTATAAATTAATGATTCAAAAATAAATAAATTAATTTTAGTAAAATCATATATATTATTATCATCAGATATAGATTTATAGTAACATAAAAATTCATTTTTTAATTTATCATAATTGTGATTAGTAATTTTATTTAATATTTTTCTAATATTAATAGTAATTAATTCATAATCAGATTTATTATTAATATCTTTAAGTCTATTAATTTTATAAGTATTATTATTAATATTTAATTTATATAATGATTCTATTTCATTTTTATCATTATCATTATTATCATTATCATTAGTATTATCATTAGTATTAGTATTATCATTATTATTAGTATTATCATTATTATTATTATTATTACTATTATTTTTATTTGTTTGAAAAGATTTTTTATGAAATTTTTTTGAATTTTTGATTCTATTTTTGTTTTTATTATAATAATTATTATTAAAATTAGGTGTTATATTATATACAGGTTTTTTTATATCAGATAATATAGTATCTAAATAATTTTGAACATCAATATCCAAATTATTATTAGAAAGAATATTTTCTGATATATTTTTAATATATACTAGATCATATTGAGACATATATATATATATAATTATATTGATTTTTTAAATTATATTAATATATATTTCGTTAATAAAATGAAAAAAATATATAATATATTTTAATGGATTTAATTTTAGAATTATTAATTTCACGTAACGATTCTAAAAATTTTGATATATTTAATATAGAGAATCAATTTAATTTACCGATAGAATTAATAGATAAAAAAATAGAATTAAATAAAAATATAAACATTGATTTAGAATTAAGTGAATTTAAAGATAATATAGACATTTCAAGTAGTGAAACAGACTTATCTAATAATAGATATAAAGAAAATTTATATTATTGTGTATTACAACCAAATAATACGCTGGATAGATGTTTAGCGTCTAAATGGAGTAAGTATTATACAAATGATAAACAATATTTAAATGATACACAAATATTATTAAAAGATTTTAAAAAAAATGTATTTTTTGAAGATGAAAATATTTTGAATGAAAAAGTTTTTAATATATCAGAAGATATAATAAAGGATAATGGTTTTATAGATAAATACCAATATATAAGTTTACCTTATTTTAATAAATATAATAATAATGAAAATATAATGCAATGTTTATCAATATATAATTTAGCAAATCCAGTAATAAGTTTATTGTTACCGATAATATTATTATTATTACCTTTTTTTATAATAAAAATTCAAGGTCATAAAATAACAATAAATTCATATTTAGATCATTTAAAAAAAGTATTCAGTAATCATATAATAGGTCAATTTTTTACAGGTTTTTATGATGCACCAATTTCTACAAAAATCTATTTATTAGTAAGTATAATTTTTTATATATTTCAAGTATATCAAAATGTTATAAGCTGTGGTAAATTTTATAAAAATATAAATTATATTATTAATAAATTATTAGATTTGAGAAATTATATAAATAATTCTATTAATAATTTCAAAAATTTATTAAAATATACAGAGAATTTAATAACATATAAAAAATTTAACGATAACTTAAATGAAAAAATAAAAATATTAAATAATTTTTTATTAAAATTAAATAAAATTAAACAATATAATGTAAAGACAACATTTTTACAATTAGGAGATTTAATGGCATATTTTTATGAATTATATAATAATAATACTATTATTAGTAGTCTTTATTATTCATATGGATGTAATAGTTATATTGAAAATATAATAAATATTCAAAAACATATTAAAAATAAAAATATGAATTTTTGTAAATTTATAGATAATAATAATAAAACAAGTTTTAAAAATTCTTATTTTGGTAAATTATTAAAAAATAAAGATACTGATACTGATAGTGATACTGATACTAAAATAGTAAAAAATGATTATAAATTAAATAATAATTTAATTTTAACAGGTCCAAATGCAGCGGGTAAAACTACTTTATTAAAATCTACATTATTTAATATAATTTTATCACAACAAATAGGTTGTGGTTTTTATGATAATGCTAATTTAAAAATATATGATTATATTCATTGTTATATTAATATACCGGATACATCAGGTAGAGATAGTTTATTTCAAGCAGAAGCACGTAGATGTAAAGAAATAATAGAATGTATAAAAGAAAATGGCAATAAAAATCATTTTTGTGTATTTGATGAACTTTATAGCGGAACAAATCCGGAAGAAGCAATTTCAAGTGCATCAGGACTTTTAAATTATTTAAATGAAAGAAATAATGTAAATTATATTTTAACAACACATTATTATAAATTATGTAAAAGTATAGATAAAAATTTTGCAAAAAACTTTCATATGGAAATAATTAATAATGATAAAGATCATGAATTTACATATAAAATAAAAAAAGGTATAAGTAAAATAAAAGGCGGATTAAAAGTATTAAAAGATTTAGAATATCCAGATGATATTATAAATTATGTAAAAAAGAATAAATAATGAGAGATTATAATATAAAATTTTTATTTTAATATTTCGTTTAACATTTAAAATAAAAATGTAAATAAAATTTAATGATTACATTATTAAATTTTATTGATACTGGATTTATAATTACTTTAGGACTTCTTATTTTATTATGTGGGGGCATAATGTTATATAGTTATAGAAGATTAAATATTTTAGAAAATAGTATTATCGAACATGGTAAAATTCTACAAAATTTTATATTTAATTATAATAATCAATTAAATAAAGATATGAATATTATAAAAAAAAAATTTAATAAATCTTTAGATAATGATGATAATGATAATACTAATACTAATGATAATACTTACAATAAAATTAATGTATCAGATGATGAACATGATAATGACAATGATAGTGACAATGATAGTGACAATGATAGTGACAATGATAGTGATAATACTAATGATACAGATAAAAACAATGACGACACAGATAATGATAGTGATTTAGATGATGATACTGATGACGATGATTGTAATGATAATAGTGACGATGAAAAAAATAATAATCAATCAGATAAAATAACAATTTCTAATAAAATAGAAAATAAAGATTTAATAGATATAAATGATGCACTTTTAATAGATAATGATGAAGAATTTAATCTTACTGCTGATTCTAAAATAATAAATTTAGAAAATAATCCTGAAAATAATAATAATGAAAATACATTAACTAATCCAAAAAAAAATATTAATAAAATGAAAGTTGATGAATTAAGAACATTAGTTGTTACTAATAATTTAACAGATAATAATACAGCAATTACATTAAAAAAAAGTGACTTATTAAAATTATTACAATAATTTTAAAAATATAAAATATAAAATATAAAATATAAAATATAAAATATAAAATATAAAATATAAAATATAAAATATATAAAATATATAAAATATATATTAAATGAGTTGGGCAACTAGTTATAAAGGTTCAAATAATATTCATTTTAATTTTCCACCTATAATGAATGATTCAAGAAATTATTCACATTATCAACCGGGTACAGATTTAGATAAAAAAATTAAAGAAGAAGAAAATATAAAAACCAACAGTGATTATAGAAAATATTTACAACAAAATTCTGAGAAAATAATTAAACAAAATAATTTTAATGCATTACAAAATATTTCAGCAAATGTTTCAAAAAATAATAATTATGAATTTACACAGCCATATATTTTTGATTCTATATTATCGAATGATCAACCGTTTGGATATGAAAATAGTGATTTAAAAAATATATATTTATCTAGACAAGTATTAGAATCAAAAATGCATGCACCAAGATTTAATTTAAGTGAAAATTAATTTATAAAAAAAATAATATTATTTTATATTATAAAATAATGCCTATACCAATTCTAGATAATTTAATGGCTCCTTTAGGAAAAGAACATTGTATGATATATTATATATTAGGTTTATTGACATTTGTATTTGCTTTTATAGCAGTTTTAAATGGATTATATCAAACATTAAATAAAAAAACTAGACAAACTGGTTTATTATTAATTCTAAACTCATTAACAATGTTCTTTATGTATTATTTATATAGAATAGTTTATTCAATATGTATTAAATCATTATAAATAAAATATTTAACATTTTTAAAGATTAATTTAATTTAATATTAAATTAAATTAATGTTACCAAAAAAATCAATTGTACCAGTATAAGATGATATACAAGAAATTACGCCGGAAAAAACAAAAAAAATGAAAACAAAAAAATATCAAAATATCAAAATAAAAAGAAAAAAATTAAAAAATATTAAAAAATGAATATTAAATATCTAATAATATAAATGAAAATATTAAGCATTGATATAGGAATAAAAAATTTAGCATATATTGTATTAGAGAGTAATAATAATAATTTTAATATAATAAAATGGGATGTAATTAATTTATGTAATACAATTTCTAATTGTTCATCATGTATAAAAACTGCAAAATTTTGCAAAAATGACAATTTTTTTTGTAATATTCATAGTAAAAAATCAGAATACAAAATACCAACAATTGATACTAAAAATATACACAAACAAAGTTTTAAAAATATAACATTAATTGCAAATGATCATAATATAAATTATGATAAAAATATAAATAAAAACGAACTTATAGAATTAATTAAAAAATGTTTTGAAAAAGATTATTTAGAACCAGTATTAAAAGTAAATGCCAATGATATAAAATTAATTGATTTAGGAATAAATTTAAGAACAGAATTTAATAAACTTTTTTCTTACAATGATATAGAGAGTTTTGATATTATATTATTAGAAAATCAAATTAGTCCAATTGCAAATAGAATGAAAACAATTCAAGGTATGTTAGCACAATATTTTATAGATAATGGTAATTATAATATAGAATTTATATCAGCATCAAATAAGTTAAAAATATTGAATGATAATAAAAAAACAACATATAATGAAAGAAAAAAATTAAGTGTAGAATTTACAAAAAATTTACTTATAAAAAATAATTTAGATAGTAATTTAGAATTTTTTTGCGAAAATAAAAAAAAAGATGATTTGTCAGATTGTTTTCTACAAGGAATTTATTATTTAAATTTGTATAATAAAATAATTTTATAAAAATTAAAATAAAAATTAAAATAAAAATAAAAATTAAAATAAAATAAAAATAAAAATTAAAATAAAAATAAAAATAAAAATAAAAATAAAAATTAAAATTAATATATATTTAATTCGTATTACTTAAAAATTAAACTTCTATTTTAAACATAATATAATATGGATGTTATAGAACTTAGTCCAGATATAATTCAAATAGATGATTTAAACCCAGAAAATGATTCAATAGAAAATATAAGACCATCAGTTAATTTTGGAACAGGAATAGAATTATTAATGAATGATAAAAAAAATGAAAAAAGTAATAGAAATGATTCAAATATAGGAATAGATATAAATGATATATCAAAATTAGAAGATGAGTTAAATGATTTAACAAGTACAATAGATAACAACCCACATGTAGAAAGTAAAGAATCAGATGATACATCAAAAAAATTATTTGGTAATATATTTACTACAAAAAAAGACGGATCAAGTGTAAAAGAAATATCTGATAATGAAAAAGACTCTTCAAATTTAGGTAAAGCAACTTCAAATATGAATGAAAATAAAACATGGGATGGTTATGGTAAATTTAATAATGTACCAGTTAACTTAGATAAAACAAATAAAAAACCAGAATTAACACATGAAGAAGAATTAAAAGAAAAATTTAAATATTTGCGAAAATTAGAAGAATTAGAAAAAAAAGGTGTGTCACTAAGTAAAAGATACAATATGGATTCAAATTTAGAAGAAATGATAGGGGAATACGAGACAATAATAGCAGAAAAAGAAAGAACTAATTCAGTTAAATTTCAAGGCAAAATGATGATGGCATTTATAACTGGAATAGAATTTTTAAATAATAAATTTGATCCATTTGATGTAAAACTAGATGGATGGGGAGAACAAATAAATGAAAATATAGAAGAATATGATGATATATTTGGGGAATTGCATGAGAAATATAAATCTAAAGCAAAAATGTCACCAGAATTAAAACTTTTATTTCAATTAGGTGGTTCAGCAGTAATGGTTCATATGTCAAATACTCTATTTAAATCGGCAATGCCCGGTATGGATGATATAATGAGACAAAATCCAGAATTAATGAAACAATTTACATCTGCAGCAGTAAATACAATGGGAAATAATGGAAATCCTGGTTTTGCGGGTTTTATGAATAATATGTTTGGAGGGCCATCTACACAAAATGATTCAGGATTAGGATTTGGAGGTTCTAGAAATATGGAAATGCCTGAAGTTATAAATGAAGGTCCATTGCCTGAACCAGTTGAAACAAAACTACCAGATAGAAGCAAAAGAGTAGCAAATATTCCAAATAGACCAGATATAATGACTGCTAGAGGTGGTGTATCTATTAATAATAATCAAGGTGATGTAAATAATGAAGAACGAATTGCACGTCCGGAAATGAGAGGACCATCAACAAAACAAAATGAAATAAATTCATTATTAAATAATATCAAACAAAAACAAGTAAATGTGGATAATAAAGAATCATCTACAATCAGTGTAGAAGATCTAAAAGATTTACATAATGCAAAATTAGCAAAACCAAAAAGAAAGCAAAAATCAGATAAAAATATAGTGTCTTTGGATATTTAAACATATTTATTATTATCATTAGAAATAATAATTATTTATAACTATTAATAATTATTATTAATTATTGTTATTAGAATTAATAACAGACAAACTATATTCTATTAAATGATTTCTTTGTTTCATTGACAGATATTTTATAGGTGCTAATTTTACATATGAAATTTTATCTTTTTTTACAATCAAATGTATAGCTGGTTTCTTTGGTGTGGTAGGCATTATATTTGTATATAAATATATATTAACTTTATATTTAAAATATATAATTAATAATATTATATAAAATAAAAATTGAAAAATAATAATAAAAATAAAAAATAAAACATAATAATAAAATTATGAATAATAATAATAATAATAATAATAATAATAATAATAATAATAATGATGATAATGATGATGATAATACCGATAATAATAAAATTTTTATATTAGTTGATACTAGTTATTGGATTTTTTATAGATATTATGCCATTCATCAATGGTTTAAACATGCTAAACCAGATGAACAATTAGAAAACCCATATAATAATAAAGATTTTGTAGATAAATTCATAAAAACATTTAAAGATTCATTAAATAATTTAATAAAAAAACAAAAATTAAATAAAAAAAATTTAGACAATGATATAACAATTATAGCAGCGCGGGATTGTCCTAGAAAAGAAATATGGCGGAATGAATTATATGAAGATTATAAGAAAACAAGAGAGAAAGATGATAGTTTTATGGGGGGACCATTTTTCAAAATGGTCTATGATAATGAAAATAAAATTATATATAATAGCGGTGTAAATTATATTTGTAAATACCAATCATTAGAAGCAGATGATATTATTGCTATTTTAAAAAAAAATATACGAAGTAAATACCACGATGCATTGATATATATTATAGCAAATGATCATGATTATTTACAATTATTAGATGAAAATACAAAAATAATAAATTTTAAAAATAAGAATTTATTAGAATCAAAAAAAGTTTTTGATAATCCTAACAAAAACTTATTTTATAAAATAGTATTAGGTGATAAATCAGATAATATAATGCCTATATTTAAAAAATGTGGACCAAAAACATGTGAAAAATATTATAATAATTATGAAGAATTTGAAAATGAATTTAAAAAAAATCCTGATACTTTTGAAAAATTTAAATTAAATAGAAAACTTATAAGTTTTGATGAAATACCTAGAAATTTAGTAGATGATTTTATAAATTATTATAAAAACATTTTAAATCTTTAAAATATAAAGTTTTTATTAAATTAAATTAAATGTTTTTTCTAGAAACTCGATTATTTTATCAGGATCGCGATTACCATCGTAATCTATTTGAGTGCCATCTTTTTTTACAACTCTTAATGTTGGGAAACCTTTAATATTTTCATTGTTTTTGATTTCTGCTTGTTCTATTTTTGATAATTTAATACCGCTATCTTTATGTTTTTCATGAAATTTTTTTTTTAATTCATTCCATTTAGGATTAAAATTTTTACAATGACCACATTCATTCATGTAATAATATATAAAGTTGTCATTACTAGTATCGAAGCCCTCTTTTTTAGAATTTTTAGATAATAAAAATATATCAATAAGATATCTTAAAATTAAAAAAATAACAATGATTAGAAAAACGGAAAAATATTTATTTTTTTTTAAAATTTTGTTTATCTTTAATTTATTCATTGAATATATAATATATAATATATAAATATAATATTTTCAAGAATAATTTATATATAAATCAGTGTTATCAAAATACGCATTACCATTATTATTCCATCTAACCACTAATGTGAAAACTTCTACGCCATTTGATACTGCATTATTAAATGCCTCTTTATATATAGGATCAATATTAGATGCTTGAAAAATTTTAGAATCAGTACGTTGTATTACAAAACAAATAATAGATCTAATATTTTTAGAATGAGAAATTAGAGATAATTCATTAATATGTTTTAATGCTCTATTACTAACAGGTTCTTTTTTAGTTTTTCTATAACCATCTGGAAAATATGAAATTTTATTAAATGGATGAACATTAGTAAAATCCATTTTTTTTCTATCTTTTTTATCACAATCAACATAGTCTGCTAAAGGTACATTTTTTACTTCTAAAATAAAATATTTATCATTTGAATCTATACCAGCAAAATCAAATCTAGAATTTTCTATTTTACATTCAGCTTTAATTTTTTTAATATTTTGTAAATTTTTAAAACAATTATTGTTTATAGCATTAAAAACTAATGTTTCGGCCAATTTAGGATCAATTCCAATCAATTGATTATTTATAAATTTTTTAGTATTTATAATTTTTTCTTCATAAATATTTACTAAATATATTTTATATGAACATATTTTAGATTTACTATTTTTACTATTAGACATAATTGGACTTGCTAAAACAATACAATCTTTTTCACATAATCCACAACATCCTAAACTTGCGCTATGAGCTTGTACAATTGAGCCATCTTTTAATTGTATATCAGCTACATATGGTGTTTTACAAATTTTAGATGGTCTAGCTATAATTTTAACTTCAACCAAATCATGTAAGGTATGTAAAATCATATTATAATATTATATAAAGTTATGTTAAGATATATAATATTATATTTTATATATTAATTCAATTTTTTTATTATTGTAATTATATTTAGATTTCTTATTATTATTAATAATATAATAAATTAGTATAATATATATGCCCGCTTCAAGAAAATCTAAAACCAAAGTTAAATCTAAACTACCAGATTCTGGTATATCTAGACTAGATAAACTTCCTATTGAAATTAAAAATCAAATTTATGATAATAACTATTCTGAAATGTATCCTTTTTTTTTACAACATATACAATATAGATTAGATATACCATGTGTTCGTAACAATATAGTATATGATTACGATAAAATTATAAAAAAATTAAAAATTAAAAACTCTGATATTAAAAATTTTAACAATATTAAAGATAAAAGAAATTTTAAAGATTTTAATAAAAAAATCGACTATTTTATTCATACCTATGTTACTCCTACTATCATTGAATATGAAGAAATTATGGAAATTATTGAACCACTAAGTGTTATAACGAGAGAAATCATGATTTTGAATATTATTTAAATAAAATTAATCTTGTTGAATCTAGACTTAAAACACATATTAATAAATTTAATAAACTTTTACATATATTAAAATCTAAATTTAATTGTAATTTTAATTTAATACAAGTGATTTTTATTAATAATGCTATTTATCATCTTAATAAAGTTACTAAAAAATTACTTCCTACAATTACAAGTAAAAAAAATTCGATTAGATATACTCGTTCTTTAAATGATTTAAAAAAATCAAGATATTATACTAGAAGATTAAGAACAATTTAAATTTCCAAAGGTGTAATATTAATTTATAATTTACTTTATTTTTATAATATGACATTTTGTATTTTTTCTCGTTCGTCTTCTTAATTGACTAGTTACTACATTTATTACTTTTGGTTTTAAATGTTTACATAATTTCGTTTTAAAACTTAATTTATTTGGTACAAATTTTTTTGATTTCAATTTATAAGTTTTATTTAATTTAGAACGTAAAATATAACTTTTATAAATACTTTCAATAAATTCATCTAATAAACCCACTAGAGATTTTTCTGGATGACATTGAAAAGCATATATTGGAAATGTTTTATGTTTAATAAAATCTACAAATTTTTTATTTCTTCTATCTCCAGCAATTGCTATTATATTATATTCATGTTGTAAATATTTTGTTTTATAAAATTTATTTACTGTTATACCAAATGTACAATTATGTATTACTATTTTATCATTATATTTTGTATATTTATTTATATTATTACTGTTATTATTTATAAATTTAATTTTTGCTTCATAATTAACAGCATCTAAAGATTGAAATAAACCGCCAATTTTATCAGTACGTTTTTCAGTGGTTTTAATAATAGATTGTATCCCATGACACGATGCATATACTGGAAAAATTCTTCCTTTTTTATTTAAATCTATAGCTTTTTTTAAAAGATAATCTATAAATTTATATTGATTAATAAATTCTTTCTCCTGATTATAATTTCCAATTCTTGCTCCTGAAAAAAACAATCCATCTATATTTTTAAAATAATATTCTAAATCATTTTTTGATATATTATATGGTATTATTACCATATTTATTTTAATAGATCTGAAAAATTTAATATATCCATCATTTAAATACAAAAATTGTTCAGCTTTATCATTCGTTATCATTGGTGGTGGTATTATTCCTAAAATAGGCTTGTTTTTATTTTTACTATGATACTCATTTAAATTATACTTCATATATATATATAAATATTATATATATATGAAATATGAAAGTAAAATACAGTTGATATGTACCAAAAATACGATGAGCTATAGGATAGTTACATTAAAATATTTTGTACCCTTGAATTATAATGATTTATATTATGTTCCTTTTACATAATATTTTAATGCATTTATATTATGTTTTCTTTTTAATGTAGTATTATTTAAATTTTTTTTACCTCCTCTTATAATAAGTTTATTATCCATTGATTTTATTGTTCTATTGTTTCTATTTAACCTTTGTATTTTTTTTACAAAATATTGATCGGGCCATTCATATGTATAATCGCTTAGTATTTTATCAAAATAATTAGCATAGTTATAACAATTATAATGTTTTGCTAATCGTTGTTTAATAGGAATTTTATCTTTTTCATTATTTTTTAAATATACATTAACATCTATATAGAATTTATATACAGAACTTACATTATCTATTGCTAGTCTAGTAGTTTGACTAATTTCTTCATAATAATATTTAAAATTATTACAATCCACCTTATGTTGAGATGATTTTGCAAATTTTATCCAATCACTTGTTTCAAAACCATATTTTCCAGTATCACCTATTGGATATATCTTAACATCACTAATTTCTAAAAATTTATTATTATAATATAAAATTTTATTTTTATCAGGATTAAAAAAAATTTTATTAATATAAATATTTGTTAAAATTGTACAAATATCATGTTCATTATAAGTATCTTTTACTGCATCTGATTTATTTTCTATCGAATTATATTCATTTTTAATTATATTAAATGCATCTTTATCCATTAACGAGTCTTCAATTGTATTTATGTTCAATTTTTTTAAATATGATTCATATTTTTTATAAAAATTTTTAAAATTTATCATTAAATTTTCATATACTTCATATTTAATATTAGGATCAAAATATATACTACTTCCTTTATTCGATTTAGAAAATAAACTATTATCATAAAATCTAAATAAATTTTTATTAGTATTTAATAAATCTGTAATTTCACGTTTTTTATTTAATTTTATTTTATAATTATTAGATCTATTAGAAGTACTTGAAGCTATACTAGAATCACTTACTACACTTTCTTTACTAGTCTTACGCGTTTTTTCTCCACCAGTAGCTACAATTGCTTCACTTGCTTCTTTGTCGCGTATTTTCCGCGCATTGCGAATCGCATATGCAACATTCAATGGCCACTTATCTGTAACTAAATCTAACTGCGTATTCCACATATCATTTTCTTTACTCTCTACTTCATCCTCATTATTCGTTTGCATACTCGCCTCTTCCGCCACTGTCACCGCCTTGACCGCCTCGTCCGTAACAACTCCCTTCTGGTGTGTCCTGCTCTCCTTATTATTGCGTTTTTCTTCATCCTCTATATTTTTTAAATGATCTAAAAATTTATTTTCTTTAGTAGAACTAGAATTATTATTAATATTAATCATATATTGGATTTTACATTCAGTAGATAGTATTTCTATGTCAATTTTAAAAACAGGAGTCATTTTATCAAGTGATACAAAAATACCTCGTAATTCTGTATTTACAAGCTCTTTGTTAAAATCAATAGGTTCTATATTTTTTATTTTAACATATCTTTTTTTATTTTCTAATATGTCATTATTATAATAATAAAATTTATCAAATAAAATAGTACCTTCTGTTAAAATATATGATTTTAATATCATATAAATATTATAATATGTAATTATCATTTTTAATTTTAATATATTCCCAGTAACTAAATTATCATATAATATTTTAGAATTACTAGAACTACTAGAACTACTAGAACTATTTAATCTATTATTAGATATAAAATCCGAAGAAGATAATCTATCATATTCATCCTTTGTAAGAATATATTTTGCAAATCTATTTACAATATCCTGTTTTGTTTTATCAGTATTGGTTACTCTACTATAATTAGCAATTTCTCTTGCATATGCTATTTTTTGATCTCGTTCAATATCATCATAAAATTGGTTTTTTATATTACTAAGACTAAGTAATTTATTATAATTATATTCTATTTTTTCAAAATATTTGCCAATTCTATTGTCTCCTTTAATTGAGTCAGATATAAAAAAAAGATCTTTGTGTATAGTTTTTAAATTAATATTTTTTAAAATATTTTCTAAATCAGTCAATTGAGTTGACTCATTTTCAGATATAATATTAGTGTTTTGTTTATAAATTCTAATCAATGATTGAGTTATATTATACCAATCTAAAATTTTTTTTATTATATTACCAGTTTGAAATATTGCATAAAAATCTTTATTATTATTATTTAAATCATTAATTATATTTTTTTTTTTCATCAGTTTTTAATTCATCAGTTTTTAATTCATCAGTTTTTAATTCATCAAGTTTGAATTTAATTGTTATATTTATAGTATTCTCGCTACTATCATCTCGACTTGATTTTAATGTATTTAGAATATTGTTTAATACATTATCTATTTTATCAATATTATCAAATGAGTATGTATGTTTATAATCTTCCTCATGGGGTATAATATTAGGATTGAGTATAATATTATTGTTATCTTCAGTTTTTATTAAAATAGACTTACTATCATTTTTAAAAATATCGATGAGATACGTTAACTTTTCATCTCGATTATCACTAATATAGTTATTCAAATCCATTAATTTATTATTAATTTCCTTATCTTGAAAACTAGTTACCTTAGAGTTAGTGAGAGACATATCTAAAAAAATGGATTGTAGTGCTTCTAATATAAAATTGGTTCCTAAGTTATCTAAACCATCATAAGTTAATTCCCTAGCTTCAATATTTTTAAATGGATCAGCTATTAGATCACTTATATTAAAATTTAATGTAACATCTATAATTTTAATTTTATTAGTAATTAGATAATTAAAATATATGTATGCTAATTGATGTAAAATTATAGAACTTTTTAACCTAGATAAAAAATCTGAATAAGGTGTGCCTAAATCAGCTTCCGGTTGTGTTAATGTTATATTTTGATTTGCTAAAAACTGGAGACTTAAATTCTTACTATTACCATTATTAGGATAAAATAATTTTTTAAAAGATTCAATATTTTCTTCTCTATTATAAATTAGTGGAAAATAATAATATCTAAAATATTGATTTGGATTGCTATTAATAACCTCGTCGATAATTTTTTTTATTAATTTGCTGTCAATTTTTTTTCTTATATTAGTAACTATATTTTTCATTGACTTGATTTTATTTAGTAAATTATGTTTTTCAATATTATATTGAGGAGTGTCTTTGAAATTTTTATTATTTAAAATGTTATAATCAGTATAATTACTCTGGTCCATAGTAATATAATTTGTTAAGCTATTGTTATCTATATAGAATTCAGAAAATGGCATTTGTATTATTTTCTCAATATCATCAAGTTTATTTAAATATTTTTTTAAAAACGTCATAACATTTTTATTAATATTAGGATTAAAATTATTATTTATATGATATATATAATCTTCTTCTATTTTTAGTTGTTTTGTTTTTTCTTCTCCTTTTTCTTGTTGTTCTTGTTGTTGTTGTTCAGGTTTGGGTTCTGTTTGTTCTCTTTTTCCTTCTACTAGTTTATCTTGCTTAGCTAAAATATTAGCCAACATATCTTTAAAAATATACATTAATTCATCAAAATTATCTAATTTTTTTGAATTTTCTAAATAGAAACTTTTCATAAATGAGTCACCTATGATTTTCTCAGCGATATTATTTTTTTCTAAAATTATTTGTTCCATAAACTTGATAACAGTGTTTTTTTCTCTATCTATCATATTTTCATTTCTAATATTATGATAACTAAAATTTTGCATTGATATATATTTAGATTCATCATTAGATATATTATATTTAAAAGTAGGATATACCGGTTTAGCATTAAAACTAACTTTATTAGAAAAACTATTCATATTATAATATATTAATAAAATAATAAACTGTCTTATACTTAATCTGATATATTATCAAGTTTATTAATTTTATTATCTAAATCCTCTTGTTGTTTAGCTTTTTTTAATATATCATAAGCTTTATTTAATTCTTCTTTTGAGACTCTGCCGTCGCCATCAATATCCATAACATCGTGTAATTGTGTAAATCTTTTAGGTAAAATACAAAATTTACTTTTTTCATTAAAAACAAAATTGCTTAATATAATAAATACAGCAGTAATAATAAGAGCTATTAAAATATCACGGGATCCCATAAATGCAATAGTAAAAATTAATACCTCTCTTGCTATATTTTTAACTATCATTTCTTGACCTTTAGTTAATTTAATTTCAATATATCTAGAACCAATGTTCATGAATATCATCATTATACCTATAAATAATTTATTAGTACTGATATTATTAAGAAAAGTTTTGATAGTAATTTTTTTTAAATTTTTATTGGAGAGTTTATCTTTAAATTTATTAATATTAGTCATTAATATATTTAGATAAAATATAAAAATTATTTACTAAAATAATTTTTAGTTTTATTTAAAAATATTATTATATTCATTTTTTATAATAGAAATATAATGAATCTTCAACTACAACCGTCCGAACTAGATGTAACAGAATCATCAATTAATAAAAATAATTCTAAAGTATCAAAATTTAAATCTACAAGAAAAGCACCCCCTAATCAAGTATCCGGTGAAAAAATGAAATTCAATAAAAAAAATTTATATGAAATACATAATTCACCAGAAGGTAATGATGATGAATTAGGAGATTATGAATATAATTATAACAATGTAGCTAAAACTGATGAAAAAAAAGTGAAATTTGATGAATATCATATTAATGATATTAATGATAGTAATGATAGTATTGATAATATTGATAATAATAAAAATAATGTAATAAATTATTCAAGTAAAAACTTATCAAATTTTAATGATAGTTATAAATCGAATTATGATTTTCTAAATAGTAATAATTATAATGTTTTAACAGAAAATACAAGATTTAATAATAATGAATTATTAAATAAATTAGATTATATAACCCATTTATTAGAAGAGCAACACAATGAAAAAACAACTCATATAACAGAGGAATTAATATTATATTTATTTTTAGGTATATTTATTATATATGTTTTAGATTCTTTTGCTAAAGCAAGTAAATATATAAGATAATTATTAATATATTGAATTAAAATATTAATAATTATGTTATGATTATTAATAACTATATTATGATTATTAATAACTATGTTATGATTATTAATTTTTTTTATAAATATATAAAAATTCATGTTTATAATCTATATTCTTTAATTTTATAACATCAACATATGTAAAATGTTTAGATTCTGCAATTTTATTAATATCGATAAGTTGTGGCATATACATATTTTTAATATTTTTTCTAATATTACCATTAGATGTATTTGTAAATTTTTCAATGTACTGGCTATAAGGTGAATTTATAGTAGTATTGTCATTTTTACTAGATTTATCGTTAATTACTTTATATTCAGATTCATATGTACCATTATCAGTTTTAATTTTTCTAAAGTTAGAATTATTATTATTTATCTTAATGATTTTTCTAGAATGTGGATTAAAATTTTTTTCATTAACTAAATGTAAAATTAAATATCCGTCCTCAGATAATAAATTATAACATTTATCAAAAAAATCATGTATTTCTGGTATTTCATAAATGGTTTTACCTAAACATAAAATAATATTAAAATAGTTTAATTCAAATAACTTGGTATCTATTATATTTCCCAATTTAAATTTAGATTTAGGGTATTTACTTTTTGCATATTTTATCATATGTTCAGACTGATCTAATCCTATTATATTATATTTATATTCATTAAATAAATTAGTGGTATAACCAGTAGAAGATCCAATATCTAATATTTTATCATTATTTTTAATTATATTTAATTCATTTAATTTATTAAATTCATAATCATGTCTATATTTATCTGTTATAATATTATCATAATGATTAGTATAAAATTCATCATATATTTCTTTATCTCTCTTAAGTTCATATCTTTTCTTTATAGTATCAAAATTTTCTAATTGATTAAATTGTTTATTTTTATTTAAAATACAAATAGTAAATAATAAAATAAAAAAAAATATAAATAATTTAGTTATGAAATTTAATTTAACATAAGATTTATAAACTTTATTAAAAATTTTATTAGATTTATTTAAATAATTATTAAATGTCATTAATATATTAATATGTATTAATATTATATTTTTTATGTTTTATTTTTATAAAAAATATAATGGATTCTGACAGTATTAATGATGTAAGAACAGATTTTAAAAATATTACGTTTTCATCTTATCAAAAATCTCAAGCACGAAAAGAATTAATAAGTTGTATTTATAATGAAAAAGTAGAAAATGCTAATTATTGGGCGGCAGAATTTGTATGTTCAGGACACTATTTAGAATTATGGGATGCAATTATTTTATATAGTACAAAATATGTTCATTGTGGTAATCCTAAATTACCTATTTATTTAAATATGAGATTTGATAATTTTGAAAAAATTATTAATTCGGGATATTCTAATAATGTTATTGTATCGCGTAATAATTTAAATATAAGAAAAATATTTGCGGAACTAATATGTGTATTATGTTTTTCACAAAAAAAACATAATTATGAGCAAATAAAATTAAATAAACTACAAGAATTTGATTTACATAATATCAGTGGTAAATTTAAAGCACCAAATGTTACATATATTCAAAATATATATAAAGATGATGATCCTAAAGAATTATATATACCAATAAATGAATTAATATATAATATTACTACTAAAAATGTAATTGAGTGTTGTTATTGGTATGAATGGATAATTGAATATGAAAATATATGTAAAAAAAAGAAGAAAAAATGTATTTGTGAAGCAAGAATGTATGCTCCTAAAGGATATCACAATGATATAGTATGGATAATATGGGATATAATATTTTTTTATTCAAAAAACATACAAACGGATAATCAAAATTATACAATAATAAATAAAATAATAAATTCATTATATAATTTATTTACCATTAAATATAAACCCACTTTTAAATCTAAAAGAAAATATATTATTTATTATTCATTTTCAATATTAATAGATAAAATAGATTATAATATAAATATAATAAATAATGATAGTAAAATTGAAAAAATAATTGAAAAAATAAATACTATTTATCGCGAAATAAAAAAAAATGAAGAATCACCTAATACTGATTATTTATATAAAGATATTGCTAAATCAAATATAGAAAAAACTTTTGAAAAATTAGAAATTATGAAAAATATTTTGTGATATATAAAAAAATTGAATTGAATTTAAAAATTAAAGTTAAATTAAAATACTAACTTTATAATGTCTAAAATTGTATGGGTTTCATTGGATCCAGTTAAAGCTAAATTGGATTTTTATCCTAATATTATAGCATATAAAATTGAAAAAGCTTATATGTTAGATAAAGAGAATATAGAATTAGGTGTTGATTTTTATAATGCTACTATAAATTTTAAATCTAATGAGCAACATTTTCAAACGACACCAGGTGCTCATTTAGGTGCTCGTATTGGATATAAGCACCCTGGATTTAGAACAATTAAAAGAATTGAAACAGATGAGGATAATATAAGTATTATGGGAAAACGAATTTATGGTGAATGGAGAATTACTCATAATAATGATGAAGTGGAAAGAACATTTAATAGTAATATACCAATTGAATCTATTATTGATAAACATAATATAAATGGTTATATTGATAAACCAAAATATTGGAAAGCCGAAGATTTAGAAGATAATAATAAATTAGTAGTTGTATGGTGTTGGTGTAAAAGTACAAATTATAATGATAGTAATTTTTATAATTTGTCAGATAATTGGTGGATTCCTTATCTTCAACATCAAAATGAAATAATTGAATTGGGTTTTACAAGCAATTTAGATAATATCGAAATTATTATTCCATTTGATTTATCTAAGCGAAATATAACTTTTGTCCCTTATAGTCATTATGGGAAACAAAAAGATATTACTAATTTTAGAACTAGAATTATTAAAAGACTAGTTATTAGTATTGATAAATTAAAAGAATTAATGAATAATACTAATCATACTAATAACAACAATGAAACCTATAGTTTTATTAATGATGATAACATTCCAAATGAATATTTATGTCCTATTAGTCAACAGATTATGAAAGATCCGGTGTATACAATTGATAATCAGGTATATGATAGATTATCAATTGAAAGATGGTTTGAAGAAAAACATACTTCACCATTAACAGGATTATATTTATCAAATATATCATTAATTCCAAATGAAGATCTTAATAAAAAAATTAAAGATTATATTGAGCAAATTAAATCTATTTAATAAAATATTTATATTATAGTAATAATTTGAAAATCATTATTTTTTTTTTATAACAACCTATATTACGTGGATCAACTTGTATTAAAATATTAGAATGATTAGCAATATATATAGCTTGCCTAAATTTAATTCCTAATTTTTTTGATACTTTTTTTAAAGATAAATTTTTATTTGGGTTATCTTTAAAATGATCTTCTAGTATAGTTTTTAAATTGGGATTATATTTAATTTTAAAAGTCATAATAAATATATATATATTAAATAATATTAGTATTTATTATTTATATTAATTTTATTAATTATATTTATTTAATAACTAATATTTATAATCAATTTTTATGTAAATTTATTTGGTTAATTAATTTATCTATTTTTTTAGTATTTAATTTTTTTTTAAATCTAAATCTTTTTTTTATATATTTTTTTTTTCTTGTATTTTTAATATATTTTTTTTCAATAGATGTATTAAATTTTTTTGCAAATGATTTACCAAATTTTAATGATCCATCAATAATGACATCAATGTAATATTGATTAACTTTACATGTTTTATTAGGTTTTTTATATTTTTGTTTTGAAATATAGGAATAAATATCTGTTTTTTGTATTTTATTATTATTATGTGATTTAAAATATTTTCTATTTAATTTAATTAAATTATATGAACCTTCTCTTTTATTTAATAATTTTAATAACTTATTAGTATGAATTGGAAATAATATACCATTAATATTTTTTTTAGAATTTTTAATTTTATGAAGTGTTAATACTGATCTATTTTTTTTTTTATTTTTTTTTTTTAAACATATCCATTTTCTAGTAAATTTGGGGTCAGTAAATATAACTGGTATAGATTTGGTTTTTTCTTTTAATGATATTTTTCTCGTTTTATCATGAATTAAACTACCATAACCAAATATTTGTATTTTTTTTTTCATATATATAGTTGTTTATTAAATAATATTGTTATAAAAATTTATTTTGTTCTATAATAAAATAATAGTTTATAACCCTTTGTTAAGTTATATTTATCTTTTTTATATATAGAATTTTCTTTAAAGTCCCAGTCAATATTTCTATTTAAATAATTTCTCCATTTAAATTTACTCAATTTTGATAAACTACTACCATCAAATTTATAATCACTATTATTTATTGTAATTAAACTGACAAAATGACTATTTTTTTTTGGATTAAAATGATCTTTGTTAGTTAATATAATACTGTCTAATTTATATTTATAAATATTGTTTTTAATAAAATATTCTTTATATTCACTATTACTTTCATAATCTTCAATGATAATAATATCATATACATTTTTGTAAAATATATCTATAAATTTTACAATATTTTTAAAATTATATTTATGATATATAGGTATTCTTAATATTTTTAATATATTATAATTTAAATAATTCATAATTGATAAGTAATAGTCTAATGGATTACCTTCATCATTAATGTTTGGTATATTTTTATTTTTACCATCATAATTAATTATATTATAAATGTGTTTAATTATATAATTAGTATTTAAGTTATTTGTTAATTTATTAATATTTAAATATGTATTATTTTGATTATATGATGCTTCTATATATAAATTTAAAATAAAAAATAATTTTTTTAACTTTATATTTTCTATTGGACTCTTATCATATTTTCTGCCTGTAATCATTAAATTTCTAAAAAATCTAAAAAATTTTCTGCCTTTATCACTATAAAAAAAATTTACAAACATTGTATTAAACCAACAATTAGAATAGATTTGTTTTGGGGGTATAAAATTATTTACATTTAAATGTTTTGTAGCAGTTAAATTATTTAATAAGATTTTTTGTACTTTTTTACTTTTATAATTTAAGCATTCATCATTATCATGATGATATATTTCTAATAAATTATTACATAATTTAATATTATAGTATTCTAATGTTTTTAATTTATTTACATCTATTTTTCTATTTATTTCAGGCGAAAATGATGTACTTAAATTATTATTTTTAAATGTAATTTTACGAGATTTTTTTATTTTTTTTATTATTTTATCATATAATATTTTTTTGGTTTTCATTAATATATTAATATATTTAAATATTTTAATAAATAATAATAATATTTTTAGCAATAAAAAATATCATTAAACTATATAATGAATACTATAGAGAGAAATTCTTATGAAATTAATAATAGAATAAATAGCAACATATCTGATAAATTAGATACATTAATAAATACACCTGTAAATAATATTTTTTCTTCCCAAAATAAATTACCTTCAAATTCTATAACAGATAATAAATATTCTAATTTAGAATCAACTAATTTATTAAAAAAATCATCAAGAGTAATAAGTAATAGTTATTCATTTTTAAATTATAAAATTGTTATATTCATATTGTTATTAATTTTAATATTATCATTTTTTGGAATAAATATTTTTAAGTATTTAAGTTACATAGTAGATTATATAACTAATTTATTAAAACCATTAATTAGTAAATCATCATCTTATATTTCTAACGTATTAAGAAATATATTATCAGTATCATCTGTTGGAAGTAAAAAAATAATAGATACTGGTTCAGAAACAAGTAAAAATATAATTGATACATCATCAAAAGGATTAACAAGTGGTATTGATTTATTACAAAATAATTTAAAACAAAAAAAACCAATGGTTAATCCAGAAAATGAAAATATATTATCTGATGATGTAAAAAATGAAGAACAAGGACCCGTGCCTGTTAAATCTTCATCGTCAACAAGTGGTTATTGTTTTATTGGTAAAATAAATGATATTCGTAGTTGTGCAAAAGTAACAAGTAAAGAACAATGTATGTCAGGTGATATATATCCGACAAAGGATATATGTATAAATCCTAAGTTAAGAATTTAAAATATTTATAATTTTCTTGACTTAGTATTTTTTTTTGATTTAAACTTTTTTTTTGTTTTATTTTTTTTATTATCAATTATAAAATTTCTAAAAAATTTTAACATATTATTCATTGTTCTATTACCATTAAATTCTTTAATCTTTTTACCTTTATTAAAAGCAATTATAGAAGGATATCCATTTATATTTTTTTTTAATTCACTTGAATTAAAATTATTTAATTCATTAGCGTCTATTTCTAATAATACACAATTAGAATTTATTTTATTTAATTTTTTTTTAAATAAAAGCCATTCTGGTTTCATAAGTATACAATGTATACATGATTTACTAAATACAGCAATTAAACATTTTTTTTTTTCAATTAATTCTTCTAAAAATTTCTTATCAAATGAATTATTTGAAATTTTAATAATTTTCATATATATATTTATAAAAATATAATATTCTAATTGAAAATATTATATTTATATAATCTAATTAATAATGCAAGTAAACTATAAATTTTTAGGAATACTATTAATATTTTTATTTGGTATGTATTATTATATAAATTCATATAATATTTCGATAAACAACATATTAGTAAAAGAAGATGATGAAAAACAAAGTGAAAAAAATCCATGTCATAATATGTTAATTGAAAAAGATGGTAAAATATTATTATATAATTCTAGAAAAGAAATAAAAGACGGAGTTAATCCTATAGAATTTTCTAATTTAGACGAATATAAAGATTTTATTGAATTACAAAAAGATAATAATAAAAATTGTCCAGTTTTATTTCTTCAATATACAACAGATACACAAAATAATGATTTACTTCAAATAAAACCATCTATATTTGAATCATCTGGCGGATTACCTATAAATAAATCTAATACATTAGAAACAAAAACAGATATAGAAACAGAAATGATTAATAAACATATAAATGATAATAAAATGTTGGATGCTACATTAGATTCTAATCCTAATTCAAAAGTTAAATTTAATACTGGTATGTATTCAGGGTTTGATCAATATAATCAAAATATAGGTTTAGAGACTCCTATTGATTTTTTATATAATGAAAAAACCGAAAAATCAAGAAATCCAATGGATAATAATTGGGGAGGTAAAAAACATACACAAAATGCAATAAATAAAGGTCAATATAAAGATAGAGAAGTATATAAATATACTTCTGATGTTGATAGTAATTTTTCTAAAATTATTAAATAAATTTATATCATAACTCATGTTATTATCTTTTCTCATAGAAAAGATAATGGTTATCATAGTAGTGTTCTAATAAAGTTATTGGATTTTGATTTTTTGCTAGTGCAATTAATAGATATTATTTTATATATAATATATAATATGTATTAAAAATATAATTATTATTATATATATATATATAAATGACATTATTATTATATACATTATCATTTATTAATATTTTACCACCAATTTCTAATGTTTATCATACAAATATAAATATACCCTTTATCGGAAAGCAATATATTACATATCAACGTACTGAAAAGTTTAAATCAGAAATTAAATTATCTGGTAAAATTAATGAAAATGGATATATTTATTATGATATCAGTGATCCATATAAATATACATTAGATGATGGATTAAAAACTATTATAAATAAATATAGATGTTCTATAGAGGATCCTAGTTATGATAATAATAATGATATACTTAAACTTAAAATTAAAATAAATTTTATAAATTATACAAAAAGACTAATTTTAAATAAATTATAATTTTATAAATGATAATTATAATATGTATTTTGTTTTGAAAAGTCTTAAAAATTTACTTTTTTTATAATTATATATAAAATTATAATTTATTATACTAGTTAATATAATATGACTTAATATAGGACTTACCCACCATAGTTGACCTAAATTTTTATTAAAAAATTCTAGTAAATTTTTTTTCATAAAAATATTAGATAATATAGATGTAAATATTCCTAACCCTATTTTTGTTTTCCACATTTTTTTTTTATAATAAATTCTATAATAATGCAAGGGAGTATGAATTAATAATAAATTTAATTTGGCAATAATAGGTTTTTTTAACCATATAAAATGTAAAAAACTAGAAATTATGTATTTAAATTTACCTGGTATGTCTTGTGATATATGAAAAATCGATGATCCTAATAATAATTTAGTTCTAATATTTAAATTACAATTTTGAACAAATACAAATGTAAATATATTTAAAAATATAATTAATTCAGGTGCATCAATTAAATCAGTAGCACCATGACCTACTATAGGTACTAATAAATAATTATTATATTGCATTAGCTAAATATATTAATTTTAATATATTTAACTATTTTTATTTATATATTATCTATAATATTAGATATAGTTTTTGACAATTCTGTATATTTTTTACATTTATTACAATTTTCATCGTTATTATCGTCTAATAAATCTTCAATATTTATTGATTTAGCACCTTTAGAATGTTGAATAATATCCATCATACATTTAGCACATTCTAAATTAATAACTTCTTTCGAATTTTTTAAAATATTAATAGCTTCTTTTTTTCCATTTTTACCTCCTAATTCTTCATTTAGTGATTTTAATTTATTTTCAATAATATTTGCTATATCATTATTAGTCTTAGTTTCTTTTATATTACTATAACCTTCTATATTAGAATTAATATTTGTCTTATTTCTTATTGAAGTATATTCTATTTTATTACTTTTAAAATTAATACAACTACAAAATATTATAATAAATAATATAGCTAAAATAGCATATCCAAATTTAATATACGTATTTGTCTTTTTTACTGGCATTTATATAACATAGAGAATTTATATTATAATTAAATTTTTAATTTAATAAATAAATTTTTATATTTTGTATAATAGTTTTTGATATTTTACGGTTTGAACTTTCTATTTTGAGAGAATCTAAACAATTATTATCATTTTCTAAACATTCTATCAAATTTTTTATAGTTTTATATTTATTGATTATAGTTAAAGCAGTGTTATTACTAATATTAGGTATTTGCATTAACATTATAGTATTTATATTATCACGCGTAACATGAGATTTTTTACTAGTTTTAATTACATTTGTATAATCAGTTTTAATAGTGTCATTATTATTTGTTAAATTATTAGTAATGTTATTAATATTTAAATTAGTATTATCTATATTATTCTCTCTATTGTTATCAAAATAACCTTTTTTATTATTTTCTTTTACTAATTTATTTATAAAACTATTAATTAATTCTGCTGATTCTATACTATTTATGGTATTTAGTATAGAGAAACCTTTAAAATAACTAATAGATACTAATGATGAATATAATGTATTTTTAAAAGAATTATTTTTATAATTAATTATAGAGCCTTCTATTAAATAATAAATATTATGATTAATTACATTATTATTGTTTAATCTGAACGATTGTTCTGTATATCTACCATCTTTTATACTACATTCTAAATCATTTAAACTTTTTCTCTCAATTATTACTAAATTTTTTTTTTGAATTTCATCATATATTATATAATCTCCTATATCTAAATTGGTTGTTTCTATTTTATATTTATTATCTGAGTTTAAATAATTTAAATAATCTTTTATATTTTTTGGTTCTCTACAATCAATATATAATATCATATAATTATTATAATAATTATAATAATTATTTAGTATTGTTTTAAATAATTATTATATAAATATTAAAATATTTAAATAACAAATAAGAGAGAATATGCTGAAAAATCTAAATATTTACTTTATATTTTTTGCACTTACTTTAGTAACGCATGTTTTTGAATCTTTACAATTTCTATTAAATCCACATTCGCTTACATTTCTTACGAGCTGTAGAGATTTGACTGACTTACCACTCACTTCACTCTGAGTTATGCGGAACATATTATTTGATATGGGATAAGCTTTATATCCAGCTAATCCGGTAATATTAGGTCTCATATTTGTAGTTGGCGCTAAACCAGGTAAACTACCTAATACGCATGTTCTATTTGTAAATCTACTACTTGAACCTATCATTCTTGATCCTGCTACTCCTTTCGGCATATTTATAATATAAAAATATATTTTTTTTTATAATAATAATAATAATAATAAATTTTAATATAATTAAAAATAAAATTGTTTATTTATTTAAAAATAAACAATTTTATTAAATTATATGAAAATAAATAATTTATGTTTAAAAGATAATAATAGTGACAACGAATCAATTGGTGAAGGTAGTGATATTCAAGAAATTAATAGTATATCAAATACAGAAGAAGTAATTTTCAATCCTTATAATCCTGTAAATAAAGAAATTCAACAATCTGATATTCAAGAAATTTTAAATAATTATGGTATTTTTGCTAAATCATTTAATATTGATTTGTATAAAAGAGCTTTTATACATCGTTCATATATAAAACGTCCAAAATTAGAAAATGAACAATCTAATATTATAATAGTAGAAAAACCAGATGATTGCTTACCGTTAAAAAGTAAATCGAATGAAAGATTAGAATTTATAGGCGATGGAGTGTTAGAACTAGTTACAAAGTATTATTTATACAAAAGATTTCCTAAAGCAGATGAGGGTTTTATGACAGAAAAAAAAATTGCTTTAGTAAAAAATGAACACATTGGGAAACTAGCATATGAAATGGGATTGCATAAATTTTATGTTATTTCCAAACACGCCGAAGAAAAAAATACTAGAACAAATTTAAAAAAATTAGGATGTTTATTCGAAGCATTTATTGGTTCTATATTTCTTGATTATAATCGTATTGATATAAACGATGAAAATGGTTGGTTTAAGAATATATTCAATTGTGGTCCAGGATTTCAAATGGCACAAATATTTATTGAATATGTTTTTGAGAAGCACGTTGATTGGACAAATTTAATTGCCAACGATGATAATTATAAAAATAAATTACAAGTAATTATACAAAAAGAATTTAAAATTACACCTGATTATGTAGAACTACAAAATAAAAATGAAAATGAGATTGATAAAACATATATTATGGGTTTATATATATCATTTGGTCAAAATATTCATAATGCCAATATAGAAAATTCTATTTCATTTAATGAAATAAAATCATTTAAAGAAATACATAATAAACTTGAACAAAATCCGAAATTATTAGTATTTGTATGTAAAGGAGAACATAAAATAAAAAAAAAAGCAGAACAATTAGCATGTGAAAATGCTATACAATTATTTAATTCATTAAATAATTAAATTAAATTTAGGAAATATATATATAAATTAAATGTATTAAATTATATATATATATATCTAAATATGGATGAAACATTTGATCAATTAAAAATAAAACCTTTACCAAAAAAATATAAAGAAACAGAATTTTTTATTGAAAAAAATAAAGAAGATAAATTGAGTAATATTATTGATAAAACACAAGAGAATCTTATTGATGCTGAAAATTTTATTAATAAATTAAGTGATAATATTGGTATTATTAATAAAAATAAAATATATGACATTAATATTGATAAATTATCTAAAAATATACCACAAAAGAGTAGCAATAAAGTTGAAGAAAATATTTTTACAGAAATAATAAAAACCGATGAAATAATTAAATTATTACCTTTTAATCAAACTACCACTGAAGTACCAAAAAAATCACCTTTATCTGAAGTAAAAGTTAGTAAGAAAAAAGAATATACAGTTGTACATGATTTAGAATTAGATATTGAAGAGAAAATAGGTACCACTATAATTAAAGATCGGTTAAAGAAAGTAGAACCTACAATTATAATTAAAGCACCGAATTATTATTTATACAATAGAGAGAATTTTATTAATTTTGTAAATAAATTATTTTTACCATATAAAGAAGAATTATTACAAGAAGAGAAGGATATTATTGATGGTAAAGTATCAATAGATTGTAATGAATCTATAAAAAAAGAATTTTCACTTTTAATTCATCAAAAAATTGTTCGTGATTATATTAATATATATACCCCATATAGAGGACTTTTATTATATCATGGGTTGGGTTCAGGTAAAACCTGTTCTTCTATTGCTATTGCGGAAGGTCTAAAAAATAATTTAAAAATATTAGTTATGACACCTGCATCATTAAGAGATAATTATTATGGCGAATTAAAAAAATGTGGTGATTATTTATATAAAAAAAATCAATATTGGGAATTTATTGACACTACTAAATCACCAGAATTACTTAAAAGTCTAAGTTATATTTTAAAACTACCTGAAGAAATTATAAAAAAAAATAATGGAGCTTGGTTTGTTAATGTTAAAAAAGAACCTAATTATGAATCATTTGATTTTGAAACTCAACAAAAAATTAACGAACAAATTAATTTAATGATATCATATAAATATGAATTTATTAATTATAACGGATTAAGAAATAGTCATCTTACATCTTTAACCAATAATTATACAATCAATCCTTTTTCTAATAAAGTAATTATTATTGATGAAGCACATAATTTTATTAGTAGAATTGTTAATAAATTATCTAAACCATCTTCATTATCTATGAAAATGTATGATTATTTAATGCAAGCTGAAAATTGTAAAATTATACTTCTTTCTGGAACACCAATAATTAATTATCCTAATGAAGTTTCTATTATGTTTAATATATTAAGAGGATATATATACACATATTCAGGTAGAATAATAAATAGCAAATCCAAGACTATTACACAAGAATATTTATATGAATTATTAAAAAAAAATAATTTATTGTCTCATATTGATTCGATTGAATTTAATTCGTTATCTAAAGAATTTATTATTACTAAAAATCCTTATGGTTTTATAAAATCTAGTAATACTGATTATAGTAGATTAGAATTATCTTCTGAAACATTTTATGTTAATGATTTTAAAGATAAATTATTGCAAATTATTACTTCACAAAATATACAAATTGTTAATAATGATATTATTATCACCCCATATAAATCATTACCTGATAATTTTGATACATTTAAAGATTTATTTATTGATTCTAAAAATAATATGAAAAATACTGATATGTTTAAAATGCGTATTATTGGATTAACTTCTTATTTTAGAAGTGCACAAGAACAACTTATGCCTAAATTTGAAGATGAAGATATTAATATTCTCGAAATACCAATGAGCGATTTTCAATTTTCACAATATCAAGAAGCCAGAATACAAGAAAGAAAACTTGAAAAAAATAATAAAATGAAAAAAAGTAAAAATAAATTACAAAATGATAATATTTATAGTGATAGCGTTTCTACATATCGAATTTTCTCTCGTGCATTTTGTAATTTTGTTTTTCCTAAACCAGATATTAAAAGACCAATGCCTAATAAAGACGATACTATCGAATCAGCTATAGATTCAGTAGATACAGTTGAAAATATATCTGAAGATATTTTAGATAATACTACTGCTAATGAAAAAATTAATAATCTTGATAATAATCTAGAACAAGAAGATCTAAATGATATTGGTAAAAAATTAGATGAGGCTAAAGATAGTTCATATCAATCTAGAATTATTGATGCTCTAAAAAAATTAGAATCTAATTCTGCAAAATATCTATCAATTGATAAATTAAATACATATAGTCCTAAATTTTTAACCATGTTAAATAATATATTAGATACATCTAATAAAGGTATCCATTTAATATATTCACAGTTTAAAACACTTGAAGGTATTGGTATTTTTAAAATAATTTTAAAACAAAATGGTTATGTTGAATTTAAGTTAAATAAAACATCTACTGGTCAATATACTTTCAATATTGATCCTGAAAATATTGGAAAACCTATGTTTGCTTCATATAGTGGTGATGAATCTAGCGAAGAAAGAGATATAATAAAAAATGTTCTTAATAGTAACTGGAAATTAGTTCCTTCTAACATTGTTACACAACTAAAAAATATATCTCCTAATAATTTATATGGTGAAGTTATTAAAGTATTAATGATTACTTCGTCTGGCGCCGAAGGTATTAGTTTAAAAAATGTCAGATATGTTCATATTACTGAACCATATTGGCATCCTGTTAGAAATACCCAAGTTATAGGTAGAGCTAAGCGAATATGTAGTCATAGTGAATTACCTAAAGAATTACAAACAGTTGAAGTATTTTTATATTTAATGAAATTTACTGAAAAACAATTGGAAACTCTATCGATTGATATTAAATTAAATGATGTTAGTAAAAAAAATAAAAAACGCGTGCTTACAAGTGATGAATTTTTATTTGAAATATCTAGCATTAAAGAAGAATTAAATAAAGAAATATTAAATAATATAAAAAAATCTTCTATTGATTGTTCAATACATTCTAGATCTAATTCTAAAGAAAAAATTACATGTTTTACTATTGGTAATCCAAACAATGATAAATTAATGTATGTTCCTGATATAAATAAACAAGATAATGATAAGGTTATGAAACTTAATAAAAAATCAGTTGCCATCAAATTATATAAAATTAGAAATACTAATTATGCACTTGATAAAGATACTAACAAAGTATATGATTATGATGCATATACAAAAGGCGAATTGATACATATTGGAAATTTAGTTAGTGAAAATGGAAAAAATAAAGTTGTTTTAAATGATTAATCTTATTTTATTATGAAATTTACTAATTTTAATTAAAGATTCAAAAAAATTTAATAATATCATATTTATATGATTAAAACAAGAAGAAAAAAATATAAGAAAAAAGCTGGAACTATTAGTGAAAGTAGAAAAAAACAAATTAAATCTTTAAAAGAATCACAATTAGAATTAGAAAAAGTAAAATCTGTTAAAAAAATACAATCATTAGCCAGAAATAAATTAACTAGAAAAAATGAAGCTGTTAAAACATTACAAAATGCTTATAATAAAGGAATTTCTACAAGAAAATTTAACGCTGCTACTAAATTACAATCTTTAACAAGAGGAAAAACAACTAGACAACATAGTAGACGATTACAATTGTATACAAATCTTCCTTCTGAATTACAAGACGAAGTAAATAAACATTATAATAAAATTGATATTTTAAAACTACAAAGCAATGAATTATTATTAGAAGGAGTAATAGCAGATAATTTAAGAAAAGTAAAATTCGCATTAGACAATTATGGAGATGTAAATCTTATTGATAATTCAGGCAAATCATTACTTCATATAGCTGTTCTAAAAAAGAATATTGAAATAGTAAAATTATTAATAGAAAAGGGAGCAGATTTAAATTATAAAAATGAATCAGGTGCTACACCAATTCATATAGCAGTATCAAAAAAGAATATTGAAATAGTAAAATTATTAATAGAAAAGGGAGCAGATCTAAATGTTAAAAACTTTGCTAAAAATACACCCCTTAAAGTAGCAAAAAACAATGGATACATAGAAATACAAAAATTATTAATAGATGCTGGAGCAGAAGAAAATGACAATATACCTGTAAATGAAATAACTCAAAAAAAAGAAAGAGAAAAACAAAAGGATAGATTCCAAAATCATTATGACATAAACCCTGCTATAAAAAAAGGAAATATTGAAGAAGTAAAAATGTTACTCGAAAACATTATTGAAATAAATGCACTAGATTATAATGGAGATGCACCAATTCATATAGCAGTGGAAAAAGGAGATATTGAAATAGTAAAATTATTAATAGAAAAGGGCGCAAATATTAAAATACTACAAAATGATGGAAAAACACTACTACATATAGCATGTGATTATGGGCGCCTATATATTGTCAAATTATTACTAGAAAATGGTGGAGATATTACAGCAAGAGACATATATGGATGCACACCACTACATACAGCATCTACTGCAAAACGCAAAAACCTAGGAGTAGTAAAATTGTTACTTGAAAACGACGCCAATATTGAAATACAAGACAAATATGGATATACCCCACTAGATTATGCTATAGGGCAGGGAGGAGACATTGGGATCTTAAAATTGTTAATTGAAAATGGTGTAGATATTAATGCGAAAAATAATTTTAAATCAGAGTCACCACTACATATAGCATCATACATAGGAAAACCGGAAACTGTAAAATTACTACTTACATATGGTGCAGATATTGATATAAAAAACAAAGATGGAGCAACACCTCTACATGATGCATTATATGGGTTACATCATGATATAGAACATCTTAAATCCATAAAAAATGAATACCTTAAAGTCGTAATAATGGAACACCTTAACGTGATAAAATTGTTAATAGAAAAAGGCGCAAATATTGAAGCGAGAGACATTGATGGAACAACACCACTTAAAATAGCATTGGCAAGAGGAGATAATGAAATTGTGAAATTATTAAAAAATGCAGTAAAACAAAAACGCCAATCCAGTAAAAAATATCAAGAAAGTAGATAAAAAATTCAAGTAAGTAGATAGCTTAGAGAAAGTAAAAAAGCACAAGGAAAAAAGAAAAAGAGAAAAAAATTACGCAACTATTAATATTATTATTAATATTATTATTAAAATTTTAAATAATATTAATTACTATTATAATAGATTTATTTTATTATAAAATCGAATTATTATAAAATTGAATTATTATAAAATTGAATTATTATAAAATTGAATTATAATATTATTAAATTATAATTGCTAATTATGGATAATTATGATACTATTGAAGTTCAAGAACATGATATTTCTGGATTGTATTATATTGATGACTTAAAAGAAGATAATATGCCGAATATTATATCACAATTAGATGAATGTGTATGGTTACCGTTATCCGGTAATTCTAATAGTAGATTAGTACAACATTACGGATATAAATATGATTATAAAACTTATAATATTAATATTAAAACAAATGACATGCCTCCATTTTTGATTTATTTGAAAAAAATATTACATGATATTTGTATACAATTAAATATTATTGATGATAAATATGAATTTAATCAATGTATTGTTAATAATTATTTATCTGGACAGGGTATTAGTAAACATATTGATGTAAAAAAATATGGTGCTGTCATTGGATGTTTTACATTGGGTAGCGGCGCTATTATGACTTTTAAAAACAAAGATAAAACACATGATTTGTATGTTAAACCTAATTCACTATATATTATGTCTGGTGATTCAAGGTATCTATGGACTCATGAAATGATGCCTAAAAAATATGATATTATTAATAATAATAAAATTTATCGTGATAGGAGAGTATCTGTAACATTCAGAAATGTGCCATCATAAATTTGCTATAAAATTAAGAATTATATTATAAGATATTATTATATATAATTTATTGCATTAATTTTTGCTGATTTGATAATATTTCATTTAAAATATTATAAATATCTTTTAATTTTTCATCTAATTTATTTATTTTATTTTCTATATTATTTTCTTCATTATTTATTAACATTTGTTTATTTATTTTTAATTTATTTGTTAAATTTTCATTATTTTTATCATTTTCATTCTTATTATTTAGATTATCATTTATTATATCATTATTATTGTTATTAGTGTTATTAGTGTTATTAGTGTTATTAGTGTTATTAGTGTTATTAGTGTTATTAGTGTTATTATTTGTTAATTGGGTATCAAGTAATACCATGTTAATATTTCTCTCTTTTTCAATTTGTTTTAATTTATTTGTCATTTCATCATTATCTAATGGTTCATCTAAATCATCTAAAAAATTAATATCCTCGGGTTTATTTATATTCATTGATGCATTAAATGATTTAATTTTATTATCTAAATCTCTATCAAATATTTTAATTTTTTCATTCTTAAAATTATCTTTCTCGCTTTTTCCTTCTAATTTTTGATTTTTTAAATTTTTTATATTAATAATAATTTTTTCTAAAATTAATTTATTAATATCAATAATATTTATTTTATTATTATTAATATCAATAATATGATTGTTAATAGTGTCACTTATTGTATTTTCAAATAATGATTTCACTTGTTCTAAATCGCTATTTAAAATGCCATTAAAAATTTGTTTTTCATATAAAATATTCCATAGCATTTCTTTATTTTTTATACTTGAAATAGTTTGCATATATAATAATAAATTGATGTATATTTTTTAATTAATTATTATTATATATTAATTAAAAAATTATATACTATTATAATATTTTATTCTATATTTTTTCATTACTTCATCGGGTATTCTTTTATTTTTAAAATAATTTGGTGTTTTTTTATTTGTTAATAGTTGAATTATGAAATATAATGTATACATACCACATTGACCATCTTTTAATTGATGTTCTAATCCTTCATTAGAGATAAAATTAAATTGTATATTTATTTTATTACCTTGTTCTATTATTCTATCTACTAAAATTTTAATTTCGTTGGGTATTTTATCACCATTACTATCAAAATAAAATATATATTTTTCTTTTATATTTATAAATAAAGCAATCCAATGTGATCCACTTTTATAATGCGGATCAGTATTAAAAATTATTCCAATTTTTGATTTAGTCTGAATATATGTATTTATATCAAATTTACATAATTTTTCCCACACGCATGTTCCAAATAATTTTTTTTTATCAAAATCAATAGGGCTTGGGCCAATAAAAACAAAATCTTTATATTTTTTTTCATATTGTTTCATAACTTTTATTATATCATTACTAGATAACCATTGATATGGTTTAGATTTCCATGATTCAGGTGAAAATGGTCTAAATAAAGAATTTATAACAACATTTTTATTAATATTGGAATTAAATGATTTATCATTTAGCCAACATAATTCGTTATAACATTTATTTGATAAATTTTTTTTAAAAAAAATCCATATTTTTTTTGGGTCATTACTAATAATTTTATTATTGCTATTATTAGTATTCCATATATTTTTCATATTTAATATATCTTTTTTACCATAACATGAAAATCCTTTTAAATTGCTAATAACATTATTATCTTGATTTGGTGAACATTTTAATGTTTTAAATTTTTTTTTTCTAAATAACTTTCTTGTATTATATTTCATATATATGTATAGAAATATTATAATCTTTTTCTAGGTAAAATAATATTTTTATTATCTTTCTTTTTTTTATTTACAAAATTATTTAAATTATTTATTTTATCTTTTTTATTTTTATAATTAATAAATGTTTTATCTAAATTAATAATATTATTATTAGATAAGTCGTTTGTATTAATATTAATATTATGATTTGTTACACCACTTAAATCATTAAAAATAAGTTTCTTCATTTCTTCATATTTTAAATAATCAATTAAACTAATTAAAAAATAATGAAAATGATTTTTATATTTTGTAGTATTATTATTTAGTTTATTAATATTTACACTTGAATCAATATAAGAATCTAATAATTTATTAATTTTATTTTTAATTTGTTTTTTATAATAAATAGCGTCACTAGTTATGTTAATAAATAACTCACTGTTTTGGTCTATATGTTTACTATATTCTTTATTTGTTAATAATAATAAATCGTATGAATTTATATTATTAATCATTAATAATATAAATTTTTATTATAAATTTTTTAATTGAACACGTGTAGAATTATTAAATATATTATTACCAATTGTAATATGTGGATTTGGATTAAAATTATTAAATTGCATTTCTCTAAACATTATTCCTTTTTCTAAATTTGAATTACTTACATTATTTACATTATATTCATATAAGTCACTTTTAGAAGATGGTATATATTTTGCTTGATCAGCTTTTTGTAATGCAAAATATTGATTTCTTAACATATTTTCATCAATTATTTTAGATCTATAACCATTAAAATGTGGTTTTGATGTACCGGGGAAAAAAGTTTCATTATTATTATAAATTAAATAATTATCTTTAGGTTGCATAATTTCTTTTGTAGGATCTAATATAGGCATAATAGCATATTTAGTACTTATTGGTCTTGGATCAAAATTAGGCTGTAATAAATTAGAAGGAATATTTCTATTATATAACTTATTATTCATTGTATCTAATTTATCATTATTAGTTTCCATTTACTATATTTAAATATTTTAAATATTTATATTGAAATTAATTAAAGATAAAATTCTTTATAATATAACTAAATATGTGTGGAATTTTTGCAATTCTAAATGCAGGTAACACTGAATCACATTATTTAATTAATAATGATTTAATACAAAAATCATTTGACAAAGGTAGTTCAAGAGGACCAGAATATTCTATATTAAAAGAATATCACAATCTTAAGTTAGGATTTCATCGTCTTGCTATAAATGGACTAAATAATAATTCTAACCAACCATTTGAAATAAATGACATTATACTTATTTGTAATGGAGAAATTTATAATTTTAAAAAGTTAGCTATTACTAATAATATTAATTTAAATACTAAATCTGATTGCGAAATAATTATTCATATGTACTTAAAATATGGTTTAGAATATACTTTATCTTTATTAGATGGTGTATTTTCATTTATTTTATATGATAAAAAGAAAGATTTACTACACATTTCAAGAGACCCATATGGTGTTAGACCATTATTTTATTTTATTGATAAAAATGTTCTATGTTTTGCAAGTGAAATTAAAGTATTATATGATTTAACTATATATAAAAGTAAAATAAACCATTTTCAACCAGGTACTTATATGACATTTAATTCTATAAGTCTAAATAAAAAATTGGATTATTACAGTAAACAATATATTACATTTCCGGTTTCTAATATAAATTACGATGATAATATTGAAATATTATATAAAAATGTAGTCGATAAATTAAGCGACGCTATAAAAAAAAGAGTATATGGAACATGCGAAAGACAAATTGGTTGTTTATTATCTGGAGGATTAGATAGTAGTTTAGTTGCTGCACTAGTTAATAAATATTATTCTGCTTTTTCTAGTGAAAAATTAGAAACATTTAGTATAGGTTTAGAAGGCTCAGAAGATATAAAAAATGCAGCTATAGTAGCAAAATATTTAGATTCTAAACATCATGAAATTATATTAACAGATGATGATTTTTTTTATTCTATACCTCAAGTTATTAAAAATATAGAATCTTTTGATACTACTACTATTAGAGCTAGCGTTGGTAATTATTTATTAGGTAAATATATAAAAAACAATACAAATTGTAAAGTAATATTTAATGGTGATGGTGCAGACGAATTAATGGGTGGATATTTATATTTTAAAGAATCTCCTAATTTTTATGAATTTGATAAAGAATGTAAAAGATTACTTTCTGAAATATATAAATTTGATGTATTAAGAAGTGATCGTTGTATTTCATCGCATGGCTTAGAACCTAGAACACCTTTTTTAGATAAAAGTTTTGTAGAATATTATCTTACAATTGATAAAAAATTACGATTTGATACTAATAAATATAATTGTGAAAAATTTATAATAAGAAAATCATTTGATTACATTTTACCTGATATATTACCTCAGGAAATTTTATGGAGAACTAAAGAAGCTTTTAGCGACGGTGTAAGTAGTTATAAAAAATCATGGTATGAAATTATCAATGAAAAAATTACTTCAATATGTAAATATGATCCAAAATTAAATTACGAAATTATTTCATTAATAAATTTTTATTCTAAATTTAGTAATATTAAAAATAAACCAATTACATATGAACATGCATATTATAGATTACTTTATAATAAATATTATAATGGAACTGATAATTTAATAGATTATTACTGGATGCCAAAATTTGTTTGTGCTAATGATGCTAGTGCTAGAACACTAAAACTTTATAGTAAAAATAATAGCAATAGTAATAATAGCAATAGTAATAATAACAATAACAATAACAATAACAATTTATATTAAATATATATATATATGTTATCAATAGATGAATTAGAGATAATTAAAAATTATAAATCAATATCCAATAGTTATAATGTATATTCAATGATTGATCCATATAATTCTTATTCGTGGCTCTATAAATGTGATTGTAATAAATTAGAAAATATAAATTCAAATAAGATATGGATAAATGAATATAAATGTATTAAATTGGACAATACAATTTGTGATCATATAAAAAAATGCTATATTGCTAAAACAATTATTAGATATAATAAATTAAATAAAACTATACCGAATGTATATAAAAATTTATTTGGTAAAAATTTTTTAAGTAAAGCATATGCTATTTATAATGAATTAAATCCTATGTCTCTTGATAACTATGTACAAACTAGCAATGGATATTATAATAAAAATGGATTAAAATTTGGTATGGGTAGAGTTAAAATATATGATTATACTTATTATAATGTTAAATTATATTATCCTAATAATTGGTTATGTAATTGTTATGATTTTAAAATTTATAATAAATGTTTTCATATATATAAAAGTAAACTTGAAGAAAAATATTTACAAAAAAATAGAATAATTGGAATAATGTTAGCATTTAAATATTTAAATGAAAATAACAGTAATTAAAAATATATTACTCAATAAAAAATATATTTTTAATTTTATTTAAAAATTATTCAAATTTTAATAATTTATTAACTTGAGTTAAATCTTCAAATACTTTTATTTGTTGAATATGTAAATCTTTTGTTAATTTATTAGATAAACCACCCACTATTTGTATGATAAAACAATCTGGTTAAATTCTTTAGTTAAAGATAAATTATAGGCATTTAATGTTTTATTTAAATAATTGAAAAAATTAACTATTTCACTTTTTGCGGCATATTTTTTTAATCCATATATAAGTTTTTCTTCTAGTTCATTAAGATTATTTATTCGGTGACACGCTCCATTAGATTTTATAAAATATTTTATTTTATCATATATATTATCAAAATTTTTTATTATTTCTGTATTATAAAAAAAATTATAAAAATTATTCTGACTTTCTTTTGACGGATATGAAACAATACCAAAATCAATTAGTCCAATTTGATATAATGGTAAATCTGGATTTAAATCATTTTTATAAAAGAAAATATTACCGGCATGTAAGTCACAATGTACTGCACTATTATATAATACACTTATATATCCAAATTTTAAAATTAATTTACCAAATTCATTTTTATCATCTTCACTAAAATTTTCTATATCTTTAAAGGTTAACCCTTTTATATCTTCCATAACTATAATATTTTTTAAATCATTTGTTATTTCTTTATAAACACTTGGAATTTTAAATTCTTCTATATTACTATTTTTTAACTTAAAAATTTCTATATTACTTGCTTCCTGTACAAAATTTATTTGATTTAATAATATCTCTTCATTATCTAGTAATAAATCATATAAATTAAAGTTTTTTAAATATGGAATATAAGAAAGTATATATGCTAATAATTTTAATTCATTACATACTGAAATTAATCTTTGTTTGATGTCCATTTTTAACATTTTTATTATAACATTTGAATTGTTATTTTTATCAAACCCTTTAAATACTATACCAATAATACCTGAATTTATTGGATCATTTGTTTCTAGTAATATATTATACTTTGATTCTAATGTATTTAATAGTTCGTAATTAATTTCTTCATTTATATATGGTACATTATCGGTATATTTTAATAAATATTCTTTCTCATTCTCATATAATAAATTTTTTTCTAAACATAATGATTGAAACAGTTTTAGATATATAATATTTGTCTTTTCAAGTTTATATGTAATCGCTTTTACTAAATCAATTCTATTTAATGGTAAATCTAGTATTTTTTTATTAAAAATATTATCAATATTAAATTTAACAATTTCACCAATAAAAATAAATAATAAATTTGATATATTTTTTAGTGTAACTATTATATCTAATAAGTCATTTTTTAATAATATTAAATTATTAAATATCATATATTAGAATTATTTAAATTGTCTATAAATTGTTTTAAATTATAAAATATTTTTTTAAATATTAAACCTATTAAATTTTCCATATATAATGGTAAATCATCGCTTATTAATATTTGAAAATCAAATTTAAAATCAATATTAATTGATTTATTTAAATTTGTATCACTGTATAAATTTAAAGTATTTAAATTTATTATTGTTTTACCATAATTAAATATTAATGGTTCTATTTTATTAGTGTCTATTTGTATTTGATTTAAATATTCATTTTTTAGTTCATTATTAATTAAAGTTAAATCTTTATTATTATAAATAATATTTTCAGTGTTATTATCAATTTCTTTTTTTGATCTAAATAATAAATATTTTTGTTTAATACCTATCTCTTTTGCAATATGTTTTAAAAGTATACAAATATCAATTTCATCTTCATTTAATTTATTTAATATAATAATTTTTTCTATTAAATCAGAATTAACTTTTTCTAATAATTCATATATTTCAAAACCGAATAATGCATTTATATTTACTTTCGACGAGTCTAATTTATTAAATTCATATTTTAAATTATAAGCTTTTTTATTATCTCTAATATAAGATTCTAGAAGCATATTTCCTTTATTGCAAACAATTACTCTTTCATTTATAATTGTTTCTTCTTCCATTAATAAATAATAATGAATATTATTTATTATTATTTATAATTTAAATTTTTAATTTAAATTATTATATTCAATACTATTTTTTATAGATTCAAAATAATACATTAAAACCATAAAGGTTAATAATATAGAAGTTAGTATTATATTAAATTCTGTTTTTGTTAATTCTATTGATTTATTATAAATTTTAAAACTATCAATAATATAAATATTTAATAAACCATAAATTACAAATATTATAAATGCTTTAATGGATGCATATTGTGTTTTAATAGAATCTTTAATAAAATCTTTAACATAATATAATGCAATTAATGGAAATAATGTTTTCGGAACTAATAGAAAAAATATATACATTATTTTATAAATTTTTTCTTCACTAAAATTTGTATATTTTTTTAATATTTCAAATGTTTTTTTATTATATTTTTTTTGAAATTTTTTTGAAGAAAATATATTATATTTTGCAATTACTGTAAATAAAGCAATTAACCATATTGAAATAAATGTACCAAATATAAAATATATTAAAGTATTACTATAATTATAAAATTTACAATATAATAATCCCAATAAAAAAATATTTAATATTTGTGTACATAATAACTTATAATTAACTTTTAATATTTTATATATATATTTTTCTTTTTCTTCTTTTATTTCTTTTATTTCTTTTATTTCTTTTATTTCTTTTTCTTGTTTTATTTCTTTTTCTTCTTTTATTTCTTTTTCTTCTTTTATTTCTTTTTCTTCTTTTATTTCTTTTATTTCTTTTATTTCTTTTATTTCTTTTATTTCTTTTTCTTCTTTAAACTTCATTATAAAATAACTTTATTTAAAAATTAATATTATTACATATTTTTATTTTAATTTAATTATTTCTGTTCTAGGTATAAAATTTAAATATTTTAAAGAATATATAATTATCACTGTATCAATATTATCATTTTTTAATACTTCAATTGCATTTTTATCAATTTCATTAAATTTTATATTATAATACCAGTCTGGTCTATCGTTTAACAATAAATTTTTATTATTATTTTTTATAAAAATACCAGAACCTATTGTATGCCAATGCCATATTGTATCTACTTCTAAATAAATTTTTTGTGTTCCTGGTGTTATTTTAATATCAACTCTAAAAACTTCAAAATATTTTTTATAAAATTTTTTATAATTAGTTTTTCTTGTTACAAAAAAACCATATTTAGATGCTTCACCTTCGGGAGTATTTGACGGAACAGATTGTATCCATGGAACATTATAAATTTTTGGTATATTATTATTTAATATATTAAAATAATTTATATTTTCTTTTATATTTTTAATTGGACAATTCCAATAAAACCAAGTAAAATTATTTAAATCTATATTTTTTTTAACAGGATGTTTATATACTTTTTCATAATAATTGTGCCAATCTAAAAATTCACTTTTATTATATGGGGTTAAAATTGGTAATATATCTAATGTGTATAATTTTTTTTTATTATAATTTCTTTTTAATATATCTTCCATAATTAACTGATAAAATGTAATTGTAAAACAATTATCAAATATAAAGTCAAAATCATACAATCTTAATATTTTTTTAAATTTATCAAAATTTATTAGTAAATTTAAGATTATAATTATAATTATAATTATAATTGTATATACTATTTTCATAATTTTATTTTATATAATTAATTAATTTTCTCGTTAAAATTAAACCAATTAAATAATCTATTATTTCATTAGCAGTATATTCTTTTTTAAAATAAGGTAATTTTAACAGTTTAAATTCTAGAAAATTTGAATATGATTTTTCTCCTCGTAAAGTTAATAGATTTGTATAATTATCAATAAATTCTAAAAATTTTGATTTAAAATATAAACTGTAATAAAAAAAATTTTTTGTTTTATTTATATTTCTATTCAAGCTATTTTTTTCATTTGTATAAAATAAATTTTCTTTAGTTCTATATTTTCTAAATCTTATGAAATTATTTTCTACAAAATCCATATGACTTAATAATTTTGATTTCAAATTTTTTTTCAATCCTGATTCTGAAATTAAATAAGCTGCTGTACTTCCACTGAAAAAATGAGTATTATATGTATTTGTTGTTGGATAAAAAGCATCGCTATGTAATTGTATTATTTCCCAATTAGAATCTAGAATTTGTATATCATTTATTGTTTTATTAAGTTTTTCATAAAATTCTGATTTATTATATTTTGGAAAAGCATCATCTTCCATTATTAAAAAAAAATTATCAAATTTTTTATTAGATAGGTGAATGTTAATAAACGTATCAAAAATATGTTTGCAACATAAAATATGACTTAGTCCACATCCTATTACTGATTTAGGTGTAAAATTTAAAGCATAATTTGATATATAATTTTTATATTCTGGATTTAAATGTTCATCTATTAAAGCATTTATTCCACTAAAACGCTCCACTTTTAAACCAATATTTTCCAAATATGGAAATTGTCTTTCATAATTATTTTTATAATCATGTAAATTAATTACAAAAGTTTTTAAATTACTATAATCTGGTTTAATTAAATTATTTTTAAACATTATTTAAATAAGTATATATTTATCATGTTATATTATTTAAAAATAATATATATATATTATTTAGAAATGGATATTGAATTATTAAAACAGGCATTGGAAAATGATAATAATTTGAATCTAATTAATAAAAATATACAAGATATAAAAAAAGAAAAAAATGATATATTGCAACAATTATGTTTAAATAGAGTTGATTTAAAAACTTTCAACAGTAAATTAAAAGATTATAGATATATAGATGATATTAAAGATTTGAATTATGGCTTTAATATTAGATGGATTAATTTAAATAAATTAGAAAATATTTACATTTGTAATGGTGCTATTTTATGTGATATTAAAACATTATCTAAAGGTATTGGATTATATTTAAAAACATATAATAATAAATTTATTACTATTTATTTAAACGAAAATTTAATATTTCAAAGAATATCTGATCAAGAAAAAATATTATTAAAAGCTATTAATTATCTAAGTAAATAATTTATTTTTTATAAAATGATAATTTGTTTTTGGTTGTCTTATATAATCTCTCTCTATCTCTTTTATTATTTTTCTTATTTTTCAATTCTTTTTTATTTTTACATGTGAATCCATTTATTTTTAATTGTTTTTTATTTAAAACACTCCATATACATATACCTATTGATTTATTTTTTATATTTGTTAACTTGTATACTTTATTAAGACAACTACATAACTTTTCTGCTATAATTTTTTCAGTTAATTTTTTTAATTTGGTTTTTGATATATTTAAATCATAAATAATGTTATAATAATTCAATATATTTATATAGTCTTCTTTTAATAATTTCATTTATATAATAAATAAATATTTTATAAATTTATTATATATATGAGTAAAAAAATAAATTCTGCTATAGTTTTTGATTTAGATGAAACATTAGGTTATTTTTCACAATGTTATGAATTATGGAATTTATTAAAAACATTTTTCAATGATACTGAATTAAATGTCGAGTATTTATATTCTATATTTGATTTATTTCCAGAAATTTTTAGAAGTAAAATATTTAAAATTTTAAAGATGGTTAAGAGAAAAAAACAACTTGGTTATTGTGATTATGTTATGATATATACAAATAATAATGGACCTGATTATTGGGTTAATTATATAAAAGATTATATACATAAAAAATTAAAATATAATTTATTTGATCAAATAATAAGAGCTTATAAAATAAAAGGTAAACATATAGAATTATGTAGAACATCACATGAGAAATCTTATAGTGATTTTTTAAGTTGTACTAAATTACCACATAATACTAAAATATGTTTTATAGATGATGTTAAACATAATCAGATGTATAATAAAAATGTTAAATATATTTATATAAATCCATATAGAAATTATATATCATTCGAAATATTTTGTGAAAAATTTTTCAACAAAAATAAAAATTTATTTATTAATAATAAAAAAAAATATAATGATTTTTTTAAATTTATAAATAACAATATATCACAATATGATAATGAATATTCGATTTCAAATAATATTGAAAAAAATATTAATTTATTAGTTTATAAAAAAATTTATGAAAATATTGATAAATTTATTAAAAACAAAAATAAATACACTAGAAGAAAAAAAAAGTATAGTCATAATCATTCTTTTAAAAAATAAACATTTTTATAATATGCTACAACTCTTTTACTTCTCATTTTTAAATATTCCTCTATACCAGAAATTATTGTAGTTGATAATAATAAAAATACGCCTGCTGAAAATACAATATTTCTATCAAATTCTGTAAATTCCTGTTTTTTATATGTAATTGGATTATATAAACCTACTAATATAAATCCTATTATTAATTTTAAAATAGTTCTTAAATTTTCTAAATATTCAGGTGCTATTATTGATACACCTATAATTGCCAATATACTTAATAATAATGATATTTTTAATAATATAAAAATAAAATTTTTATAAATTTTATTCATATTAATTTTATATTAATTAAATATTTTATTTATTTATTTAATATATAACATATGATATCTATTGAAAAATATAAGATAAATGAAATTATGGGTATAGTAGTTGTTTTATTATATTATTTTGTTTTTACAAAAAAAGAAAATAGGTCATCCTATATAGACTCAAAATATTGGTTGGGTATATCGCCCGTATTAGTTAAAACTGTTATTCCTTTACAGTTGTTAGCTGCTGTAGGCGGTTTATATTGGTATTATAGTGTAAAAAAAAATCCTCCAAAAATTGGATTGTTAAGTTATAATATATTTAACAATAAAATGTATGATTTATTGGTTTTATTATTTTTAATAGGTTCTATTATTTGGCCACTAAGTTTATTACAAAATAATTTACTTGAAAAAAAGACTCTAAATAAATCTTTGATATGTTGTATGGGTCTTTTTATAGCTGCTATTGCTGGTATATTAGCACAAGCTGGAAGTTTTGAAGCTAATAATATATCACCTTTAGCGTTATTGGGTATTACGTTATTTAATACCACTGTAGTTTTAAATGATGGTATAGGATGGTGCGCTAGATTGTTATATCAAACTATATACAAGTATAAATAATATTTTAATAATATAATAAAAGAAGAAAAATGTTAGGCACCAAAAGAAAAATTACACTCGATGAATTACTAGCAGCAGAAGTATTAGAATCTCAACTAGACCAAAAGCAACCTATGAATCTGCCGCCGCGAGACGCTCGGATTTCACCCACAACATCTGTAAAAGAGGCATATTATGATGCAAGTGATTTTCGTAGCACAAGTTCTGGTTCTGGTACAAGTCTTCCTTCTTTTTTACAAGACCAGCGTGATAAAATGACTTATAAAGAGCTCAAGGCGGATCAGGTCAAGCATGAAAAGGGGAGAATTCGAGCTAGTGGAATAAATAAAGTTAAACTACGTCGTAGTAACAGTTTTCAAGGTAATACTAGAGCTTCTCCTAGTCGTGAGCTTATGACAGCCGCGGAATTATCTAAAGTATTAATAGAAGAAAATCCATATCTAGAAAAAGCAGAATATAGATCTAAGAAAGATGAACTTAAGTATGCCACTGGCAAAACAAAAAGAAAAAAAAGAAGAAAACCAAAAACCAAACGTAAAAAACTTACAAAAAAACGTAAACATAAGAAAAGAAAATCCACGCGTAAAAAATAAATATTTATATATGTATATGACAGATACGAAAATAGAGTCTTTAACAAGAAAAGTTCAAAGACTAAATATTAGGGATCATCTAACTAGTCGTATGCCGCCCAGGTCATCTTATCCTGCTAATGATAATAAAAGAAATAGAAATACTTATCTTGAAAGTGAAAAACCAGGAATAATAAGAAAAAATCCTATATCTAAAACTAAAAGACTGAAGACAGCAAGAGGTAAACATAAAAAACATACAAAAAAACGCAAATATAAAAAGAAAATAAACTCATAAAAACAAATTATATTATTTATCAAATATAATAATATAATTCAAAAAGAACTTAAAGAAAATAGAGAAAATTTCTTTAAGTTAAAAAATTATATATATTAATTTAGAACTTAAAGAACCCAAAATATAGGTATTTTCAATATGTTACCATAAATGGTAATAAAATATTTTAAAAATAAAAAGTGAAAATTTTGGGAAAAAAAAGTTTGGCAAAAATTTTCGAATTGGACATTTATTTTTGTCCATTTTTTAAATATTTTACCTTTTATACTTTTTCGTTCCAAAAATACCTAATTTTCACTTTTATTACCATTATCCCGCAAAAAAACTCAAATAATTGTGCCTAAAAATTGTGACGATAAATTTTGTAAAAAACATATAATATAATATATAATTTTTGAAAGCTATATGATAATATATATATATATATTATAAACTAAAAATTTGCACCATAAAATATTTTTTATTAAAATAATTTAGAGAATTATAATAAAATACTAATAAAAGACTAAAAATGGCTAAAAATTTTACATCAAATACATCAATTTTTACATCAGATTTTATATGTGTAAATTGTGACTTCAAATGTGATAAGAAAGGTGATTTTAACCGACATATTTTGACAGCTAAACATAAAAGACTAAATCCGACTAACGAAATTACATCAAATACATCAAATTTTACATCGCACGAATGTCCGTGTGGAAAAAAGTATAAACATCAATCAAGTTTAGTTAAACATAAGAAAACTTGTACTTTTATAGAAAATGATAATAAAAATGGTATTAGTTCTGTTAGTGAAGAAACGATAATGAATTTGATTCAAGAAAACAAAGATATAAAACAAATGCTTTATGCTCAAAATGAAACTACA
>MDTG01312914.1_pt1 | contig 52754 bp, 55 predicted proteins | sample 811421 | NCBI WGS metagenome assembly MDTG01 (sample SAMN05326645, study PRJNA326480) | marine metagenome | isolation source: seawater | place: Pacific Ocean: South East | collected 2011
CAAGCATTTATAATCCACGAACGTACTTACACGTGGGGTTAAAAAATACTTGACCGCAGTGTCAAGTTTATTTTAGCGAATAAAATCAATGTTTCCGCAACTAAACAATAAAACATTTTTCATTAACATCTAATTTTCATCTGCAATTACAGGATCTTTTTTATAATAAGCCGCGAGCGGCCCCTCGAAAGCAACTTCCAGCTCCCATCCAGTTTCGTCCTTATCTGCGTCTCTCTGAGCAACGGCTCTGCTTGCAGCTTCTTCATCCTCATAGACCGAAATGCTTAAAGCTGTTGTTTCGCCTGTAGCAATCGCCATCATCATTTGGATTTCTGGAAATATATCGCTGGCCCTTGTGTTGATGCGATTGAGGACATTATCACGGTTCGTTAATGTTTTTGCATCGACCATTACTACTCTTAAGTAACTCATCGTTTTTCTCTCCAGTGTCTAATAAACTGAAATATTTTTAATGCCTTGAACAAAATTTGACGAATAGAAAATATTCTCATGCATCATGGTAATGGAAATGACACTCCTTACAGATCGGATTGCTATCTAAATTTTATACAACTTATAAAGTGAAAAATTCAAATAACTGACTTAGTGAGTTGGTACAAACTTACTGGTAATAGAGTTATCGGAAATTTAGGAGCTTTTTTTGGATAGAGGGCGAGGGTATAAGTAAAAAGCATCCGGCAAGCCGCTTAGTACATCTAAATTTCCATTTCTATGCAGTGCATGGTAATTCCATAGGTCGTAATTTCTTCACCAATAAGCTTTAGCCAATAGCCAACATTTCTTGGTCAGGCAGCTCTGTTTACCACGCAAAAACTGAAGGCTTAATGCCAGTGTTGGGTGGTTGTAATTAGACTAACGCTTTGGGACTAAGCAACCTTATCAGGCTTTACTCGGTTAGCAATTTGTCGCCATGCTTTACCGTTCTTAATCAGCGTAACTGATGTAACTATTTCATCACCATCCCGCCACCGCGCTTCTGAAACATAGTCATTTTCATGAATTAGTTCGGCAATTTCTAGGAAATGCTTGCCGAAGTCATTTTCCCTGACGAGCCTATCTATATTTTCAACTTGCTCGTCAAGTGTAAGCAGTTCAGTTTCTCTTATGAACATAAAGTCTGCGTGATGAATGTCCCGGAAGGCGTATTTGTCCCAATTAGAAAATACTGCCCTATATTTTTGGTTGATACTCATTTTCCCCTCCCTTACTTCAAGTGTTTTAAATCCGTAAGCAATTAGCTATTACAAATAATTAAAAGTTAGTTACACTATGTTCCAGATCATTTGTTTTGGAGGGTTAGGAAAGCCTGAAAATTAAAAGGTAGCGGCAAAATACTGCTTTCATTTTCCAGCTATGGCTAGACTAGACGCTCTCCTCCAACTAGCTAGGTGCAACGACTTCTAGATTATAGCCTGCATTATGTGACTAGAACGTGGCGCTCCAGGCCGAAAGAGCTTCAATTGTATCTTGCTTAGCCCTTCCTGAAAATATAACGCTGGTTGTATCAACCTGTTCAAAATCTTCAGTTGCCAATGGGCTCGATATATGATTGCTCAAACGAACCATCATATTATCGCTATAAATGAAAGCTTCTATTAATGTTACTTCTCTTGCATCTTCGGGTATATGCCATTCATAACTAATGCTATTTTCTTCTTTAAGATCGCTTACATATTTTGATGCGCCATCTTTGGACCACGCCTTGAACGTTTTAGCGTCATTTACGTTGCGTTGAATAAATTAAACCATTCGGTCGGGCTATGCATTTAATTTAATCATCGCGTTCCATCATTTCTGTAGGAGACGATCGTAACACAAAAATCAAATCGGTAACCAGTTGTCGATTTTTATCTGTAAAATATAAGCTGTGGGAAAGAGTTATAATTAATTCGATTAATTTTGGGTGCCATCACAAAAGCGGATTGAAAATTTTGAGTTTTGAATTGACTTTGTGATTTTAAAAACGACTTAGTGGGGCTAATCGATAGAAGTTATCAACTTATAAGTACAAAAAGAGAGGATTTTTTGTACTTATTATATGGTAGCCACAGCTATTTATAGTACCGATGCTGCCCAATTTTAGTAACGCAATTGCACCAGTGCCTTTGCTACAGTAATGTTGCCTGGTTACCTTAATTATGTCTGGGGTCGCTGTGAATTTAGTTAGTTTTAGTTTCATGCCATTCGGGACTTTATACGGCATCACGGCCAACCCACTTCTTACTGCCAAAGCTGGATTAACTTACGGTGACATAAATTGGTTGAACTTTGCCAAGGAAGCTTGCGATTTGGGCGCTAAGGAATTCCATGCGCAAATATTCGGAAGCGCCTCAAATGCTCTAAAGTTTTCAGAAATTTTATTCAGGGTTGGCGCGCAAATTGGCCTTACTTGCGTTGTTAAAATTCCATTAACAGAGGACGGCATCAGGTTCGCGCCCCAAATTAAGGCCATGGGAGGGTCAATTTTGATGACTGCTTGCTATGATGCAAAGCAGCTGATCACAGCTAGTGCTGTCGGTGCAAAATATATTGCCCCTTATTTTGGACGCATGTATGATGCGGGTTTAGATGTCATGGCTCATATGCGTGTTATCCATGCGATGTCATCCAGCACTCAGTGCCAACCAATTATTGCATCATTGCGAAATGCACAGCAAATGGTTGATATAGCATCAATTGGGCATACGTGTTTCAAAATTTCGCCCTCTTTAGCGAGAAATCTCTTCGACGATGAATTAACACAAAAGGCGATACTAGATTTTGAGCTTATAGCTGAGGAAGGTAAACCTTGATAACAATTGGTGGCGAAAACTTGATCGATTTCGTACAAACCGATACTCTCGGTGGCCTACCTGTCTATAAAGCTATACCTGGTGGATCCTGTTACAACGTTGCTATTGCTGCGGCTCGTCAAGGTGGTTCAGTCGGGTATGTGACGCCAGTATCAAATGATACTCTTGGAAATGTTCTTACGGACCGTTTGTCTGCGGATGCCGTTAAGCTGTGCGCTCCGCGTGTTAACGCTCCTACATCCTGCGCAGTGGTTTCTATAATCGATAACCAAGCTAGCTATCAGTTTTATAGAGACGGAACTGCCGAACGTCAGATTACTTTGTCTCTTCTAGATGAAGTGATTCCTAAAGAAGCAACTATTTTCCATATTGGTTCATTAGCGCTGATTGAAGGTTTTGATGCAGAATTATGGGAAGATATTTTTTCAAAAATGGCATCTAGAGGCGTTATTACAAGCCTTGATCCTAACGTTCGTCCGGATTTTGTAAAAGAGAAAGAGGCATATATCGATCGTTTACTAAGAATGATGCAACACACAGATATTTTAAAGTTATCTGATAAGGACTTAGAGTATATTATACCTGATGTATCGCTAAAGGATGCGTTTGACGACTTATATAAAAAGACAAACGCTAGCATAGTTATTCTGACTAAAGGAGAAAAAGGTGCAACGGTTCGAACAGCGGTTAATACATTTGATATAGCCGCGATCACAGTTAATTCACTTGTAGATACTGTCGGAGCAGGCGACACCTTTATGGGTACGATTTTAGCAGAGCTTGAAAAATACAATTTGTCAGAGCGCCAATTAAAATTCCTGAAAACTGAAACTCTGCGTCAGATGGTTTCCCAAGCGTCTAAAGCGGCTGCATTAAATTGCGAAACTTTAGGATGTAACCCGCCGTACCGAAGTGATCTTAAGGGGATATGAAGGATTGGAATTCAAAAAAAATCTGGTTTGTTTAGCTCTATAAATCTAATATCTTACTGAGCCACACTACGATGTAATTATTCCAAAAGTTTAAGATCTCGCTACAATTAGTGGAATCTCCCCCGAGGCATCGTCTTTTGGGTTTACATAAATGTTTCTTACTCCGATAAAAGCTTTTCTTACTAAGGTAGAAAAAGATGTATAGAATTAACAAATTATTCTTACTTAAAGATGTAGCAAAAAGATATACCCTTGTGCTATAAAATATAGTATTTAGAGAATTTATTTTTAAGTTTTATGCCTATTGTTATGAATAAATATATATGCTATGGATCTATAAGCAACAAGCAGGTTGAATTAGTGGCTAAGACAGTATTTTACGAAAGCAGTAGTTCTGCATTGCAACCTATCGGTCATCAGCTAGTGCAGGCCAAGAAAGCAGGGTTTGTCTTTGATGACGTTGTCGCTGAAGATACGTCTGCGTCAGATTTACAATTACCTTTATATAAAAGAGAGACTGGAAAACGTTTACTTGATCTCTTGAGAGGTGGAGATGTTTTAGTTTGTTTTTGGATTGATAGATTTGGGAAAAACTATGAGGAAATTCAAAAAAACATCCGTTTATTTCTAGACATGGGTGTTACAGTCAAAACTGTCGTCAACGGAATTATTTTTGATGCGAACCCAAAAGATAGAATGACTAAAGAAATCCGTGATGCACTGCTATCTTTCATGTCTGCACTGGCAAAGGCTCAAGCGGTGGCATGGAAGGAAGCGCAGGCGGCCGGGATTGCTCGAGCAAAAGCTGTAAACAAACTAGCTTATAAAGGTAGAAAACCAATTTATAATAAGACACAGGTTACCCAGATTATGGAAATGTTTGGCAATGGTATTGGTGTAAATCAGATTGCGAGGAAGATAGGTCTTAACAAATTTGCGGTTTCCAGGATAACTCGTGATCATGTTGGAGCTTTAGCTAAATTGGCTAAATGGGAAGACCAGGTGGAAACTGTGATAACCGATGAAGAGAGGATCCCGAATCTTGCAGACTGGGTTGCCAAGTATTCTAGAGCTTATGATTAAATAGGCGGTAGTGAAGGCTACAAGAAATCAGTTAAGACCGCATAAGCGCTCCAAAATATATATAGCCAGAGATTTTAAAATAGATTTCCTCTTCCTTTGGGTATATCAAGCAATTTGTGTACGGCGTCATCACAAAGATTTTTTATCTCACTTAGTTAAAATATTCCAAAATATCAAATGATGAAATATTTACTTGGGATAGAACGTAGAAAGAATCTTCATTTCCAATTTCAACTGCTTTTTTTGGTGGGTTGGGCCGGTCCGTGTAAGAAATTTGGATGAAGCTGCTTTTGAACTTAACTTAATGGTTTTCTTTCCCAATACAATTGCTCCGATATTCCACGGCGTATTCTTTGGCATATTTTGGTTTTCTTGAATAAGTGTCCTGAAGAAGTTCAGTGTAATCGGAAAGAAATAGATCTGAGTACATCCCACGATTAGTACTGGTCGAAGCAGCTTTCGAAACACTCGATAGTTCTTTTTTTATTTCTGCCAACTTGCGTCCAGTTTTCACTTTCTTTGCAGCTAAATAGGCCAAATTCGCTAATGACTTGCAGTGAGTCATACGTTCAGCAACGTCCATTGCACTGTCGGCTCTCAAAATGCCACCTAATGAGACCGCAGCCAAAGTAATGCAAATCAGTGACTTTTTTTTCATAGGCACTTCTCCGGTATTTAGAATCCTCGTTGACCTTTTAATTTTAACTAATCAGGAAGTCTAAATAAATGACTTATTTAATTGATGGAAGTTTCTTGGAGTGGTGGATAGAATTATCAAAAGAAGATATAAATTTAGCAAAGATTTTAAGATAGGTGGAAGAAATGGACATTTAAATTTTTCAACACAAAATTCCTTCTTTGTGTTATAAATGATCTTCGTATTGATTTTCGTCATTTAGTGCTTTCTGACTTCATAAACGCTCACGTGTTCAAAGAGATACTGTGTGCAGATAACCAAAATTCTATTAATTTCTCACCTCGCAGATATAGTATGTCGCCGATTGAAATTCATGATGAGACGTTTATTTTCATTGGTCTAAGCATACCGGAATTGTTTGAAAAGCAGCATCAAAACCACAAAACATAAAAATGTTCCTATCGTGCCCCCAGCTACCTAGGCTAATTGAGTTGCAAGTCTGTTTTCTGGCAATTTTACACCCCCTAAGATGATGTTGTGCCCAATAGAATTGAATATTGAGGGCAAGAATCCAACAAATACTAGTTGCCGCCATACTGAAAATCCTGGTTGCCAATTTATCGCCAAAAGCCGCTTCTAGCTATACTTAGTATATAGAAAGACATCCAAGCTATGGTACTAGTAAACGGCCAAAACAACAGCATAGCATGGCCATTTTTTTATCAGAGAAGATTGAAATTTGGGTGACAAAATTTGGAATTAATAGATGAGGAATTGACTACCAGCCAATTGCCCATGACGTTCTGACTCTGACACCATGCCCCGGGAATAGTAATGCCGCGAATGGCGTTAACGGTGGAAGCATAGCCGCTTGTGTTGGGACAATTATCGAAATCAAAACAAAGAAATGACATACGAAGTCGTTACCAATCCAGCATAAGCTAGATTTTCCTGAAGCGCATCGCGCATTTATTTTCCTTCCATTCAAAAACGGTCAAATATAGTTTTAGGTAATCGATACTCTGAAGAAGAGATATTGACTGCCGGATCGGCCGCAACCAAGGACTGGATATTGGGATAAAATTCATGATTGTTGCCAAAGAAGTCTCCAAAATTTTTTCCACTAAACGTTCATTAAAGTTAAATATCTAGAATTGAGCTATTATTTATAAGTGTAATTTAGCTCTGCTCTATTGGGTGGGTGTCTTGTTATTTCATTTTAAAGCCTTGAGCGGTGAGAAACCCACGCATGTGAGGTCTTGCTTCCTTTTGCAGCAATTCCATCATTTGCCCACTCCAAGTTTGTGATTTCTGATTATCGCTACGGTTTTTGTAGTATTTTTTTAGAACGCGATCATAAGCTACAATTTCTGATGCATCCCCATGGGAATTATAGTTGTTTTCTTTCAGTACCACAGAAATAGGTAAACGTGGTTTCACTGCAGGATCTTCAGCCGGATAGCCAATACACAGGCCAAACACTGGATAAACGTTTTGGGGCAAATGGAGTAGATTGCTGGCAGCTGTTGGGTTATTTCGGATTGCACCGATATAGCAGATACCCAATCCAATAGACTCAGCCGCCACCACTACATTCTGCGCATAAAGAGCGGTATCAACGGTTGATACTATGAATTGTTCGGTGAAACCTTCAGTTGCCGTTTGACCGTTACTTTCACAGCATTTTTTAGATCGATTGAAATCAGCGCAAAATATCAAAAACTCGGCTGCGAATTTAATTTGCTCTTGATTGCCCGCTATCGATGCTAACTGTCGGCGTATTTCATGGTCTGTAATTCGAATAATGGTTACAGCTTGAAAGAAACTTGAACTAGCAGCGGATTGACCCGCTGAAACCAACAGATTCAATAAATCTTTATTTACTGGATCACCTCGAAATTTTCTGATTGATTTATGTTTTAGTAGACTTTCAATCGTTTGGTTCATGCTTGCCTCCTGCGAAACCGTTTGACGTTGATAGTATTAGATTTCTAAAGGTTAAAACACAAAAAGTAGGCTAAAAAATTTTCCAATCTTCAATTATGTCTGACCCGAAAAGGCATCGTCACGTTAGGTAAATTTTTTTCATTAATTTGAGATTTAAGTTCGTCTATGCGCTTACGAATGCGCCTATGCAGGATTTCATTTATCTTGGTTACTGCCTTATACCATTTGCAAAGTTGTACTCTGTAAGTGCATTTTTTTACCTAGATAACTTGCATAGTGAATGAGTTCCGAATTGGACTGGGGAATATTGAACAGCACATGTCGAGATCAAACCTAGTTCGACGGTACGTACAGGCGTATTGATTTTCAACATAAAATTCGGCTATGAAAGACTATCACTTTTAGGAGGCTGAAATGTCTGCAAGACTTCTTACAGTTGGGTTTTCACTTTTGATTGGCATCGCAACGACTATTCTTATGGTTATACTTGGCTCCGTTGGTTGGAACGGATCTATTTTCATTGGTTTGATTACAACGGTGATGGTAGGGGCATTCCTTAACTGGATTTTGTTTCTCCCGCTTCCCCCGATTGAAAATGGCCGTATAAAGACAGAATGAACCAAAGAAGTACTCGATCGCTTGTTCCTTCAGTCACATTTACTTGTTTATGGAAACGTTTAGTTAACTTTGACTATCAGTTTTCCGAGATTTTGTCCCTCTAGAAGGCCGGCAAAGGCGCTTGGTGCGTTTTCAATGCCATGGATTATATGTTCTTGATAAGCTATATCGCCTGATGAAAGCATAGGTCCAACTTCGCGCAAAAACTGCTTGTATAGGTCCCAGTGGTTTGAGATTATAAATCCAGTGACTGATAGGTGTTTTATGAGAATACTTCGCCACATTTTTGGCAGCTTATCCATAGTTCCTTCTGTACGTGCCCCTGAGTTAACCAAATTGTACCAACTTACCATTCCGCAAACTGGAATGCGGCCAAAACGATTCATAAGAGGAAGGATCGCATCAAGTGTTTTGCCAGCTACATTTTCAAAGTAAATGTCGATACCATTAGGGCAAACCTCCTGTAGAAAGCCTTTCATTTCGCGACCATCAGCGAAAGCTTTGTGATCAATACAATGATCGAAACCAAATTTTTCTTTTGCCAGCGCGCATTTTTCAGCACCACCTGCAACACCTATTGTCCGCAGGCCTTTGGATTTTGCGATCTGCCCAACCATTGAACCTACGGGCCCGGTTGCAGCTCCGACTACTAGGGTTTCACCTTTTTTGGGGCGCCCAAGTTGTGTTAGACCATACCATCCTGTGAAGCCCGGCATACCCAGAACACCAAGCGATGTGGTAATAGGAGCCAATGTCGGATCTAGCTTACGTAGTTCGGTATCTTTGGCGCAGGCATGTGTGGCCCAACCCAACTGACCAAATACATGGTCGTTAACATTAAAAATTTTTGACTTTGAGGCAATTACCAAACCTACGGCGCCACCTTCCATTATTTCGCCGATCTCTACAGGTTTTGCATAAGATTTTCCATCATCCATCCGCCCACGCATATAGGGGTCCAGCGACATGTAGTGAATTTCTATCAAAACTTCACCGTTTTTTGGTTCGGGTATTTTGATTTCTTCCAGCCTAAAGTTTTTTTCCTCCGGCGCACCTATCGGGCGTTCAGCAAGGGTAATTCTTTTCATCATCTTAATTTTTCACCTGTGCATTTTTCTGGTCCGTTCGGTAGCGGAATGTACCTTTACCTGTTGCTATCAAACTCCCGTGGTTATCTGTCGCGCGACCCTCTGCAAAATATATCTGGCGGCTTCCGCCCGTTTGCTTTGCATCTACTAGCAACTTATCATCCTTGCTTTTTGCAACAAAGTTAACACCAAGGTTTAGCGTCATTGTAAAGCGGGGATCACTGGGATCGTTTGAATAGCAACCCGTATATCCTATGGCTGTATCAAAAAGGGTGGCATGAATACCGCCATGTGGGATACCGTACATATTCATTAGAAATGACTCGAGCGGTAGTTCAAGGTGGCAATATCCGTAATTCCACTCAGTCAGAATGAAACCCAAATGCTTTTGGAACGGATAAGGGTATTCCTGATCAAGCATTATATTAGGACTTTTTTTCTCTTTCATACTGTTCGCGCAGCCTTTAGCCCCGCCTTGGCAAGATCGGGCACATAACGTCCCATTTTAAGAGCGCGTTCCGGATTAGAGGCATTTCCATCTAAGGCTCGTTTTTTAACGCCCTGTAAAATTCCAGCCATACGGAAATAACAAAAAGCTAAATAAAATCCAAAATGCTTTATCTCCGCAAGGTTACGCTTCGCGCAATAGGCATCGACAAACTCTTGGTCTTCCATAATACCTTGGGCTTTACGGTTAACGCCCGACAAGCCTCGCCCCTCTAATCCAGGCCGCATTCTCCATTGCATAATGACAGCAGCGAGGTCGGCGTAAGGATGACCCAAAGTTGAAAGCTCCCAATCCAGTACGGCAAGACAGTTTGGAGAATTTTTGGAAAATAAAATATTGTCAATTCGGTAATCACCGTGCACTAGCGTGCGCTGGCCATCATCTTCTGGTATATTGGCATGGACCCATTGCATCAGCTCACCCATCTCAGAAATTGTTTCAGTTTCCGATGCGTGATACTGTTTAATCCAACGATCAGTCTGTCGCTGATAGTAATTTCCATCCGGCCCAAAATCACTTAGTCCAGTCGTTTTAAGGTTGACACTATGGATAGCTGCAAGAACTCTATTCATCTCGTGAAATATGGGTTTACGTTCATCAACGGCTAGCTCAGGCAATCTTGGGTCTTCAAAGCTTTTACCATCTACCATTTCCATAACGTAAAAGGCAGATCCAATCACGCTGTCATCTTCGCATAAAACATGCACTCGTGCTACCGGCACATCAGAGCAAAAAAGGGCCTGTTGGACGCGAAACTCCCTATCAACGGCGTGGGCGGACTTCAAAAGCACCCCTGGCGGTTTTCGCCGTAAAATATAAAATCCACTTTTGGCGTTAATACGGAACGTTGGGTTTGACTGGCCACCTTCGCACTTTTGAGCCTCTGAAGGGCCTTGAAATCCAGGCATATGCTGGGAAAGCCAGTTGTCAACTGCTTTTGTGTTCAAAGATGAAGTATCTTTCACGTGGCCCCATTCCTTAACTGTAGGTAAGAAACCTTTGAGTCGCTTCCGTAATATGAGGAGTTTCATTGAATCCGTTAAGGTAAAATGCCTTTGTGGTAAAGATGAACGTGCTTATAGCGCAATTTTTCATTTGAAGTTGAAGTTTAATTTGTTGCGTGGCTGGTGTTTGAAGTGTGGACGACACCATTTGTGCTATTGCCCCACCAGAGCTTAACGCGATAACTGTCTCAGCCTGCTTTGAACGAATAAATTGCTTTGCATTTTCGACACGCTCTGTGAACGCGGACCAGGTTTCGGGTGGATTTTTCACTTCATTTTTCTGCCATGCAAGAATAGTTTCGCGCAACGTCCTAAAGTGTGTTTTCCGGTCTGTATGCATCTCAGCAGGGGCTGGCTTTCCTTTGAAGTGCGCATTTAACAGTCCTTTGAAATCAAATTCGTTTAAACCGTGATGAATTTCAGTTTTTACGTTATTTTGCCCCATTCCAAGCCTGATTCCTTCAAGCGTTTCCTGTTGTCTACGCATTTCGCCCATCATCCAAGAATCGGGCTTTAAGCCCTTAGCGACTAGTGCCTTGCCCAGTGCAAAGCTTTGCTCATGCCCAAGATCTGACAACTTGTCATAGTCATCCGTACCAAAGCTTGCTTGTGCATGGCGGATGAGGTAAAGCTCAGCCATAGATGTTTTCCTTTATGCTTTGGCTTGCGTTAGCATATTGGGTGGCAAAACGATCAACAAGTTCTTGTGTAGGCGCCACTTCTTTTATTGCGCCGATTCCCTGACCCGACCCCCAGATATCTTTCCATGATTTGGATCGATTTTGGCTATCGGAAAAATTCATGTTAGAAGGGTCAGCCTCTGGAAGATTATCCGGGTCCATTCCCGCCAGTTTAATTGAGGGTTTCAGGTAATTGCCATGCACACCGGTGAACAATGAAGAATAGACTATGTCATCAGCGTTTGAGGCAACAATCATGCGTTTGTAGCTTTCGACAGCATTTGCTTCATGCGTTGCAATAAAAGGCGATCCGATGTAGGCAAGATCAGCCCCCATGGCTTGAGCCGCTAAAATGCTCTGTCCTGTAGCGATTGCTCCAGATAACAAAAGCGGACCATTGAACCATTCGCGTATTTCACTTATTAGAGCCATTGGGGAAAGCTGTCCGGCATGGCCTCCTGCCCCTGCGGCGACCGCAATTAGCCCATCAGCACCCTTTTCAATGGCTTTTTTTGCAAAGCGGTTGTTGATTACATCGTGAAATGCGATCCCACCACAACTGTGAGCCGCGTCATTAACCTCCACCCTCGCGCCAAGTGAGGTAATCCAGATGGGCACCTTCCATTTTGCACAAATTTCAAGATCTCGATCGAGCCGTGAGTTCGAACGGTGCACGATTTGATTAACGGCAAAGGGGGCAGCAGGCTTATCTGGGTTTTCTTGATTATATTGGTCAAGCTGCTCGATAATTTGCTGAAGCCAGCACTCGAGCATAATCGGGTCACCTTCCTCCTCGCGTGCATTGAGTGCTGGGAAAGACCCCACTACCCCTGCCTTACATTGGGCAATGACTAAATCGGGATTAGAGATTATAAACAATGGTGCTGCTACTATTGGCAGCCGAAGTTTGTCAAAAATGGGGGGTAATCTGGCCATTGTGGGCGATCCTATTCTTCAAAAAATTGACGGCTTATCCATTCAGCGACCAAAGCCGGGCGCTCATTATTCTGGATTTCAACGCTAACGTCTATAATATTGGTCAGCTCACCTGGTTTGTCTACTTTCGAACTGAACAAAGTGAAATGACCTCGTATGCGTGACCCAACGGGTACTGGTGTTATGAACCTTATCTTGTTAAATCCGTAATTAACGCCCATCTTCAATCTATCAATACGAGGAATGGCATTATAGCTCATAGCAGAAAGCATTGAGAGTGTCAGAAATCCATGCGCAATGGTCGTTCCAAACGCCGTTTTAGTTGCTTTTTGAGGATCAACATGGATAAATTGATGATCAACCGTCACATCTGCAAACTGATTGATGTGGCCTTGTTCAATCAGATACCATTTAGATACTCCTAATTTCTTTCCAATTAGGTTTTGAAAGGTTTTAACAGATACTGTTTTCATTTTAGTTATTACCAAAAATGGACGGTCCCGTTGCAACATTTAATCCTCCGGAGACGGGGAGTATGGCGCCTGTGATATAAGATCCGCCATATCCGCACAGAAATAGCATGCACGCTGCGATATCCTCTGGCCGACCAATTCGCTGAGCTGGAACACGCCTGCTGACTTTTTCCATTCCTTTTTCATCGCCAAGTGCGAATTTTGTCATTCCTGACTGAAATGGACCAGGCGCAAGCGCATTAACGGTAATGTTGCGGTCAACCAGCTCTTTTGCCAAAATGCGGGTCATGTGATGGACAGCAGATTTTGACATGGCGTACGAATATGCGCCGTCACCCATCGGAATTTCTCCCATAACGCTGCCAACGTTAATAATTCGTGAAGGATCTTGAGCGGAGCCAGATGCAGAGAGAAGTCCGGTCAAACCTTGGGTGAGATGAAACATGCCCGCAACGTTCAGTGACATGACTTTGTCCCAAGCTTGATACGGAAAAGTGTTGAACGCGGCACCCCATGTGCGTCCCGCGTTGTTCATAAGTATATCTAATTTGTCTGTTCTTGTTTTGATCTCGTCAATCAAAATATTGATGTTATCTTCAGAAGACAAATCTCCAACTAAGCCTTCAACTGTACCAGCAGGTTTTAGCTTATTTATCTCTGCTGCGATGGCTTCGCAGGCGTGTTCTTTCCGGCTAGAAATCAATACTCTCGCGCCGGCCCTAGCAAGGCCTATTGCTGCCATCCGGCCAATTCCCCTGGAACCCCCTGTGATAAGGGCCGTTTTTCCAGCAAGACCGAAAAGATGATCTGGCGTCATACATATCCTCCATATCTTTCTAACAGAACAGTGTTTTTGAATTATTGCAATCATCACCTATGCGTATACCGTGACGTTCCAAGTTGCTCACCCGATCAAAGCTAGGCATAGTTGATTTACTTTACCTGTTCAGCAGCAGTTAGAGCCCTCCACATCACTTTTCCGGATCCTGATTTTGGCAAGTTCTCGACAAGTTCTATTTTTGTGGGTGATTTATATGCAGCCATATTCGATTTACACCAATCCATTAATTTTTTTGGGCTTGGAGGCTTATCCAGGTCGCTGGGAACAACGATAGCCTTAACGGCCTCTCCTTTACGCGGATGCTTTGAGGCAATTACGCAAGCTTCAGCAATCTCTGGATGCCCGTGCATGATCGCTTCAACCTCGGCTGGCCATACTTTGAACCCCGCGGCATTTATCATGCGCTTAAGCCGATCAACCATGTAGAAAAAGCCCGTTTCATCGACATATCCAATATCTCCCGTTCGCAAGTACTTTGTATCTTCAAGAATAACGAACGCATCTTCGGTATCTATGGGGCTTTGCCAGTAACCAAGAAAAACTTGTGGTCCTGCAATCAGGATTTCACCTACATGGTTTGGTGGGAGACGTGTCTTTGTTTCGGGCGACCAGACGCATGACTTTACGTTAAATACAGGTATGCCTAGGCATTGAGCTCGGGGTTGATCTGGGGGGTTAAGGTGCGTGGCTGCCATAGTTTCACTTAACCCGTAACCTTCAAGATAATCTAAACCTGTGAGTTCTTTAAGCTTATGAGCGACAGGTGCAGGCATTGCGGCGCCGCCCCCTCCAATTGCCTTGAGAGAGGATAAATCGTAGTTTGCAATTTGGGGGTCATTGACCAAATCAATCGCCATAGTCGAAATAGATCGCCACCTGGTTATCTTATATCGTTGGATCAATTCCGCAGCGATTTCTCTGTTCCAACGCAACATAATTACAATTGTGCCACTTGCATAAAGTGGGCCATTCATAGCGCCTTGCATACCCGTAACATGAAACATTGGGAGCGTTGCAAGTGATATGCTGTTCGCTTCAAATTTATGCCAAATAACGCCGCCAACAGCTGTCACCATAACGTTGTAATGTGAGTGCATACATCCTTTGGGTTTGCCTGTCGTGCCAGAGCTATAGGTTATAATTGCTAAATCTCGCGCTGACCGTGCCACAGGCTGATGACAAAGCATCGAGTTGATCACATCGCGCCACAAATTGCATCCCATAGAAAGTATAACATTTGTGTCAGGCTCAACGGCAGAGGTGGGTACCTTAATATCAAAGTTAGGGTCAGCCATTTCCCTGTAATTTGCCACTATGACATGTTCGACTTTTCCGCTGGCCAAAAGTGGATAAACAGATTCACATTCGTAACTCCCACAGAGAACAATTCGAGAATTGGTATCTTTTTGAATATAAGCAACCTCTAGCCTTTTGAACATAGGGTTGACTGGTACGACAACCCCACCTGCATGCAGGATTGCATAATAAGAAATAATAAACTGAGGGCTATTTTGCATAAAAAGCAACACTGGTTCCCCAGGTTTGACCTTCAGTTCCGATTGCAAATATCCACTTAATTGCTCAACCAAACGAAGGGTTTGGGAATAAGAATATTCTTTCCCATAGAAGATTAGAGCAATTCGCGTTGGCGTGCGCTTGGTAGATGCAATAAGATTTTCTGGTACGGTCTGCATTGGGAAATCCACAGTTTCGGGAACGCCTTTTGGCCATGATTTCCTTTGGTTCATGCTTGCTGCTCCATTGTGTTGAGAATGCAGATATTTTTAATGCTATCAAGTAGTAAAGCCAGCCAACGCAAATAAACGAAAATTGTCAGTCTCTGAGGATTGTATTCAATGAGTTGCGCCCAGGGTCAGAGCACTTTATGTCCAGTGTAGTGAAACTTTTCAAAGGGAATGGCCTTGGCATTGAATCTATATCAGAATGATCTTCCTACCGCACTGGATCTTGGACCGATAGTTGCAGTAGATTGTGAAGCAATGGGACTTAATCTGGCCCGAGACAGGCTCTGCCTTGTTCAGCTATCGTCTGGAGATGGTAACGCTCACTTAGTGCAAATTTCGCAAGGTCAAAAACAAGCGCCAAATTTGGTTAAAATGATTAAGGATGAAAAGGTACTTAAGCTGTTTCATTTTGCGAGATTTGATGTCGCTGCCATTGCGAAAGCCTTCGATGCTTTTGCATATCCTGTTTACTGCACAAAGATTGCTAGTAAACTGGTAAGAACTTATACCGACCGTCACGGTTTAAAAAATCTACTTCAAGAGCTTTTGGACATAGACATTTCAAAACAACAACAGACGTCAGACTGGGGCTCCGATGACCTTAGTGATGCGCAACTGGCCTATGCAGCATCAGATGTGCTTTATCTTCACCGGCTACGCGAAAAATTAAATGATATGATGATGCGAGAGGGACGGACGGACCTTGCTCAATCTTGCTTTGATTTTTTGCCGACCAGGGCTAAACTGGATTTGGCTGGCTGGCCTGAAAATGATATATTCGCGCATTGATTTTGACTGAATGAAACTGACATTTGGCCGTTTTTTGGAGTATGAAGCATACAATTATGGTCAAAACGTTAAAAATTGTTTTTCCATTGGTGGCGGCTATTTTGCTCGGTGCAATGTTTATGATGGCCGAGCGGGTTCCTGAGCTTTCAGAAATCCCTTTTGCTAGTGGTTCTTTAAAGGAACGTACTAAGCGTGATCAGGTGGCAGAACCAAACTATATGGGTATGACAAAAGATGGTGATGTGTTGAATATTTTTGCCGAAGAACTTACCCCGCAAAATGAAGCTATGTCTGAGGTTCATGCAGATCGTCCCATGTCCGAAATTAAATCAAAGGAGGGTAGAATTATCAATCTAATTTCAGATAGTGGTATACTTCGAAACGATTCGGAAACGATGACTATGCAAGGCGCAGTTGAGATCATTACATCTGATGGCTATCGGCTGACTGCAAGTAAACTTGATGTTAAATTAGATCAAACCTGGGCTTTTGCACATGGACCGGTTAGAGGAATTTCACCTTCTGGAACACTGACAGCTGGATCATTGGAAATCAAAAGAATTTCTACAACCGATGGCTTGAAATATTATTTTTATGGTGGGGTGAAAGTGTTATATAAGCGTAGTAATAGGGGCCTACAGTGAAAAAAATTTTCGTTTTATCGGTAATATTAATGCTACTGAACACGCCTTCTTTGTTAGCAGAAGGAAACAAAACTGGTTTTGGAAACCTATCTAATGATGGTCAGAAGCCTATAGAGGCGGTTGCAGATAAAATGATTGTAGATAGTGACCAGTCGCAAGCTGAGTTGACCGGTAATGTAGAGATCATTCAAGGCCATATGCATCTATATGCTGATTTTGTGCAAGTGATCTATGATGATGATCAGTCAGATATCAGGAAGCTTTATGCAAAGCAAAATGTTATTTTGATCAGTGGTGAAGACCGAGCTAGTGCCGACGAGGCTGATTATGATCTTGATCGTGGTACGGTTGTCTTAAAAGGTAATGCCTCAATTGTTCAAGACGGCAACACAGCGCGCGCGCAGCAGGCTGAAATTAATATTGATACTGGTGCGACCACCCTTTCAGGCCGGGTCCGGACTATTCTACAGCCTATCGACGATGCGGATTAACATGGAGATTACTGAACTGGTTCTAGGCAAAAAAAACGAAGGTCTTTCAGTCCATGGTTTGCGAAAAAGCTATCGCAAGCGCGTCGTTATAAGAGATGTATCGCTGTCTTTGAGGCGTGGAGAAGTTGTTGCTTTATTAGGGCCAAACGGATCAGGAAAGACAACGACCTTCTATGCTATAGCGGGATTGATTGCATCTGATGGTGGTCAAGTTTTGCTTGACGGCCAAGATATCTCTAGGCTTCCCATGTATCGCCGCGCGCGTCTAGGCATAGGCTATCTTCCTCAAGAAATGTCTGTCTTTCGCGGTTTGAATGTCGAAGACAATATTCTGGCAATACTCGATATTTCTGAGCCTGATATTCACAAAAGGCGGGAAAAGCTTGAAGGCCTTTTGGCCGATTTTGCCATTGAGCACTTGCGTCAAACTTCAGCTTTAGCGCTATCTGGTGGGGAGCGTCGAAGGGTAGAGATTGCAAGAAGTTTAGCAGCCAATCCGCGTTTTCTATTGTTAGATGAACCTTTTGCGGGAGTTGATCCGATATCTGTCGGTGATATTCGACAACTGGTTTCTGAACTAAAAAAGCGCTCCATTGGAGTTTTGATTACGGATCACAATGTACGCGAAACGCTTCACCTTGTAGATCGCGCCTATATCCTGCATGATGGTAAAGTTCTTATGTCCGGGACTGCGCAAGAGGTCATTGAAAATGCAAGCGTCAAGAAAGTTTATCTAGGCGAGAGCTTCTCTATAAACTAACTTCCGAAAATTTCTTATTTCATTGTAAACAACCATTGACAGTCTTGCGATCAATCAAGTTCAATAGAAAGAACGGTTTACGTATGGTGCCTTTAATGATTTTTCGCAGATCTGGCTAATTTCATGGGAAGTCAAGGCGCTGCCACATCCTCTGGTCGCCTGTCTATGTTGTAAAATGACCATAGGTCCGTCGCAGGCGGCTTTCAGCCAAAGGAGGCAAAATGAGGTATCAAATTTCGGGACAGCAAATTAATATTGGGGCTGCGCTTCAGGCACATGTCAAAAGTGAGTTAAGCGAAATAGCTTACAAATATGCGGAGCGACCAACTGATGCCAATGTTATTTTTTCCCGAAATGCCCACGAATATATGTGTGAGATAACCATTCATCTGTCTACTGGGCTAAATGCGGCGGCGAGCGCACGGGAAATAGAGATTTATTCGGCTTTTGACAGCTGCAGCAGTAAACTAGAGAAACAACTCAGGCGATACAAAAGGCGTCTAAAGGACCATCATCGCCATAGAGCACAACCTGTGGAGCTTTCGGGCGCTTCTTCTTATGTTTTGTCTTCCACAGACTCTTATGAGGAGTCAGAGCCAGAAACTCTACAACCTATTATTGTTGCTGAAACGGAAGCAATGATTCCGTCTGTTTCAGTCGGGGAAGCGGTCATGCAAATGGAAATTTCGGGTGCAGATTTTCTGGTTTTTCGAAATGAGAGCAAAAAAAATATCAATGTTGTTTACAAACGCGATGATGGCAACATTGGATGGATTGAACCCCAGTAAAAAATGCTCTACATGCAGGGCTTCAGTGTGAGGATTTGCCCTTTATGGATCTGTATAGCCTTTTGACACCAGAGGCAGTCAAAGTTGTCTCAAAAGTTTCTAGCAAGAAGCGTTTGATCCAAGTGATTGGTGAATTGGCTGCGTCCGCTTATGGCCTTGACATAGTTGAAACAGTAAAAGCTTTACTGGAAAGAGAGAACCTGGGCCCAACCGGAGTAGGGCACGGGGTGGCCCTTCCTCACGCACGCATTTCTTCAATTAACCAACTTTTTGGTACTTTTATACTTCTCGAACAGCCTATTGATTTTGGATCAGTGGATAATCAACCAGTAGATCTAATATTTTCACTTTTTGCACCTACAAACGCTGGTGTTGATCATTTGAAAGCTTTGGCGCTAGTTGCACGCACGCTGCGGGACGGAACTTTTTGTTCGAAGTTACGGTCGAACCACGACATTTCAACGCTTCACGCTATCCTGACAGCCTCACAAAAGCAGGCGGTTGCTTAAAATACTACGTTGCTACCCCATCAGTTTTGACCTGCCACAATCAATTTAATGAATTTAAAGTTTTGATCCAAATTAGTTTTTCTATTACGCATGTTAACAGAAATTTCAAAAACCTTCGCTCCGAATAATCAAAAACAGCAAATCTTTAGGTTTATTTTCTTTTGATGTAAAATTGGGTTGTAGCAATCTAGTTATTTTAAATTCTATAAATCGTTTTTCAATCTAAAGTTGCCTGAAAAGGCTATAAAGTGGGGATTTTCATATTTCACTTTTCCGTAAATAAGGGGTTGTTGGGAGTCAAAATTTACTACCTGACCGCCAGCTGCGCGAAGCAACGCATCACCCGCTGCAGTATCCCACTCCATGGTACGGCCAAGGCGTGGATAAAGATCTGCTTCGCCGGATGCTAAAAGGCAAAATTTTAAAGAGGAGCCCATACTTTTAAACCCAGTAACTTTATACCGCGAAATATATTCATCGGTAGCGCTATCTCGATGTGATTTTGAAGCTACCACAACAAGGGCATCGTTGTCAGATTGGGCGACTCTTAAAAGTCTAGAAGGACCAGTTTTCTTTTCGTCAAATGGCGCAATTTCTTCTTTGGCTTCGAGGGTGCTTTCTGTGTAGTAAATTTTTTCCAAAGCGGGGGCGTACACTACGCCAAGTTTTGGAATGCCGTTTTCTACAAATGCAATATTAACCGTAAACTCATCTCTTCGGTTGACGAATTCCTTTGTTCCATCAAGAGGGTCGACAATAAGGAAAGTCCTATAATCGGCAGCATGTGAGCTGGCTTGTTCTTCTGTAACAAGAGGAATTTCAGGAAACTTCTCACGTAGGCCTTTTGAAATAATGGCATCCGCTAATTCGTCCGCCTCGGTGACGGGGCTTAAGTCACTCTTGTAACTCACCCCAAATTCGTCTGAAGTATATACTTTCATAATTTGCCGTCCAGCCACCAGCGCAAGCCTGCGCATTTCTATGACAAGTTCCTTTTTAAAGTCTTCACCCTCGATCATTCTCTTGCTTTCTTGTTAGTATTTAATTCAATTTTGTAATATTGCCTTTGCAAATTTACATTTGATTTGTGTGTTTGGGGGGGCAACATCAATCCGATTATAGATAGTAGTTTAATATTTTGGAGGAAAAAAGCTTATTATCCAGGTAACATATCCTGAATTTTTAGCAGTCTTATTTACGTGTTTTGGTTTTAACAAAAATCCATAAACTACCCAATAAGATTTCTTTTCCTTAGTGAATCAAGGCGCGTGATTTCTGAAAGGTTAAATGGTATATGAGAGACTTAATTAAAATTGAGCAAAAAAATAAGTAAAATTATGCTTTCTGAAATGGTTTTTTTACTTTTTCTGCATTTTTTGAAGCGTCTGGAGCTTGCAGGCCTCATTACCGCTCACTATATACATGCGGCGGAAACAAAAAAACTTGAATAACCCGCTAACTTTGTGAAGCAAATACCAAATTGGGTTCTCATGTTATCGCCTAAAAGTAAGAGGGATCTTTAAGAATGGCCAAAGTGATAGGTATTGACCTTGGAACTACAAACAGCTGCATTGCGATCATGGATGGTTCGCAGCCGCGCGTTATAGAAAATGCTGAAGGAGCGCGTACCACCCCTTCGATAGTTGCATTTACCGAAGAAGAACGCCTTGTTGGACAACCTGCGAAACGGCAGGCAGTTACCAACCCGGATAACACTATTTTTGGAGTTAAACGATTGATTGGCCGACGTAACGATGATGCTGATCTCGCGAAAGATAAAAAAAATCTACCCTTCGCAGTAATCGATGGAGGAAATGGCGACGCTTGGGTCGAAGCGCGTGGCGAAAGTTATAGTCCAAGCCAAATTTCAGCCTTTATTCTTCAAAAGATGAAAGAAACGTCAGAGAGTTATCTTGGAGAGGAAGTAACTCAAGCCGTTATCACTGTACCGGCGTATTTTAACGATGCTCAACGCCAGGCTACAAAAGATGCAGGAAAGATTGCCGGTTTGGAAGTGCTTCGTATAATCAACGAACCAACCGCCGCCGCCCTTGCTTATGGATTGGACAAGAAAGAAACCAAAACCATTGCTGTTTATGATCTCGGCGGTGGCACATTTGACGTTACTGTCCTTGAGATTGACGATGGGCTTTTTGAAGTGAAATCAACCAATGGCGACACATTTCTGGGTGGCGAAGACTTCGACATGCGGATCGTCAACTACCTTGCTGATGAGTTCAAAAAAGATAACGGAGTTGATCTTAAAAAAGATAAAATGGCATTGCAGCGTCTTAAAGAGGCCGCTGAGAAATCTAAAATTGAACTTTCGTCTTCAAGTCAGACAGAAATCAACCAACCATTTATTTCTATGGACGGATCAACTGGTCAGCCGCTGCACCTAGTAATGAAGTTAACCCGAGCCAAGTTGGAAAGCCTGGTTGGTGATTTGATAAAAGACTCTCTAAAACCATGTAAGGCCGCAATGAAAGATGCAGGCCTCAACACCGATGATATTGATGAAGTTGTCCTTGTTGGCGGTATGACCCGTATGCCTAAGGTTATCGAAGAAGTGACCAAATTCTTTGGTAAAGAGCCACATAAAGGAGTGAACCCCGATGAGGTTGTTGCTATGGGTGCAGCAATACAAGCGGGCGTTTTACAAGGTGACGTGAAAGATGTTGTTTTATTGGACGTTACGCCACTGTCGCTTGGCATCGAAACTTTGGGTGGTGTTTTCACACGTCTCATCGATAGAAACACTACGATTCCGACAAAGAAATCGCAAGTTTTTTCAACGGCAGAAGATAATCAAAGTGCGGTAACCATTCGCGTATTTCAGGGTGAACGTGAAATTGCAGCGGACAACAAAATTTTGGGTCAGTTCAATTTGGAAGAAATACCACCAGCTCCCAGGGGTTTACCACAGATCGAGGTGACCTTTGACATTGATGCAAATGGTATCGTGTCAGTGTCTGCGAAAGATAAGGGTACTGGAAAAGAACAGGTTATCACAATTCAGGCATCTGGTGGTCTGTCTGATGACGACATAGAAAAAATGGTTAGAGAAGCTGAAGAAAATGCGGATTCTGATAAAGAACGCCGTGACCTAATCGAAGCAACTAACCAGGCGGAGAGCCTAATCCACTCAACCGAAAAATCAATGGAAGAGCATGGTGATAAAGTTGATCCAACAACTATCGAAGCGATTGAACTGGCGATTGTAGCGCTTAAAGATGAACTAGAAACTCAAGACGCAGGAAAAATTAAAGCCGGCATCCAAAACGTAACGGAAGCGGCCATGAAGCTTGGTGAAGCGATTTACAAAGCTGGGCAAGATGAGGAGGGTGGCGCTGCACCGGCCGATGCGGATAACATTGACGATGAAATTCTTGACGCTGACTTCGAAGATTTGGATGATGACAGGCGGTCTTAATACTAGAGATTTGTGACTGAAAAGACCTGTCCGGCCCACGGGGCTGATCTCAGCATTTAAAAAGGAAGAGATCAATGTCGAAACGTGACTATTATGAGTTGCTGGGCTTAGCCAAAGGCGCTTCGGCAGATCAGATAAAGAAAGCTTACAGGACAAAAGCAAAGGAGCTCCACCCAGACCGGAATTCTGAAAACCCAGAAGCTGAATCGCAATTCAAAGAAGTGAACGAAGCATATGACGTATTGAAGGATAGCGACAAGAAAGCAGCCTATGACCGCTTCGGGCATGCGGCGTTCGAGGGTGGTATGGCTGGAGGCGGCCGCGCGAGTGGTCAAGGCGATTTCACCAGCGCCTTTTCTGACGTTTTTGATGATTTATTCGGAGATTTTATGGGTGGTGGGCGCGGCTCTGGTGGTCGCAACCGAGCTTCTCGTGGCTCTGACTTGCGTTATAATCTCCGAGTCAGTTTGGAAGAAGCTTTCTCTGGTCTGCAGAAGTCAATAAATGTCCCAACATCGGTACAGTGCGCTTCATGCCGTGGAACAGGTGCGGAAAGTGGGTCTGAACCTACGAACTGCCCAACCTGCTCGGGGATGGGGAAAGTACGCGCAACACAAGGGTTTTTCACGGTTGAACGCACCTGCCCTTCCTGCTCTGGGAGTGGGCAAATGATTAAAAACCCCTGCCGAAAATGTAAGGGAGTAGGTAGGATCGAAAAGGACAGATCACTTAGTGTGAATGTCCCCGCAGGCGTTGAGACTGGTACTCGCATCCGTCTTTCCGGAGAGGGAGAAGCCGGTTTGCGGGCCGGTCCATCAGGGGATCTTTACATTTTTATTGAGGTAGAAGATCATAGAATATTCTCGCGTGAGGGGTTGAATCTTTTTTGCCGTGTACCAGTGTCGATGTCTTCCGCTGCCCTTGGTGGTGATATTGAAGTGCCTACGATTGATGGCGGCCGAAGCAGAGTTAAAATCCCTCAAGGTAGCCAATCCGGCCGTCAAATGCGCCTACGCAACAAAGGTATGCCCGCGATAAAAGCATCGCAAATAGGGGATATGTTCATAGAGCTGGCCATCGAAACACCGGTTAACCTTACGAGCCGACAAAAAGAGCTTTTGATTGAATTTGAAAAGCTTTCGGAAGATAATAATCCTGAAAGTAAAAGCTTTTTTTCGAGCGTGAAATCGTTTTGGGATACAATGAAGGGTTAATGCATCCAGTTTGATCGATGAAATTGTTCTTCTTTCATTTGGTCATTTATCAAAGTCTTGACCGCTACTTGAAGAATTTCGGCCAATTAGTGATAGAACGTTCTAGAATATTTTTGGAAAGACCATTCTCTTTAACGGATTAAAGTAAATGAGACAGTTGCGGAGCTTGCTAAACTCAAAGATTGGCGTAGCCATTTTTCTTGTCGTTTTCATGTCGCCTTTCAGCTCACTGTCACAGACTAATATTTTAGTGCTGGGTGACAGTCTGACACAGGGTTATGGTTTGGCCCAGACCGATGGATTTGTGCCGCAATTATCGGTTTGGATGTCTGCAAATAATAATTTAGTGCACATTATTAATGGCGGCGTCTCAGGCGATACCAGTGCTGGGGGATTGGCTCGGGTGGAATGGTCCCTGGAAGAAGATGTGGATGTTATGGTTGTCGCCCTTGGCGGAAATGATTTCCTAAGGGGTATTGATCCAGAAGAAACACTCTCTAATTTAGACAAAATTTTGGCAATTGGGAAGGCCCGAGGAATTAAATTAATGTTAGTCGGTGTGATCGCATCGAACAATTTTGGAATAGAGTATAAGACAGCGTTCGATAAAATTTTTCCTTTTCTCGCGAAGAAATATAATGCTCACTTGGTTGTGAACTTTATGGGCCCAATTATAGACAGGGCACAGGCTGAAGAAAATCTCAGATTGTACTTGCAATCAGATATGTTGCATCCCAATGCCAAAGGAGTTGCCCTTATAGTTGAAAAGATTGGACCAGAGTTAAGCCAATTGATCCTTGATTAGGGAAACCTTTTTCCATCTACCTGTGCGGCAAGCTCGCGGATTACCAAATAAGCAGTCTCCACATCCTCTCGAGTTGTATCGAATTGACCGGTCTGAAACCTGATTACAAAGTTCCCGTCAAGCATCGTTTGCGTCAGGTAAATACGGCCGTCATCATTTATAAGGTTGATCAATAGCTGGTTTAAAGAATCAAGATCGCTCGTATATTTTGGTACATATCGAAAAGTAAACAAAGACAGAATCGGCTCACTACTTATTTCAAAGTCAGGTGTATGACGAATTTTTTCACTGAGCTCTCTACTCCAAAGGACATGATTGCGGATGCGATTGCGAAGTTCTTCCAAACCATAGCATCGGAGCAAAAACCACAGCTTAAGCGCACGAAACCGTCTTCCTAAAGGGATTGACCATTCTGAATAATTGATTACCCCATCCCGACCATGAGTTTTGAGATAATCTGGTTTAATGGCGAGAGTCCGAACAAGATCAGATGGATTTTTAAGAAAATGTGCCGACAAATCGAACTGAACACCCAGCCATTTGTGAGGGTTGAAAACAATACTATCTGCCCTTTCAATGCCTTTCCAAAGCTCTCGAAATTCTTCGCAGATCATAGCCGAGCCAGCCCACGCGGCATCAATATGAACAAATAGATCAAACGTTTTTGCTACCATTATTAGACTTTCGAGATCATCACAGGCACCCATTCCAGTTGCTCCCGTAACGCCAATTACACCGGCTGGGATAAAGCCTGACTTCAAATCTTTTTCAATAGCAGACTTAAGTGCACTAGCATCAGATGAACGCAATGTTCCAGACACTGGTAATCTAACTATGTTTTCGGCTCCAATACCTGAAATCCAGATTGCTTTATCAATTGAGCTATGCGATTCACTCGAAACATATACACGAAGCCGTTTCTGACCAGTTAGGCCTTTTGTATTTCCTATCCAGTTCAGGGCGCGCTCACGCATTGTCAGAACTGCAGCGAGTGTCGCTGCTGAAGCACTGTCTTGAATAACACCGGAGAATATGTCGGGTAAGCCAACAGATTCTCTAAGCCATTCCATCATGCGGGTTTCAAGCTCTGTACCAGCAGGCGATGTTTGCCATAGAATGCAATTTGCTGCCATAGTAGACGTCAGAAAATCCGCTAAAATAGCTGGTGGTGTGGCGTTTGATGGGAAATAGGCAAAAAACCTGGGATGCTGCCAGTGGGTCATGCCAGGTAAAATAATCTTTTCAAAATCATCCATAATTTCATCCATAGGTTCCGCTCTTTCCGGAGCACACGTCCCGATAGCCCGGTATACGTCACCAGGAGTAACCTGTGATCTAACCGGCAGATCTCTAATGGATTTATGATATAGTGAGCCCCACTGAGAAATCTTGCGACCCCATCCTTCGTATTCATCCCAGTCCATTATTTTACCTTTCTTTATAAAAGAAAATACGATGCCCTTAGCGCTCTGCACTTGTAGCACCTGGCAAATATCCTAAAGATTAGTTTAATCATATAGTCTAAAATCTAATTTGCGATTTTTAACCAGTACCTTAAGATTGCAAGATTAATTTAGGAAATCTGATGTCCGAAGGGTCATTTTTCTCAAAAAAATTTAAAAAGTTGACGGATTTCTTATTTTTCAATTTGCCGAGGTCCCGGTCTGGGAAGAATTACCTGATGTGTTAGGCATTTACGGCTGGGAAAAGGAAAAGAGGTCACAGATTGACTTTTACGTCCCAGAGTTCCAAACCAATTCCATTATAACTATATTTAACAAAGCTAAACTGTGGTTTTGTGAGCTTGTCCATGTACAGATGAGGTCCAATGCTGAGACAAGGGTTGAAACCGACTAAAAAACCGTTCATGTAAAGTCCCATTCTGACTGTTAGAAGAAGAAAGCAATATAGGAGTGACTATGGCCAAGGAAGATACGCTCGAATTTCCAGGTGTTGTGAAGGAACTTCTGCCAAATGCGACATTTCGGGTTGAGCTGGAAAACGGCCATGAGATCATCGCACATACGGCAGGAAAAATGCGCAAGAATCGTATTAGGGTTCTGGCAGGAGATAAGGTGCAGGTTGAAATGACCCCTTATGACTTGACCAAAGGGCGCATAAATTATCGGTTTAAATAGATCCGTTGAAGCTGGTATTAGGATCAGCAAGTCCAAGACGCAAAGAGTTGTTATCACAGCTTGGCTTTGTGCCAGTAGCAATACGACCGGCAGACATTGACGAAACGCCGTTAAAGGGCGAGACGCCGCGTAGCTACTGCCGCAGAATGGCTCATGAAAAGGCTTTGGCCGTAGAAATTGATTCCGATGAAGTAGTTCTGTGCGGTGATACCACAGTGGCAGTGGGGCGCCGTATCTTAAGTAAACCGAAAGGGCGTGAAGAAGCAGCTGCTTTTCTTGAAATACTGTCAGGTCGCCGTCATCGTGTTATTACTGCGATTGCGTTAAAGCACGCGAGCGGTTTATTAGAGCGTGATTTGCAGAGTTACGTACGTTTCAAACGGCTATCAAAACAGGAAATTGAGGCTTATCTCGACACTGGAGACTGGAAAGGTAAAGCAGGGGGTTACGCAATTCAAGGTCCAGCCTCTGCTTTCATTCCTTGGATTAGTGGGTCTTATAGTGCGATAGTCGGTTTGCCTTTAGCCGAGGCTTATGCGCTTTTAACATCGGTTGGTTTGAATGCCTTTGAGAGTAAACCATGAATGGTACGCGAGTTTTCCTGGATTATATAAATGGTCTAGAAGCAGCTGTTCAGATAGTCGATGGCAAGCTTGAAGATCTCTTTTTAGAGACAGACGGATTTTCCCCAGGAACAATTTTTCGTGCACGGGTTGACCGGGCTGTAAAAGGGCAAGGAGGCGTTTTTGTATCGTTTCCGGGTGGGGTCGGTTTCCTGAAGCACATTAAAGGGATTTCTGTTGGCCAGCGTATGCTGGTTCAAGTATCGGGATATGCTGAGGTGGGAAAAGCAATTCCTGTCACTGCGAGACTGCTTTTCAAAAGCCGGTATGTCATCGTTACGCCTGATGCGCCTGGATTAAATATTTCACGCAATATTAAAGACGAATGTCTACGTAAAGCTCTCCTAGATTATTTACACGATGAGCTTTCATCCCAAGCCTTTGGACTGATCTTGCGTTCAAGCTGCGAAACTGCTGATTTTGAAGATATACTTGAAGACGCTGTAGCTATGCAAAATGCAGCTCGTGCAGTCCTAGGCGATAAAGGTCGTGAGCTTTGCTTGATGCTTGAAGCCGATAGCCCGCATCGTTTGGCTTGGCGGGAATGGACAACTGAAGCCACCATTATTCGAAGGAAAGGGTGTCTAGATCAAGAGGGTATAATGGATCTAGTTGAATACATAAAACTACCGAAGGTGGATACGGGTATGGGGTTTTATTTCGTTGAAAAAACGCACGCACTTACTGCAGTCGATGTCAATACCGGCGCTGATACATCTATGTCTGCAGCTCTCAAAGCAAATATTGCTATGGCAAAGTCTCTTCCGAGACAACTTCGACTTAGGGGAATTGGCGGACAGATTATCATCGATCCAGCACCAATTCCTAAAAAAGACCGACGATTGCTTGAAAGCGTGTTGAAAGGGGCGTTTCGACAAGACCCGGTGCAAACACAGATTCTGGGCTGGACAGCGCTAGGGTTGATAGAGCTACAAAGGGCCAGAACCAGAGCACCTTTAAATCTCTAGTTTGTGAGAGAAACTTGTCGTAGTTAATAGAGAGAGGGTCCGTAATATGGTAAACACTACATCACGCCTTACGCTTGGACAAAAAGCCGGCTGGGGCGTTGCCGACATGGGTATTGTTGTTTTTGTGATTGTAAAACAGCTGCTGGTCCTTTCCTTTTTAACAAATTATCTGGGTGTTCCAGTTGGTCTGGCTGGTGCCGTAACCACGTCTGTTCTTGTCTTTGACATTATCACAGACCCATTGATCGGGTATTTTTCTGATCGTACACAAAGCCGCTGGGGCCGCCGTGCGCCTTGGATGGTGATTGGTGCTGTGGTGCTGGTGTGTGGTATTATCGGCCTTTTTGGAGTTCCATCCGATTTGGGGCAAACGGGCATCATCCTTTGGGTTGGCGGCTTTTTCATGTTTGCCACAGTTGGATTCACCATGGTTGCGATTCCCTATGGAGCGACCGCCGGAGAGATGACCCAGAATCCCAACGAGAGATCAGTCATGATGGGCTTTCGTATGGCATTTGCCAGTGTTGGAATTCTTTTAGGTGGAGCCGTTATTCCCCAGCTTGCCGGTGGTACGCGGGAAGGACATCTTACTGCTGCGATTATCGTTGCGCCGGTAATTGTGCTTGCGATATGGGGCTCTTTATGGTCAACGCGAAAAGCTCCCAAGATAATGAAACCCAGTCAACAGAACATTTGGGTTATGGCTGGACTTGTTTGGGAAAATAAGCCGTTTATGACGCTTGTCGTGCTATATGGCGTTATGACTTTGGCCATCGCCCTGATCACTGCCGGTCTGCCGTTCGCTGCGCTGTATCTGATACTCGACAATGGCGAAACTGTTTTGTCTCCTGTTGCAGCTGGTCTTGGGACATTATCGCTAATGTTTGCTACTTTTGTCCTTGGTTCAATACTTAGTCAGGTAGTTTGGGTCTGGGCCTCTAAGCGGTTTGGAAAAAAGTGGGCTTTAGTTGTTGGGTTAGTTTTATATATAATCCTTTTGTTTGTGATTTATAGCTCTTTACCTTCTATGAACGTAACAGTCATAGCAGGACTATTTCTTATTGCAGGTATGACCAATGGTTCTTACCAGCAAATTCCATGGGCCATGTATCCGGACCTCATGGATGTAACCCGTCATAGCACTGGCGAAGCAATTGAAGGAGCCTTCAGTGCCATTTGGCTTTTTGGTCAGAAGTTGGCCAATGCTTTGGCCCCGTCACTGCTTGCATTGATTCTAAGTACATATGGTTGGCGAGAAACGACTATGGGTAGTACAGAGCAGTTGCCAGCGGCAATAAATGCGCTTCATAGTTCTATAACGTTGATCCCTGCAGGGATCTTAACGACAGCAATTTTGGGGCTCGTATTCATTTACAAAAACTTCACCCCAAAAGGTGCGAGCAGCTAAAGTGGCCAGAAGACTAGTATTAGCGGTACAGAAACGGCAACGATCATGATTTCAAGTGGGAGCCCAAGGCGCCAGTAGTCTGAAAAACGGTATCCTCCGGGGCCGAGAATGATGGTGTTATTTTTGTGACCAATTGGTGTGAGAAAGGCAGCACTTGCTGAAATTGCCACGGCAATCAGAAATGGGTCCGGAGAAACACCGAGTTCAATGGCAAGTTGGAGCGCCACTGGAGCCGCGACAATTGTTGTTGCTGTATTGTTGAGAATGTCAGAAAGTGTCATTGTGAAAATCATAAGAATAAGAAGAACGACCCAATCAGGCTGGCCTTTAGTCATATTTAAAAGAAGTTGCGCCAGAAGCGCCGTGCCGCCCGAGTCTTCCAACGCTATGCCCAGTGGGATCATCGATCCAAGAAGGACAATGATGGGCCACTCTATAGTTTCATAGAGCCCATCGATCTCTAATATACCAAAGAGAACATAAAGGACAACAAGTAAACCAAGCGCGATGGGAAGATATATAAGTCCGACTGCTGAGCAGATAATTGCTATCCCGAAAAATCCGATAGCTAAGCTGGTTTTGCGATTAGCTGTCAGTTGCGTTCCTCTGTCTTCCAGAGTTAAAACTTTTAGCCAAGAGATGACGTCATTTGCACTTTCTTTTTGTGAAAGTAACAAGAGAATATCCCCTGGTAAGAGAACTAATTTTCGCAGACGTTTCACAATCTTTTTACCGTTCCGTGAAACGCCCATCAGCACCGCACCTTTGCGCCATACGAGTCCAATACTTTCTACTGATTTACCATTCAGGCGGGAATTTTCAGTTACAATTACCTCGCTCAGGGTGAGGCCATCTCCTTCTGCCTTAAGAAGCGCCTCCCTTTTTTTATCTGAGAAATCAAGATTGAGGTAGGCTCTAAATTCATCCAAAGCATTGGGGAAAGCTTCGATAACAAGAGCGTCTTGCTCCAGCAAGGTGGTTGTTTGCCCAGAGCCATAAAGCCTTTTACCCTCACGTATCAAACCTATTAAAGCTACATCGCAAGCGTCAGCGGCATCGTTCAGTTCACTTAACCGTTGACCCACTAGGGTACTGCCTAAAGGAATGGTCAGTTCAGCGATATATCGATCAACATCATTTGCTGAAATGCCGCCCGTGTCACGGTTTGGAATTAGTTTCCATCCGATCAATGCAATAAAAACAATCCCGGTAACGGCGACAATACCGCCAACTGGTGCAAAATCAAACATTTGGAAAGGTGCCCCAAGAGACTGCTCTCGAAATGTTGAAATAATGATGTTTGGTGGGGTTCCAATCAAAGTGGCCATGCCGCCTAGGATCGTCGCAAAACTTAGCGGCATTAGGGACAGGCCAGCAGCGCGATTTGCCTTTTTAGATGTCTGCAAATCGACTGGAAGCAATAATGCTAGTGCGGCGACATTATTCATGAACGCGGACATGATAGCACCGATAACTCCGATAAAGGTTATATGATGAGAAAGTGATCGGGATGCGTCAATAAATTTTCTTGTGATCAAATAGACGGCGCCCGATCTAACGAGACCGGCGGAGACTAGGAGGACTAGAGCGACTATTATTGTGGCGGGATGACCAAAGCCTGAAAATGCGGAAGAACTTGGAACAACACCCGTAATCACACCAGCGATAAGCGCGGAAAACGAAACCAGATCATATCGAAACCTTCCCCAAAGAAGAAGAAAAAAAACAGTCGCAAATATCGAGAATAAAATTAATTGATGTTCTATCATAGAGCCAAGATTTTTTAAATTACCATATTTTGCTAAGTCAAAATTAGAAAGATGTAAAATGGGCATAGCGTTCCTTTGCGGAATAATACTTGCCTTGGCGTTTTAATTTTGATGCACTATTTAAAAGCAAATTTGATGCTGTTTTTATTGCGTCTTTTGTTTGAATTTGTCTAATGCGAGCGAGTTTTAGGCACTTTTATTTAATTAAGGGAGCAGCTTTTATGTGCGGAATTGTAGGGCTTTTTCTAAAAGATAAAGCGCTTGAAGTGCGACTTGGTAGTATGCTGAGTGATATGTTGATAAAAATGAGTGATCGCGGACCTGACAGCGCCGGCATCGCTATCTATCGGAAGCATCAGAGAGGGCGTACTAAAATTACCGTCCAATCCGAAGGTGGCAAAGAGGATTATTTGGCGCTTCAGAAGAATCTGTCTACTGCGCTGGGCGCTGATATCGCAATAGAACAAAATGATAGCCATGCTATTATTGATGTAGAAAACAAATCTTCGGGAAAGCTGCGAAGTTTGATTGAATTGGGCTACCCAAACATTCGTATTATGAGCGAGGGTGATAAAATTGAAATTTATAAGGAAGTTGGATTACCAAGTGATGTTACGGAGCGATTTAAGGTCTCTGAAATGGCAGGTAGTCATGCTGTTGGGCATACCAGAATGGCTACAGAATCAGCAGTGACGACAAACGGTGCTCATCCCTATTCTACAGGAGCTGATCAATGCCTTGTACATAATGGATCTCTTTCCAACCACAATTCTTTAAGGCGAAAACTCACCCAAGAAGGCATTCGGATTGAAAGTGAAAACGATACTGAGGTTGGAGCTGCCTATCTTACATGGAAAATGGCTGCTGGGTTTAGCCTTGGAGAAGCTCTCGAAAGCTCTTTGGGCGACCTTGATGGCTTTTTCACCTTTGTTGTTGGTACCAAAGATGGGTTTGGTGTTTTGCGAGATCCTATTGCCTGTAAGCCCGCGGTGCTCGCCGAAACAGACCAATTCGTCGCGTTCGGAAGTGAATATCGCGCTTTAGTAAAACTTCCCGGTATTGAAACCGCTCGCGTCTGGGAGCCTGAACCCGCAACTGTTTATTTCTGGAGCTACTAAATGGTAACATATGACTTGGAAACAAATGGATTACGCAGCTTAAACTCGATGCTTCAAAAGCAATCGGAAGATACAAATCAAAAAAGATGGCACATTTTAAATCCAAAAGGCAGTCATGCCATCGCGGTAGGTCTAGATTCTTCAATTGAGGTGATTATCGATGGCTCGACTGGATACTACTGTGCTGGAATGAACCAACGCGCAATAATCCGTGTGAAAGGCTCGGTTGGCCCCGGTGTAGCAGAAAACATAATGTCCGGCACTGTAGTGATCGAAGGGGATGCCAGCCAATATGCTGGCGCCACAGGTCACGGGGGTCTTCTGGTGATTAAAGGTAATGCCAGTTCCCGGTGTGGTATTTCGATGAAGGGGGTTAATATTGTTGTCCATGGAAGTATTGGGCATATGTCAGCGTTCATGGCACAAGCAGGTACGCTGGTGGTTTGTGGGGATGCCGGCGAAGCTCTTGGCGACTCAATATACGAAGCGGAACTCTTCGTGCGTGGTTCTGTGAAAAGTCTTGGATCTGACTGTATTGAAAAAAAGATGCGCCCAGAACACATAGCGTTACTTCAAGATCTTTTGTATCGAGCGGAAAGTGAGGCAAAACCAGAAGAATTTAAGCGTTACGGTTCCGCCCGTCAGCTTTATAATTTCGATCTTGATAGCAACAATACATACTAGAGTGAGATAAATATTATGGATACTAAAAAACCACGCACTCTTCCTATACAATCTGCCACGTTCACTAAAGAAGTAAATGCTGAGATACGCCGCGCTGCGGCAACTGGAATTTACGATATTCGCGGTGGTGGGGCCAAACGTAAGGTACCTAATTTCGATGATCTGGTTTTCCTTGGAGCCTCTATATCACGTTACCCGCTCGAAGGATATCGTGAAAACTGCAATACCAAAGTGATGCTAGGCACGCGCTTTGCCAAAAAACCAATTAAGCTTGATATTCCTGTTACTATTGCAGGCATGAGTTTTGGGGCGCTTTCTGGTCAGGCGAAAGAGGCGTTAGGCCGCGGTGCCAGCGCGGTTGGAACCTCAACCACTACCGGTGATGGGGGTATGACACCTGAGGAGCGTAACCACTCCACCAAGCTGGTCTACCAGTATCTGCCGTCCCGGTATGGAATGAACCCAAACGATTTACGAAAGGCAGATGCTATTGAAGTTGTCGTGGGGCAGGGTGCAAAGCCTGGTGGCGGTGGAATGCTTCTGGGGCAGAAAATATCTGATCGTGTTGCTGAGATGCGCACGCTTCCAAAAGGCATAGATCAGCGTTCTGCCTGTCGGCATCCCGATTGGACGGGTCCCGATGACCTCGAAATTAAGTTGCTAGAATTACGGGAAATCACAAATTGGGAAATTCCAATCTATGTAAAGGTTGGTGGCACACGTCCTTATTATGATACGGCGCTAGCGGTGAAATCTGGCGCCGATGTAGTTGTCCTCGATGGCATGCAAGGCGGCACAGCGGCCACTCAGGATGTATTTATCGAGCATGTGGGAATACCAACGCTTGCATCCATTCGCCCCGCTGTTCGCGCGCTTCAAGATCTTGGTGTTCACCGTGAAGTACAGCTTGTGGTGTCTGGTGGAATTCGAAGTGGAGCAGATTTGGCCAAAGCGATGGCACTTGGTGCGGACGCTGTGGCTATTGGAACGGCGGCCTTGATAGCGCTTGGTGACAATGATCCTATGTGGGAAGAAGATTATCAAAAGCTTGGAACTACCTCGGGAGCTTATGACGATTGGCATGAGGGTCAGGATCCAGCTGGCATTACAACCCAAGATCCAAAACTTGCCGCGCGACTGGATCCGATTGACGCAGGCCGCCGTCTGCGCAACTATCTCAATGTGATGACCCTTGAAGCACAAACTATAGCCCGAGCTTGTGGGCATAATGATTTGCGTAACTTGGAGCCGGAAGATCTTTGCTCTTTAACGGTTGAGGCAGCAGCGATGGCTCAGGTGCCGCTGGCGGGAACGGATTGGTATCCGGGAAAACCTGGGACAGGATATTTATAACTTTGGTCTCTTAAAGGGCCACTTATATAGACGAACGAGGGAGATGCAAAACTATGGTCAACGATCTAGCAAAATTCGCTGAAGAAAATGGCGTAAAGTATTTTATGATATCATTCACCGACCTTTTTGGGGGGCAAAGAGCAAAACTAGTTCCCACTCAAGCGATTGCAGTTATGCAGGACGAAGGCGCCGGGTTTGCAGGTTTCGCAACTTGGTTGGACATGACGCCGGCACATCCCGATATGCTGGCCGTGCCCGACCCTTCCTCCGTTATCCAACTACCTTGGAAGCCTGAAGTTGCTTGGGTCGCCGCCAATCCGGTAATGGCCGATCGAGATGTGGCACAAGCCCCCCGTAATGTTTTGCGACGCCTCATCGAAGAAGCTGCAAACGAAGGACTATATGTCAAAACTGGTATTGAAGCAGAGTACTTTCTACTGACGCGGAATGGTTCGGCCATTAGTGATGAATATGATACAGCCGAAAAGCCTTGCTATGATCAACAGGCGGTGATGCGCCGCTATGATGTTGTTCGCGAAATTTGCGACTATATGCTTGAATTAGGATGGGGTCCTTACCAGAACGATCACGAAGATGCTAACGGGCAGTTTGAAATGAACTGGGAATTTGATGATGTGCTGAACACGGCAGATAAACACTCGTTTTTTAAATTCATGACCAAGTCGGTTGCAGAAAAGCATGGTTATAGGGCCACTTTTATGCCAAAACCTGTAGAGGGGCTAACAGGTAATGGCTGTCATGCGCATATATCTGTTTGGGACGCACCCGGTGATAAGGCAACTATAAATGTTTTTGCCACCGATAAGGGGGAGGGAGAAACGGCCGAATTGGGTTTGTCTAATCAAGGCCGCGCTTTTCTGGGGGGCATTATGAAGCACGCAAGTGCGCTGGTAGCGATCACTAACCCAACAGTAAACAGTTACAAACGCATTAACGCGCCACGTACGACATCTGGAGCTACATGGGCGCCAAACACTGTGACGTGGACGGGCAATAACCGTACCCATATGGTTCGCGTACCAGGGCCAGGTCGGTTTGAATTGCGATTACCTGACGGTGCAGCAAATCCTTATCTGTTGCAGTCGGTTATAATTGCAGCAGGTCTTGATGGCATACGCACTAATGCTGATCCTGGCAAACGTCATGACATTGATATGTATGCGGAGGGTCACAAAGTACGTGGTGCACCTAAGTTACCGCTCAACCTGCTAGATGCCTTAAGGAATTTTAATAAAGACAAGAGCCTTAAAGCAGCTCTTGGCGAGGAATTTTCTTCAGCTTATCTAAAGTTGAAGAAAATTGAGTGGAATTCATACATGTCACATCTCAGTGAATGGGAGAGGGAAAATACGTTAGATATTTGAACGTTTTTAGCTACGCTTGTGTGGATGTATGATTTTCCCGCACCATCTTTTATTTTGTGTTATTTAGTGTAGGAATATAGATCAAAATTCATCTGAACTAATGCCATGACACTCAACATCAAAGAAACATATTCTCCAGCCTGTATAGCAAAAATTCTACATGAAAATAAGGTAATTGCCTCTGTTGGTGTAAGTCTTAACCCTATCAAGCCAAGCTATTTGGTGGGCCGCTGGCTGTCTTTACGGGGGTTTACGATAATTCCTATAAATCCAGGCTACGCTGGACAAGAAATGTGGGGTAACGTGACTTATGGAGAAATTAACGAAATAAAAGAGCAGATCGATATGCTTCAGATCTTCCGTAGATCAGAGGCAGTTCCGGGGATCGTTGATCAGGCATTGGAATATCTACCCAGTCTTAAAACCATCTGGATGCAAATTGGCGTCATGAACCAACAGGCTGCCGAAAAAGCTCGTGATAGAGGCATTGAGGTGGTCCAAAACCTTTGTCCCAAAATGGAACTGCAACGGTTATCCGGCGAGTTGGGTCGCTATGGTGTGAATACGGGATTCCTTACTTCCCGTATTTTACCGATGGATTTTTTCTAACCCTACCATTCAATTTCTTTTCCTGCCCAGTCAAAAAACAACCCCGTCTGATCTTCTTTCAAACCATCCATGAGCCGTAACAATTTATTAGCCGCCTCATCTGTAGAAATGGATTTATGATTGGTGATATATTTCTCAGTTAGTGCTGTGCGTACGGTTCCCGGATGTAAAGCCACGCAAATTGATTTTGGATGGGAACGTTTTAGTTCAATTGATGCAGAGTGTACAATCTGGTTCAGCGCCGCTTTGGATGCTCTGTAGGAATACCAACCGCCAAGGCGGTTGTCTCCGATAGAGCCAACTCGCGCAGATAGAGCTGCCACTACGGAAATGGCATCTCTGCGAAGCAGTTTTTTGGAATGTTTCAAAATCAAAGCAGGCCCCGCTGCATTTAGCAGAAATTGTTCCTGCAAGGATTGCTGATTAAGCTGGGATAATGACTTCTCCGGTCTACTGTTCTGGGAAGTTAGCCCCCCAGTAGCGATAAAGATCACATCAAACTTTGTATCGAATTTCCTTAGATTAAGATCCACAGAAACTTCATCCGTGATATCAAATCCATGGTGGCGACGAGACAGCCCCGTTACCTCGTCTCCTCGCGAAGTCCAAGCACGCCCAAGCGCTGACCCGATGCCACCACTATTTCCGATGAGTAGAATTTTTTTCATGTATCCGCAATTAGCCGCACACTTTCAAAGGTCAAGAAAAAGGTAATTTCGCTCTGCTGTGCTTGCTCATTTTTAACGAGTGAGATACACCCGCTCCGATATCAGCGGCAGGACCAGTTTATGGTTAAGGAAAAGAAAACACCCCGTCCAAAGGCGCAGACACCCAAAGGATTTAGAGACTACTTTGATGTGGAAGTTTCACAGCGTAGTGAAATGCTGGGTACGATCACTTCGGTCTACGATCGATACGGGTTTGAGGCGCTTGAAAGTAGTGCTGTTGAAACGGTTGAAGCATTGGGAAAGTTCCTCCCTGATGTGGACCGTCCTAATGAAGGGGTTTTTGCTTGGCAGGAAGATGAGGCCGATTGGGTAGCGCTTCGCTACGATCTTACAGCGCCTTTGGCAAGAGTTTACGCACAATATAAAAACAATTTGCCAAGTCCCTATCGCCGTTATGCTATGGGATCAGTTTGGCGGAATGAAAAACCAGGGCCTGGGCGGTATAGGCAGTTTTACCAGTGTGATGCAGATACTGTTGGTGCAGCAAATGTTGCGGCCGATGCGGAGATCTGTATGATGCTCTCGGATGTTTTGGAGCAGATAGGCATTCCATCTGGTGATTATGCTATCCGAGTGAACAATAGAAAAGTCCTCAATGGAGTCCTCGAAAATATGGGACTCGAGGATCAGGGCAAACGTGACGCAGTTCTACGGACGATCGATAAGTTCGATAAAGTTGGAGAGTCAGGTGTACGAGAGCTTTTGGGCAAGGGGCGGCTTGATTCATCGGGCGCTTATATTGATGGGATAGGGCTAAGCGATGCTCAGTCTGATCCTGTATTGGCTTTTCTTACCTCAAAGGGTGAAGATACGGCAAAGACATTATCTAATCTAAGAAAAACAGTCACTGGTTCAACAGTGGGTCAGGTTGGCGTAGATGAGCTTGAGGCCATCGCTTCCTTTGTTGACTTGGGGGGGTATGGAGTTGATAAGATCGATGTTGACCCATCGGTCGTTCGGGGACTTGGTTATTACACGGGTCCTGTGTTTGAGGCAGAGCTCACTTTTGAAATCCTTGATAAAGGGGGCAGCAAGCGTCAGTTTGGCTCTGTTGCTGGTGGAGGTCGATATGACGATCTTGTGAAGCGTTTTACAGGTCAAGAAGTTCCTGCAACGGGCATTTCCATCGGTGTTGACAGATTGCTGACTGCTCTACGTGAAAAAGGGCGGATAACTGCACAGCCGATTGGTCCTGTGGTTGTCACAGTTATGGATCGTCAAAGAATGGCAGATTATCAAGCGATGGCAAGCGAACTACGTAAAGCAGGAATTCGAGCTGAAGTGTATCTTGGGAATCCTAAAAATTTTGGGAATCAGTTGAAATATGCGGACCAGCGCAACTCGCCGCTGGCTATAATCGAAGGTGAAAGCGAAAAAGAAAACGGGATTGTTCAGATCAAGGACCTTATACTTGGCAGCAAACTTGCAAAAAGTGCAACTTTAGAGGAGTGGAAAGAAAATCCGGCCCAAATAAAAGTTGTCCGCTCTAAGCTTGTTGAAATCGTCCAGTCCATGCTAAAAAGCAGAGTTTGATGTCACGAGATGCCGAGATAATGGCAGAAACGCAGCGATTGCACCGCTTTTTCAAAGAATGTGGTGCTCTTAGTATTGAGCCTGATTTTTTGCAGCCTGCTGATATATTGCTTGATCTTTATGGGGAGGATATCCGCGCACGAGCCTATTTAATTTCTGACCCGTTGCGTGGTGAAAAGATGCTGCGTCCTGACTATACAGTGCCAGTAGTGCAAGCACATATGAAAGGCCGGGCAAATTCTGCGAGGTATACCTATGCTGGAAAAGTATTTCGTAAGCAAGAAAAGGATATCGGCCGCCCTAGTGAATATATTCAGGTTGGCTATGAATGCTTTGGTGATGATGACCCTGCACAGGCAGATGCAGATGTCTTTGCAGCCCTATCAGAGGCCATTTCAGGCCTTGATGCGCGTGTGCAAACTGGCGATATGAACGTTCTGATGACGGCTGTTTCAGGATTGCATGCATCCGATGACCGTAAAGCAGCACTCCTGCGACACATCTGGCGGCCGAAAAGGTTTCGTATATTGCTAGAAAGATTTTCCGGTCGATTACCTAAATCGGAGTCGCGTACTGCGCTTTTATCGGCTCAAGATACCTTTCAGGGGAGTGGTCCCTTTATAGGATTACGTAGCAAAGATGAAATAAAAGAACGAGTAGAACAACTCCGCAGGAATAATCCAACCCCACTGATTTCTGAGACCGAAATGGATTTGTTGACCGAAATTTCTCAGCTTTGTGACGTCTATCCAGTTGTCTTATCTAAAATGCATGATCTTATGACTGAATTACCATCGATTTCCCAAGCGATAGAGCGGATTGAAAGACGGCTGGAAGCGTTGGAAGCGCGTGGCATTGATACTCAATTACTATCTTTTGAGGCAAGCTACGGCCAAACATCAATGGAGTATTACGATGGTTTTGTTTTCGGATTTTATAAAGCTTCCCAAAAGGGCGTCTATTTAGTCGCAACAGGTGGCAGATATGATGCTTTAACACGCCACTTAGGGAATGGGATTGAACTACCTGCAGTGGGTGGTGTAATACGCCCAGACTTGCTGGTTGAGGCTAAAAGGTCTGCCGTATGGCAATAAAGCTTGGCATTCCTTCGAAAGGCCGCTTGATGGAAGAAACTTTTGAGTGGTTTCAAGCCCGTGGTGTGAGACTTTTGCGCACTGGTTCTGACCGCGAGTATGCTGCAGAAATCAGCGGGATTAATGGTGTAGAACTTGTCCTGCTTTCCGCTTCAGAGGTACCACGCGAGCTGGCTGCAGGTCGCATACAGCTTGGTATTACTGGAACCGACTTAATGCATGAAAATATACTCGATTGGCCCTCAAAAGTTGATGCCCTAGCAGAGCTGGGCTTCGGAGATGCAAATTTAATTCTGGCTGTCCCTACTTGTTGGGTTGACGTTGAAACACTTGATGATTTTGATTCAATATGTGCAGCGTTTCGCGAAAATCACGGATTTCGCCTCCGTATTGCTACGAAATATCACCGCCTCGTTCGTGAATTTTTAAAAGATGCAGGAGTTGCCGACTACCAGATCGTTGACAGCCAAGGAGCAACAGAGGGTACTGTAAAAAACCAAACGGCTGAAGCAATAGCAGACATTACCTCAAGTGGTCAAACGCTTATGGAAAACCATTTGAAAACTTTGGACGATGGGCTGATCCTGAAGTCACAAGCAACCCTATATGGAGTACAGTTGATATACTCAACGGTGCCCAAAAAGACAAATACATGGCATTTTTGGAGAAACTGGCTCTTTAGATTACACCAATATCTGCTAAAGCTCCGGCAAGGCTTGGAGGAAGCGTTGGTTCTTCCGAAAAGCGTCTTGCAAGATCAACTGGGGCTCGATTGGGCTCAAGGTATCTCCATCCTTGGAATGGGCGCTTTTTGACGCTCGTTGTGAGGATAATCTCTGGATCGAGAACTATAGCGCAGCGTCTTATTCCGTCTTGACCGATTATTTCGTCAAGACGTAAAATCCTCTGACGGCATTGCAGAAAGCCCTTAATGACCCAGTAAATTGAACCACCTTTAAGCAAATCGATCTCGCGCTTCGGCCACATGCGGGTTAAATGCCTCGGATTCCCGTCAGGCGCTTTCGCACGTTTCTCAGATTGCCAGTTTTTAAGGTCAGCGACTGTTTCACTACCAACGTTTAGTTTTATTAGATGTACACACTTAGTCATACTTAATCCCCGTCTAGTAAATAGTTTAGCCCTAATTGTGGCCTTTGCAAGTTGACCTGTTGGGGTCAAACGAATATGCTCAGACTCCGCTAAAATACAACTTGTCTCTTTCAGGATATTTTCGTTATGACCCACTTCTCGACCGCTATTGCACAGCAAATTTGGGATATGAAGTACCGATTAAAAGAGGCTGACGGTACTGCGATTGATCGAAATATCGAAGACACATGGCGGCGGATTGCTAAATATTTAGCAAGTGCAGAAGATGATGCCGAGCATTGGGAAGAGAAATTCTACGAAGCCTTGGAAGAATTTAAATTTCTTCCGGCAGGAAGAATAACAGCAGGTGCCGGTTCACAACGGGAGGTGACACTTTTTAATTGTTTTGTAATGGGCACAATCCCCGATGAAATTGGAGGCATTTTTGAGATGCTGAAAGAAGCAGCCCTTACAATGCAGCAGGGCGGTGGAATTGGCTATGACTTTAGCACTATTCGACCGAAAGGAGCCTTAGTACGCGGTGTGGCGGCCGATGCTTCTGGTCCCCTTTCTTTTATGGATGTTTGGGATGCAATGTGTCGTACGATCATGAGTGCGGGATCGCGGCGCGGTGCAATGATGGCAACACTGCGATGTGATCATCCTGATATAGAAGATTTTATAAATGCGAAATCTGATGCTGCGCGACTACGTATGTTTAACGTGTCAGTTCTTATCACCGATGCCTTTATGGCAGCAGTTAAAGACGATAACGAGTGGGACCTGATTTTTGAAGGTAAAACTTACAAAACAGTTTCTGCAAAGGGCCTGTGGAATAAAATCATGCAATCTACATATGATTATGCCGAACCAGGTGTCATTTTCATTGACCGGATAAACCAGGCAAATAATCTGAATTATTGCGAAAAAATTGCTGCGACTAATCCCTGTGGTGAACAGCCCTTACCACCCTACGGGGCTTGTCTTTTAGGATCAATTAATCTCACGCGAATTGTAAAAAATCCTTTTGAAACGGATGCTGAACTTGATTTGTGCTTACTTGACGGCCTAGTAACAATAGCAGTGCGGATGATGGATAATACAATAGATGTATCCAACTTTCCAATCGATGCGCAGGCAAACGAGGCTGCAAATAAGCGGCGTATTGGGCTTGGCGTGACTGGCCTTGCCAATGCGCTTTTGATGGTTGGTATTCGCTATGGTTCAGAAGAGGCTGCAGAGCTAACAAAGAGCTGGCTTCATAAGATTGCGCGTTCAGCATATTTGGCCTCTGTAGAACTCGCAAAGGAAAAGGGAGCATTTCCTCTATTTGATGCCGATCCTTATCTAGCATCTGGAAGCATGCTTAATATGGATGATGATGTTAAGGCACAGATCAAGGAGCATGGCATACGTAACGCGCTTTTGACTTCAATTGCACCGACAGGAACGATCAGTCTATACGCTGGAAATATAAGCTCAGGTATCGAGCCAGTATTCGCATATGCATACACGCGTAAAGTTTTGCAAAAAGACGGTTCCCATACTGAAGAGGAAATCACCGACTATGCCGTGCAAATGTGGCGCAATAAATTCGGCGACAAAAGGCTTCCACAGTATTTTGTGAATGCTCAGACTCTTGCGCCTCTTGATCACATTCGGATGCAAGCAGCGGCACAAAGGTGGATTGACAGTTCTATTTCAAAAACGATCAACTGTCCTGCAGAGATTGATTTTGATTCCTTTAAAGATGTTTATAATGAAGCTTATAAAGCAGGCTGCAAAGGGTGCACAACATATCGCCCCAACGCAGTAACAGGCTCGATACTAAGTGTTTCTGAGACGAGTGAATACGTTTCAGAAACCGAAAGCAGTGCTGAGGTAATTTACAGCTCGGAGCCTATAGATCGTCCACAAAGCCTTAATGGAAGAACTTATAAACTCAAGTGGCCGGATAGTGAACATGCTATTTATCTCACGGTGAATGATGTGATTTTAAACGGCTATCTGCGACCCTTTGAAGTTTTTATAAATTCGAAAAATATGGAACATTTTGCTTGGACAGTGGCGCTGACGCGGATGATATCGGCTGTGTTTCGGCGCGGCGGTGATGTGTCTTTTGTTGTTGAGGAGCTTAAGGCTGTATTTGACCCCCGCGGAGGGGCTTGGATTAATGGTAAGTACATTCCCTCTATTTTGGCGGCCATTGGAGGAGCTATTGAAACACACATGATAGCTATAGGTTTTCTTGAAGGTGAAGGATTGGGGCTGAAGCAAGATCCAAGAGGTGATGTCGTTCGGGTAGAAAACGTAAATACCTGTCCTAGCTGTGGTCAATATGAAATGCGCATGGTCGAGGGATGCATGACATGTGCATCTTGCGGACATTCAAAGTGCAGTTAAAGATGATAAAAGAGTTTCTTAGATTATCTTAATGTTACTCAGTCAGTGCCTGAAGCCTTAATGGAATTGTAGGATTTTTTAACTTACTCTAAAAAAAGAGTTTTTAACATTTTCCGAAAACTCGGCGATAGGGTCTTTGGCTTATTAGTCGCAGCATCCACTAAGACCTGAACGAAAAACCCTTCGGCAAAAGCGCTGATTTGAGCATTTCGGAAAAGACCAACCTCGTATCTCCACGAAGAATTACCAATATATCCAATCCTGAGTCCAGCGTGAATCATATCAGGATAACCTGCCTCGGCATGATAAATGCATCCGCTCTCAACAACTAGAAACCGAATGTTGTTCCCGCTTTCATCAAAGATACCTTGGCCGAGTTGCCAATTGGTGACCACTGTGTCAATCAAAGAATAGTGGATTACGTTATTCATATGACCATATTGGTCATTATCCATCCAACGGGTGGGTAGCTCGTAAGATGATACATAATCAGTTTTTTTGCCCGGAGCTCGTTTTGGCATATGTGTTCCTTCAAATTGGTTTTCAATTATTTCTCTGGAACAGATTAGAAAATCAAGCTGCTTGTGGCGCATTTACATAAATTAATCTTTGCGATTGACGTCTGAGCTGGTTTGTCTTTCAAGGATACAAAAAACTGGAGATATAATGGAGATCACTGAAAATACTGTTGCTATCGTGACTGGTGGAGCATCGGGCCTTGGGGCTGCTACTGTAAAAGCTCTTGCCTCGCGGGGCGCAAAGGTGAGCATCTTTGATATGAACCGTCATTTGGGCGAAGAAATCTCTCACACAAATCAAGCCGATTATTACGATATAGACGTTTCGAAGGCGCAAGCCGTTGCTGAAGCAGTGAATTCAGTTGAAAGCAAATTTCAACGGCTCAATGTTCTAGTAAACTGTGCTGGTATTGGCCCCCCCGCTAAAACGGTGTCAAGAGGCGAGCCACATGAAGCTGCGCTGTTTGCGAAAGTTATTGAAGTCAACTTGATTGGCTCATTCCATTGTGCATCGAATGCTGCTGCCGCGATGTTGCGTTCAGATACATGCACAGATGATGGTGGGCGAGGAGTTATTATCAACACCGCTTCTGTAGCCGCTTATGAGGGTCAAATTGGCCAAGTGGCTTATGCTGCTTCAAAGGGTGGAATTGTTGGCATGACTCTTCCGATGGCACGGGATTTATCTGAGCATGGTGTTAGGGTTTGCACTATTGCTCCTGGTCTTTTCCTTACCCCTCTGCTTGAAAGCCTTCCGGCAGACACCAAAACATCACTCGGTCAGCAAGTACCGTTTCCGGCGCGGCTTGGTGATCCGACCGAGTTCGCAAAGATGGTCTGTCACATTATTGATAATGAAATGCTGAATGGGGAGATTATTCGCCTCGATGGTGCGATCAGGATGTCGCCAAGATAAATCTGTTATTAACGTACACGAATAAACTGAAATGCAGCAGAGGCCAGCCAGCCGGCAAATATGGCAATTGCCAAAGATAGCAGCCCGTATCCGAGTGGGTTATCACGCGACAGTCTGTAAAGGAAACGTTCAAGACCAACCTTTCTTACATCTATAGAGGTTTCAAATTGGTTGACGACTTTGCCGTCCCTCGTTAGAAAAATCCGAGTTCTATATTCGCCCTCAGTTAAATTGGCAGGCATGTTAATTGAGGCACGAAACAGCGTTTGTTGGTCAATAGCAACGCTGCCTTCTAAAAGTTGGTAAAGTCCTTGTGATGTACGAATACGGATCAACGCATCGCTGAAGCTCTGTGCGTCGGTAATATCTTCGGGTGCGCCTACCGAACGTATAGCTCGGTTTATTGAAACTTTATGTCGTAAATCTTCAGTTTCGCGTAGCACATCTTTCCAATGTCCGCTTGTTGCGATTGCGTAATAGCTAGGAGCAGAATCGACAGTAACTTTGTACTTATTAGCCCATATGCCAAAAATACGCTCTTTTCTCCTAACGACAACCGGTGTTGAAGGGCCGGAAATGGAAACAATTACGTGCAGCGGCATCTGGGGAATTTCCATCTCTCTCTTGATAGCTCCAAATACAAGAATGTTTGAGCCGTCAAATGTCGCAGTTATAGCGACTTGATCTTGGCTCATACCAAGTACAATCTCTTCCGCTTGCAATGAAGAGACGGTGAGAAAAAAGAAATATGCCAAAATCAGACGGTACATCAATGGCCCCCTGGAGCGCCAAGCGAATAGACTTCACTGGGTTGAAGAGTAAGATCAAGTGCGATCTTAGCGCATACGCCTAGAACAATTAATGCGAGCAATACCCTAAGTTGCTCTGCCCTTAATCTCGTGCCGAGCTGTGTTCCAAATTGTGCGCCAATCACCCCGCCAACCAACAAAAGCACGGCCAAGACCATATCCACAGTATAGTTTGTCGTTGCATGCAATAAGGTGGTAAAAGCTGTGACAAATATGATTTGAAATAGTGATGTTCCGACTACCACTTTAGTTGGCATACCTAGAATATAAATCATAGCAGGTACCATGATAAATCCGCCACCAACACCCATGATTGCGGACAGTACACCAACAAGAATTCCGACAAGAAAAGGTGGTATAATCGAAATGTAAAGCCCAGATGTTCTAAATCGTGTTTTTAGGGGTAGCAACTGAGCGATACTTCTTGCCCGTTGTCGCTTAGAAGGTGTAGCCTTGCGGACCCGTTGCATTGCGCTAAGGCTTTCTACAAACATCAAAATGCCAATAACGCCCAAGAATAAAACATAGCAAAGCCTTACCAGGAGATCGACTTGGCCAAGGCCTTTCAGATAGTTAAATATACCAATACCACAAGCCGCACCTAACAATCCGCCTGCCAACAAAATGAGCCCCATTTTGAGATCGACACTACGTTTTCGAAAATGTGCAAGTGCTCCGGAAAAAGAAGATGCGACAATTTGATTAGCTTCTGTGGCAACTGCTACTGCAGGGGGAATCCCTATGAAAAAAAGTAAAGGTGTCATGAGAAAGCCCCCCCCCACACCAAACATGCCCGACAAAATACCGACAAGACCTCCCAACCCTAAAAGGAGCAAGGCGTTCACGGAAACTTCTGCGATGGGGAGATAGATTTGCATGGTATTTCCTAAACCAGAGACACCTCACAATGCAAGTAAGCTCCATTATTAAATGATTTGGAATCCGAGTATTTGTGTGCCTTTATCACTGTTCTTTCACATAGGGCTCACCACCTGCTCTTGGGGGAATTGCTTTGCCGACAAATCCTGCTAGTATGATCACGGTCAGAATATAGGGCAGAACGTCAAGCAGTTGTACCTGAACATTGAAGTAGAGATAGGTTTCGATAAGATCGGGTCGAAGTGCAATGGCTTGCAAGAAGCCAAAGAGCAAGCAGGACATTAATGCATACCAAGGGCGCCACTTGGCAAATATTAGCGCTGCCAGGGCTATGTAGCCCCGTCCAGCGGTCATATCCTTAACAAAGCCTGCTTGTAACCCCGTTGCAAGATAGGCTCCTGCGAGCCCGCAAAGTAGACCACAAATGCCGACAGCGGCAAACCTCAGATAGATAACTGAGACTCCAGCGGTATCCACAGCTTCTGGCGCTTCGCCAACTGCCCTTAAGCGTAGGCCAAAGCGAGTCCTATATAAAATCCACCATGTTAGTGGGACACTTAACAAAGCCACGTATACCAAAATTGAGTGACTAGAGAGAAGATCATGATAAATAGGTCCAATGATAGGCACACCCGAGATACTTTCGGCAAAGGGTAGGTCAATCGGATTAAAACGTCCATTGCCAACAAGCGATGGTGTCCTGCCGCCTTGCTTAAACCAATCCTGTGCGATCAGAACAGTCATTCCAGCTGCAAGGAAGTTAATGGCTACACCTGAAATGAGTTGATTTCCTCGAAACGTAATTGAGGCTAATCCATGAAGGCCGGACAATAACATTGAGGCCACAATGCCGGCCAATAAGCCTAACCAGACTGATCCAGTCATCGCAGCTAAGGCAGCAGAAAAAAATGCGGCACAGAGCATTTTACCCTCAAGCCCGATATCAAAAATGCCAGCACGCTCTGAAAATAATCCTGCCAAACAGGCAAGTAATAGCGGTGTTGACAGACGCAAAGTGGAATCAAGGACTGTCAAAAGATCGTTTAATACACCAATCATCTTTCATCTCCGGACTTCTGAAAGGCGACGAATATTTTTTCGATGGGCATTCTAACCATATTGTCCAAAGCACCTGTGAACAGAATGACCAAAGCCTGAATGACAACTATCATTTCACGCGGAATTGCCATCCACATAGCAAGCTCAGCGCCTCCCTGATATAGAAAGCCAAATAGAATAGAAGCCATCACTACTCCAATTGGGTGGCTCCTACCCATCAATGCAACGGCTATTCCGATAAAGCCCGCACCTTCCGGTGCGTTAAGGATCAACCTTTCGGCCTCTCCCAAAGTCGTGTTGATTGCCATCATACCGGCCAAAGCGCCAGAAATAAGCATAGTAACAACTGTGATATTAATTGGGTTTATTCCTGCATATTTTGCCGCTGTGTCCGATTCACCAAACGCTCGTATTGCGTAGCCAAGACGCGTTCTCCAGATAAGGAGCCAGACGAATAAAGCGGCTAGCAAAGCGATAAAGACCGTAATATTGGCTGGAGCTGCTTTGGAGAATTTTATTCCAAGAGGCAATAAAAACTCATGTAATGTTGGTAGGTGGGTTGACGGTGGGAATGCAGGTGTAGCTGGATCCATTGATGATGGTGGACGCATTACGTTTACCAATATATAATTTAACAATCCAGCTGCGATGAAGTTAAACATAATTGTGGTAATAACGATATGGCTTCCGCGTTTTGCTTGCAGTATGGCAGGAATATAAGCCCAAAGAGCTCCAAATATGCCAGCCATAATTGTACAGCCGAAAATTGCAACGGTCCAATGCGCCCAAGGAATGTAAAGTGCTCCGATGGCAACGCCTAGCCCTCCAAGCATAGCTTGACCCTCTCCGCCAATGTTAAAAAGGCGCGCATGGAAAGCCACGGACACAGCAAGCCCAGTAAACATGAAGTTTGTTGCATAATAAAGTGTATATCCCCAGCCGTAGGTTGAGCCCAATGCGCCAGATATCATCAATTTGATGGCTTCAATGGGATTTTGCCCAATTCCCAAAATTACCAATCCCGAGATTAATGCAGCAAGTAATAGAGAGATTAGCGGGATAAGGACAACGTCGGCCCATTGAGGAATTCCTTGCATTATCGCGTTCCCGTATCTACACCAGCCATTAACAGGCCAAGTTCTTTTTCGTCCGTTTCGTGAACCAACCTTTCCCCCATGATTTGACCATCGAACATTACTGCGATCCTATCAGATAAAGAAAGAATTTCATCCAATTCTACGGAGACAAGCAAAATGGCCTTTCCTCTGTCGCGCAATGCGATAATCTGCTGATGGATAAACTCGATTGCACCAATATCTACTCCTCGGGTTGGTTGACCAACCAGAAGAATTTCTGGATCTCGTTCAATTTCGCGTGCGAGCACGATTTTCTGTTGGTTGCCACCGCTAAAGCTACGTGCTCTCAATCTTGGATCAGGCGGTCGTATATCAAAGCGTTCCATCTTCGCGCGAGCTTCTATTTTGATCACCGCATTGTTCATCAACGCTCTGTTTTGAAATTTGGGTTCATTATGATAACCAAAAATTGAATTTTCCCAGGCTGTAAATTCCATGATGAGACCCTCGCGCTGACGGTCTTCAGGCACATGGCAAAGTCCGCTGGCACGGCGGGACTGACCTTCAGACTCGCCGCTAATATTTATTAGATTTTGGTTTATCTTTACAGATCCTATCGCTTTCTGATATCCACCCAAAACTGCCAAAAGCTCAGATTGACCATTTCCAGCAACGCCAGCGATGCCCAATACCTCTCCAGCACGTACATCAAGATCAATACCTTTGAGTCTCTTAATCCCTCTATCATCAGTAACGCATAGGTTTCGTACCTCTAGAATATTGTTGCCTAACTTTGGCGGTGTTTTATCAACGCGTAACAAAACTTTTCGCCCAACCATAAGTTCCGCCAGTTCTGTTGGGTTAGTATTTTCCGTTTTTACCGTAGCGGTCATTTCACCGCCACGCATTACGGAAACAGTCTCGGTAACTGCCATAATTTCACGAAGCTTATGGGTGATGAGAATAATCGTTTTCCCTTCTGAACGCAAACGCCTCAATATGCGAAACAGTTGATCAGCTTCAGCAGGCGTTAGTACTCCAGTTGGTTCATCAAGAATCAAAATATTAGCCTGACGATAGAGTGCTTTGAGGATCTCCACCCTCTGTTGATAGCCCACGGAAAGATCTTCGATAAGAGCATCTGGATCAATGCTTAGCTCGTATTCCCTTGCAAGCTCGGTAAGTATTTTTCGCGCTTTAGCCATAGAGGGGCGCAACAAGACTCCTTCTTCCACACCTAGAACAACATTCTCTAAAACGGTAAAATTCTGCACCAATTTGAAGTGCTGGAAGACCATTCCAATTCCTGCTGTAATTGCAGCTTGACTATCTGGAATTGCTGTGCGCCGCCCCTTTACAAAGATCTCCCCTGAATCGGCTATATAATAACCATAAAGAATGGACATAAGGGTTGATTTTCCTGCGCCGTTTTCTCCGATTATGCCATGTATCGTACCAGGCATTACACTCAATGAGATATCTTTGTTTGCTTGAACAGCACCAAAAGCTTTGGAAATCGCCTTTAGCTCAATAGATGGGGCGACAGTTTCCTGTCGCCCCATTACTTTTGGATTATTCATCTTGATTATTCAACAGGGCAGCTGTTGTCAGACATATAGTCATGAACACTAAGTCCGCCGCTTGATATTTGATTGGCCGCTTTGTCCACGGATGCTTTCATGTCTGCGGAAACAAGTGAGGCGTTATGCTCATCGAGTGCATATCCCACACCACCTTCTTTGATCCCCATAACGTTAAAACCTGTCTGGAGATCGGCGCCTTGTGAGAATGCCTCATATACTGCGTTATCAACCCGTTTTAACATTGAAGTTAAAACTTTCCCGGGATGCAGGTAGTTCTGATTTGCATCTACACCGATTGAAAGAATATTTTCGTCTGCCGCTGTTTGAAGAACGCCAACGCCGGTACCTCCAGCTGCAGCGTAAACAACGTCTGCACCTTGAGCTATTTGCGCTTTGGTCAATTCTGACCCTTTTACAGGATCATTCCAAGCTGCCGGCGTTGTGCCAGTCATGTTTTGAATAACTGTTGCATCGGGGTTCACCGATTTAACACCTTGGACGTATCCGCATGCGAATTTACGGATGAGCGGAATGTCCATACCTCCAATAAATCCAACCGTACCAGACTTAGATGCTTGGGCGGCCATCATACCAACCAGATAAGACCCCTCGTGTTCGTTGAAAACAACCGATCGCACGTTTGGTGCATCTACCACCATATCGATAATGGCAAATTTGGTATCAGGGTAATCGGGAGCAACCTCTCCGAGAGGAGTAGCAAACATGAAACCTGCCATTACAATAGGGTTTGCGCCTGCCTCTGCAAAACGTCTTAGAGCCTGTTCGCGTTGTGCGTCTGATTGTAGTTCAAATTCGCGGAAAGTTGCTCCATTTTCATCAGCCCAGCGCTGAGCTCCGTTAAATGCGGATTCGTTGAAGGATTTGTCGAACTTACCACCCAAGTCGAAAATCACAGCAGGTTCCGCTGTTGCGATTACTGTGGACAAACCAAAGGCTGTCGCTGCAGCAATCAACTTATTTGTCAAAGTCATAGAAGTCTCCCAATTATGATTGTTCTACGTCTCCAACTAGTCCAGAGGGCTAGATAGACGCAGATTGCCCTACAGTTAGGCCAAATCCAACCGCGGTGGTCAACCGATTTTTACAATGTTCAGAGGAATTTCATTTAAAATTCAGGGGGCGTGCAAAGCTCTTTCGCATAATGATAGCATCCATCCGATTATTTCCATGGATTTGGTAATATGCTTTGCGCCTACCAATTTCTTTATAGTTTTGCGCCTGGTAGAGGGCCCGAGCGTTTATATTGGATTCAGATACTTCAAGGAAACAGAATTTTGCACCTTTTCTAGTTACAATTGCTTCAAATGATTGCAGGTGCTGCTTACCATTTCCGCGTCCCTGTCTTTCTTGCACAATCGCAATCATCAATAGCTCTGCCTCGTCATCTATAAGGCGGCCAATTGCGAAACCATTGGCATCTTGAGTGATCACTGTCAGTGGATCTTTTAAAAGACTTTCGTATTCTGATTGGGTCCATAAGCGAAGCGTATATCCACTACGGCGTTGTAAATCTTCTAGGTTGGCGGCTCTCACAGCAGTATTTTGGGAGGTGGTTCACGGGCTGGTGCCGCACCCGCTGGTTTCAGATATAAGGGCGCAGGCGGTGAAATGCCCTCTGAGGACCGTTGCGCCGCAAGATATGCAATATTTTCACTGAGACGTTGCCCTGAACACCTTTCAAGTCGTTTTGAGTCCGCAAAATCAATCTCTCTTTCATTACCGAGCCATGGTCCATCGACAGTTTGTGGGTATCGTTGAATATATACTTGATCACCGATCGCTGGTACAAGAACAAACGCAGGTCCACTATGTCCAAAGTAAGTTGCCTCAAAGCTACTTATTCCAAAAGCTGGGCAACCAAGCGCCAAGCTCAATCCACGAGCGAAACTGACTGACACACGGATACCCGTATAGTTTCCTGGGCCAATACCCACGCCAATGCGTGTTACCAGATTTATTTTTAAATTTTGACTAATTAAAAGATCTTTTATCAACACACCAAGCGTCTCACCTTGTCCTCTCTGCATTTTTTTTGATCTCGAGGAAATGATTTTACCATTAAAAAGCAAAGCGGCCGCACAATGGGCGGCCGAAGTGTCAAAGCTAAGAACAAGCTCGTCAGATGCCAACAGGCCGCACCTCGATAACCTCTGGGATGTAATGACGTAGGAGATTTTCAATACCCATTTTCAAGGTCATGGTTGAGCTGGGGCATCCCGCACATGCTCCTTGCATTTGGAGATATACTATACC
>MDTG01312184.1_pt1 | contig 52724 bp, 43 predicted proteins | sample 811421 | NCBI WGS metagenome assembly MDTG01 (sample SAMN05326645, study PRJNA326480) | marine metagenome | isolation source: seawater | place: Pacific Ocean: South East | collected 2011
GTCACGAACCATCTTGCCATCATTGAACACGTCGATCGGATCCCCCTTCAGCATTGCATTGGCGAAAAGAAACAAGGCCATGTCGGGCCGCCCCCATGGGCCGTAAACGGTAAAAAACCGCAATCCAGTTGTCGGCAGGCTATAAAGGTGGCTGTATGTATGCGCCATCAATTCATTAGCTTTTTTCGTGGCGGCATATAGGCTTATAGGGTGGGCGATATTGTCATGCTCGCTGAAAGGCACAGTTTCGTTAGCACCATACACCGAAGATGAACTGGCGTAAACGAGATGAGCGACCTGATGATGGCGGCACCCCTCCAGAATATTCGTAAAACCTTGAAGGTTGGAATCAATATAGGCATGCGGATTTGTTAATGAATATCGAACACCAGCTTGCGCAGCGAGATGAATGACACGATCAGGCTTGTGCAAAGCAAACAGATCAGCCATTGCATTGCGGTCGCTGATATCAATCTTGTGAAAGCCAAATTTTGGGTGAGGCTCTAGCCTTGCCAGGCGGGCCTGTTTCAAAGACACATCGTAATAATCATTGAGATTATCAAAACCAATGACCTCATCATCACGATCGAGCAAACGCAAAGCGCAATTCATGCCAATAAAGCCCGCAGCGCCGGTGATAAGCGTTTTCAAATAAAAATCCAGTTCAATTTGATTGTGTCACAATACAATAAAGCCGACGATGCACAGCAAAATATTATACATGCGCGGCGTGTCCCTATTATTACCACGGTTAGGTTCCAAAAAGAAATTGGAAAGCGGCGACAAATGAAAAGACAAATTGAGAGAAGTATTGAATCAAACTGTGCTTATTCCAAAACGAATGGTGGTTTTATGAGTCAAATCATTTTGATTAAGGAGCATAGGTTTTTAACAACGTTTTGCTCGAGCGCGAGAGGCCACGCTCAGTTCCATTAGACTACCTAACCCCCTATTTGGTTTGCCAAAATTTTACTTCTTTTCATTCGCGCTCTTGACAAAAGCATGATCAAAGAAAAACAAGGTAATATTTCAATCTATGGCGCAGACAATAACAATCGGCATAGCGTAACCATTTGGCAGAAACCGTGCACCACAACGGTGATGGTCTGTTACCATGCGGCATCATCAGTGCTGTATTTGAAAAATTTACCGCCAAACGCTAATGTAAACCGCAGGACGTTATTGGCGCCAAGGAGTTCATTTATCATGTAGAGTTAGTTGCTTGGAGAAAATCCAGTCACAAGTTTAACTAGTAAATGATTTAACGCATCCTCATCGGCCGTCTCAATCGCCCGCCAAAGGGCTTTAAGTTCGGGTTCAAGAGCGGACCATTCAAGAAAACTCTCATCAGCATATTTGATTTTTGGATGCGCGCTATCCCTAACAGCATCGCCAATGAACAATTCCTCATAAAGCTTTTCGCCAGAACGCAAACCAGTGATTTTTATTTCAATATCCCCCTCACCAGTTTGATCGTCAAAGACGCTTAATCCAGAAAGGTCAATCATCCTGCGAGCAAGGTCTTCAATCCTGATCGGCTCGCCCATATCCAGAAGATAAACCGGTGCGCCCAGATTGAATTTTTCAGTTCCGCTCCGGTTAGCCAAAGCCACGGTCATGGCACCCGCTTGTATCACCAATTGCGCAGCTTCTGAGATCGTCATGAAATATCGGGTCACATCACGATGCGTAAGCGTAATTGGGCCACCTGCCCTGATTTGCTGCCGGAACAGTGGCACTACTGAACCTGAACTGTCCAGGACATTACCAAATCTTACCATCGCAAAAACGGTTTTTTGTTGTTTTGTAGATAACGCTTGCAACACCATTTCGGCGACGCGTTTACTGGCGCCCATTACATTTGTCGGTCGCACCGCTTTATCTGTGCTGATCAAGATGACTTTTTTTACGCCCAATTTAATCGCAGACTTTGCTAACGTCAAAGTGCCCATAACATTGTTAAACACACCTTCAAACTTATTATCCTCAACCAGCGGCACATGTTTATACGCAGCTGAGTGAAAAATAATTTGTGGGTTTGTGTTTTTCATGACCCGGTCAATATTCATACTGTTCGCAACTGAACCCAAGACAGGCGTAATCTTGATATTAACACCGCCAAACACAGCAAGATTCTGAATTTTTTCATAAATTCTGTATAGAGCAAATTCACTATGATCGAGAAGAATCAACTGCTTTGGTTTTTGATGAAAAATTTGAAGACATAATTCACGTCCAATTGATCCGCCTGCACCAGTGACCAAAACAATTTGACCTTTAATATCTTGACTGATAAGCGCTTCGTTAGGAGCCACCTCATCACGGCCCAGAATATCACCAATCGACAATTCCCGAACGTCATTTACACTCATTAGACCTTTTGCGAGATCTAAGTAACTTGGCACCGTCCGCACTGCCAATCCCAGCCCCGCGAGTGACTTCAAAATCTTGATTCGACGACGACGAGTAATCGTTGGCAGAGCGAGCAAAATTTCACTGATATTTTGACGTTTCATAATGTTCAAAATATCAGCAGGATTTAGAATCGGCAGGCCACTTAAATCGCTTCCGTGCAGTTTGGCATTATCATCAAGAAACCCAACAACGTTGGTTTCCCGACCGTGGATCAAAGCCGTTGACAATTCACGACCGGCCTCCCCCGCCCCATAGATAAGCGTGCCAGGAATATGCTTTTGTGTGAATTGATTAAAGTAAAACTCACCTAGCCAAAAACGCGCTAAAAACCGTGATAAAAAAACAAACACTAACATCAAAATTGGCTGGATTATGCCAATCGTTCGAGGCACACCTGGCACTGAAATCATCATAAAAATCAGTGAAAAAACTAATCCATAAAGCGCTACAGCTTTAGTCACTGCAATTAACGCAGGTCCACCAGAGAAGCGAAAAATCGTTCGATACAGCCCAAACATCATGAAAGTTGGGATTGATAAACAAATACCCACTACCAACGCCGGTAAAGGATGAAATTCACCAGTTAGAGAAATTAACGGCAAAAACTCCCCAATACGCAAGTAATATGCTAACCAAACAGTGAAGGCTACAATGCAGGCATCAACCAGCATAACGATTACACGCTTGGCCGTACGAGGAAGGTCAAGAATTGACCGTTTGAGATTTAATGTCAAAACATCCATCCACCTTCAAACGAATAAAAAGTCAATGTGATATGCCTCTTGAGCTCATAACCGCCAGAGCCGTCAGGTATATTATCTTGATATCTAGCCATAAATTCCGATGCTGCAAATATTCATAATCGAGTTGAATTTTTTCACTGAGACTAATGTCATCCCTGCCATTAATTTGCGCCCAACCAGTTATACCTGGCAGCAGCAGATCAATTCCAACAGCGCGGCGGGCCGAGATCAAATCAACTTGGGAATACAATGCTGGACGTGGCCCAACAATACTCATTTCACCCTTTAAAACTGATATCAGTTGGGGCAGTTCATCAAGGCTCGTCCTTCTCAAAAAGGAGCCCACAAAGGTCAAATACTGATCCGGGTTTTTCAACAAATCAGTTGCAACCTCGGGGGTGCCAGAACGCATGCTCCGAAATTTTGGCATCATGAAAAATTTACCGGCTTTTCCAACCCGCTTTGACCAATAGAAAACTGGGCCTTCAGATGATGTTTTCACTGCAACGGTAATAACCAAAAAAGGCAGCGTAAAAATGACGGCGGCAAAGAGTGCTACAATGTAATCAAAAGCAAATTTACTCATTAGTATATAGCTCTTAGCGATGTTAGAAAACGGTCAAAAAAAACAATACTCTTTATAACTGCGCAGTCGCTTTTTTGGCCCTCTCAACGTACATCCATAAAACCGTTTGTAGTCTGCAGCTAACCACAGACGTAAAGGACATATTTAATGTGTTGATACATAAACAAGAAAGCATCAATCATCAATCATCAATCATCAATTAAATTGCAAAACTCCCTGTCATAAGCTTTTACAACGCTTTCTGCATCAAAATGAGCCCTTGCTCTAGCTTGTCCAGCAGCCCCAAGCTCGAGTCTAAAAGCCTTGTTTAGCGCTAGTTCACGCATAGCAGAAACAGTCAATTGAGGATCATTTAATGGCACTAAAACACCAGTTTCATTATTGATAATAGCATCACGCAAACCGTGAATGTCTGTTCCTAAAGCAGGAACGCCACACGCAGCTGCCTCTAACGCACAAAGCCCAAAGCCCTCGCGGAAGCTAAGAAGACACAAAAAATCGACTGCACAAATCAAATTTTCAGGTGCAAGCTGAAACCCCGTAAAAAGAATACGGTCATGCAAATCGGGATCGATTGAATTATATAAAATGTCAGTTAACCCCTCTTCATCAGGGCCAGCCAACACCAGCCAAAAGTCATTTATCTCTCTCGCTACAACAGAAAAAGCAGCCAACAATTCAAATACACCCTTATCTCGAGTAATGCGCCCCAAAAACAGTGCCACTAACGCGTTGTCAGGAATTTGATGCTTTAGCCTTTCACATTTGCGCCCCCTTGAGTCCAGTTTGAATTTATTGATATCAACACCTGAAATTGATCCTTCTCCTAATACTTTGATAATTCCTTTTGCTACAATACGGTTTGCTTCGAGAAACAACTGCTGACTTTTACTCACAGCCATAATGTTAGTAGCCAGGCGAGCCGTGGCTTTGTCCGCGGCCTTTAATAAAACGTGCATGATACCTGTTTTTGACGCCCAAACCTCCCCCTGAAAAATATGCAACCTCACCCCTATAGATGTCAGCTTGGCAGCGAGCATACTCAGCAGTCCCGCTTTTGGCGTAAGTGAAATCACCATGTCATAATGCTGCAGACTGAACAATCGGCCGAGTGAAACCAGAGATAAAGCGTCCCAATATAATGATATCTTACGCATGATATGAATATGTTTAATTGTGATGGGCAAATCGCTTAAATCAATTTCGACATTTAATTTTTTATTAAAAACAACCGTGACGTCGGCCCATCCCGACATTAGCTTGAGGTGTTCTCTAAAAAACAGATGGATCGTAAGCGGCGTTGCAGTTATTACGCATATTTTTGGTTTAGACATCTTAAGCACCCAAAGAGGCAACGTTAAACATGTGGACAGTCAAGTGACCAAAAAAATATCAACGTCACAAACTTAATGAATTTTTGAAACTTTACAAATCAACAGTGCGATAAAATTCTTATTCGTGCAGAAACCTTAAATTGAATTCAAACAATGAACACAAGTACCATTAAAGGAGTGGTCAGGCTCTACATATTTAATTACGTTCCCTTGCACATTCGGACCCTACGGTTAGAAGAGACTTCTCCGATAATTTAACAGCAATAAACTCCATCTGGCAACTTGCCCTAAACTGTGCTACTAACAATTAGGGTGTTTAACTACTAGAAACGCTCTCTTTTTCATATTGTTCAACACGCTATGAAACTCTTTTCTCTTGCCGGAGCGATTGCATCCCCTTCTCATATTTTTTTGATGGATAATTCATGACACAAAGCGTTGTTATCACTGGAGGCAGTCGTGGTATTGGCCTGGCTTTAACTGAGCGTTTTCTTACTGCTGGATATACAGTGGTTGTAGGAGCGCGTTCTTGCCAAGGCCTTGAACAGCTAGACTCTAAACGAGTGCATTTTCATGCTATGGATGTTCGGGATGAGACTGCACACATAGCGCTTGCTAAAAAAGCGCTTGGCTTGACGGGGCAGCTCAATACTTGGATTAATAACGCTGGCATCTCTGCTTGGAAGCCTATTGAGGAGATCAATGATGAGTTTTTTGATGAGTTGATGAATATAAACTTAAAGGGTGCATTTTGGGGATGTAAAGCAGCTGCAAATCATATGTCGAATCATGGCGGCAGTATCATTAATATTTCCAGCATAGCCGGAAAAAGAGGCAGTTCAAAAAATTCGATGTATTGTGCCACAAAATTTGGCATGAACGGACTAAGTCAATCCCTGGCGAAAGAATTAGGTCCAAGGGGCATAAGGGTAAACGCTCTCTGCCCTGTGTTAATTAAAACAGATGGATTGATGGATGCTCTGATGTCCGTGCATTCTCCTGCGCATGGGGACCCTTCGACTTTTCTTGAAAATTTCAAAGAAGCCAATTCAGCCACAGGGCTTCTGCCAACTGGGCAAGACGTTGGTGATATGGCTGTGTATCTAGCCTCTTCACACGGCCATGCTATTACAGGCCAATGCATAAACATTGATTGTGGCGTTTACCCACAGTAGTAAAAAATACAGCCAGTTCAATACACTTCAAGTGATGTCTATAGTGGTCAACACAGATGTTATAACAACTGATCGTGACACAGTGTTTCTTTGTTCAAGGCAAACATACTCTGTTCATTAGACCCTAACAGACCTGCACTTCATGCACTGATATCGAAGGCCAATCGACACAGTTCTGATAAAATTAAATGTACAACCCTGCCCAAACTTGGAGCAGGCAGAGTGTGCTTAATTCTTTGTTTCCAAATTCATCGTGAAAATTGTTCAAAAACTTAATCAAAAGTGATTGGAGACGCAATTTCAATCCTACGAATTATAACAACAAGCTCAAATAATGCATTTGCAATAGAAAATATCAGCGCCGGCTCTAAATATCGTACAAACCACTAAAACCGTATGAATTCAATTTCCGTGTAAATGTTAGTTTCCTGCTGTACAAAAATTTGCAACCATGACTAAAGGCCAAGAAATGAAATACAAATTAACATTGACTGGCGATGGTCACCTAACCCCAGAGAAAACGGCATACCCACCCTATAAAACGCCAGCAAAACTAAACTCAAAATCGCAATGACGTATGAATTTCAAGAAGGTTGATAGATGCTCAAATTTCATTCATCCACAGCTCTTCATGAGGAAGTTCTTTTGTGGGCCGCAGAGTTCGACGGGCTGTACGACTCAAATATTCTTAATAAATTAGAACCAGGCAATTAAAAGAGTTAAACTATGAAAAAACCAAAAATAATTGCTGTAATTCCTGCGCATTTGGCATCGGTTCGGTTTCCACGAAAAATTTTATTTCCATTTTTCGATATTCCTATGATCGAGCACGTTCGTCGAAGAGCACTTTTATCGTCAAATGTCAGTGAGGTTTTAGTCGCAACTTGTGATCATGAGATAGCAACTGTGGTTGACAGCTTTGGGGGCAACGTTATTCTTACTGGTGATCATCATCGCAATGGCACAACGCGAGTTGCTGAAGCGATCGCTAATTACGATTGCAGCCATGTTATACTTTTACAAGGTGATGAGCCTTTGCTGAAGCCCACATACATAGATGATGTCATCACCGCTATTGGAAAAAATCCAAATTGCGACGCATGGAATGCGACAGGCCCCTTGGAAAGGCTAGATGATCTCGACCGGCATTCCTTTGTGAAATGCGCCATCGCACCAGACCAACGTATACTGTATTGTTTTCGCCGGAGTCCCTCATGCGCTAGCTTCGAGCAACAGCAAAATTATATTCGAAAAATTTTAGGTATTATTGCATTTCGAAGAGGCTTTCTGGACAAATTAGTTAAGCTTTTGCCAGCACGCACAGAACAGCTCGAGCAGATCGAGCAAATGCGTATTATTGAGAATGGCTGCACCATGCACTCGGTGCCATTCCGTGAAAGCCTACCTTCGGTAAATGAGCCTGCAGAAGCTCAGATTGTTATAGAGTACATCAAAAAAAATCCAGAACAACAACGTCTATTGGAAACAACAACTGGTGTTAAAATTTAATGCCAAAACCCCCACCTAAGAATCATCAATTACAAATTGCTTTTCCAGTTAGCCTAAAATTAGCGCGGCGAGTAACGCAACGAGAACATCGCACAAATCCATTATTAAACATTCTCAATATGACGGCAAAATCCGCTACCCAATATCCTGACCTTACCGGGGAAAAAGGGATTTCTTGGCGTTTGGCTAATAGTGTTATCGGGGCTTGTGGGACAATTATACGAGCCCTTATATACTGGCATAAAAGCATCCGACAAAAAAACACCGCCATCCATGCCGACTTTATTATTATTTCTCACTTGACTACGCCAACTCACCTTGCAAATTCAAACGATTTTTATTTTGGCAATTTAGATAAAGATTTGGAAAAAGCTGGGTATAAAACACATACCATCCTGATTAATCATTGCCGTGCCACATTAAAAGATGTTCAAAAGAATATCCGGCAGAAAACAACAGTTTTGCCTGCATTCTTATCGCCATGGCAGGAAATAAAAGCTTTGATACGCATGATAGCAGCAGCGCGCACAATCCCACGACTGGACGAACAGCCTGCGTTTAGACGAAACGCCCAGTGCGCACAGTTTTGTAGCAAAGCGCTCTCCGACTATCGTATCGGCAATATGGTTAGTAGAATAATAAAAAAATCACGTCCTCAAGCAGTTATGCACACATACGAAGGTCATGGCTGGGAGCGCTTGATTCAAACTGACTGCCATAACATGGAAAAACCCCCAATTGTTATTGGTTACCAACATGCTGTTCTATTCCCTGGCCTTAAATCAATCAACTATCGTCATGGCCATGGTGCAGATCCTGATCATATTTTTTCAGCGGGTAAAATCACATACGATCAGCTTATAAACGAGAGTGAGTTTGATAGAATTTCAATTCTTGGGAGCCCAAAAATCTCCAAGAACCCAGGGAAAGCCAAGTTTGAGGCAAACGGAAATTGTTTGATCGCTCCAGAAGGGACCATCAGCGAAGTAATGATCATGGCAAAATTTGCCATTGACGCAGCGTATCTTAATCCGGACCAAAAGTTTATTTTGCGCCTCCACCCTGTTCTTAAAAGAGCCTATGTAATAAGAAAAATTAAAAAATTTAGTCCATTGCCTTATAACTTCTCACTATCTAACGCAGATATTTATAGCGATTTCAATGCGGCTTCGTGGCTCTGCTATCGAGGATCAACTATGGCAGTGCAGGGCATTCTAAATGGCTTAAGACCAATTTATCTTGACCCTGACAACATGGCTGCAAGCAATGATCCCATACCAGCAGGTTTGGCTTTTCGTCGTATTGCAAGCAATGGACGAGAACTAGTTGACATTATAAAGCTTGATCAGAAACATGCTCAGGCAGCGAATAAAGAGTTTATATCTGCACGACGCTTCGCCCTAGAATATCTTCTACCAATCAAGCCTGAAACATTAAACCATTACCTTAAGTCTAAATTATCATGAATTTTCCAATCATCACCCCAGACCAGTTAGCAGTAATTTGTCCGTCAAAAAATCAACCGGAAAAGGTGAAACGTTTACTGGAATGCTTTGTACAATCAAACGTGAAGCCGGCACAGATTATTATTGCGGACGGCGGTGAAAATCTGAGGTCAATTGTTGGCTCGTTTACAAAGCTATTGAACTGTACGCACTTAGATTGTCCCGAAGCTGGACAAATTTTACAAAGAAATTTTGCTCATAAGCATCTCTTGTCCTCAATAAAAATTGTGATTCATCTTGATGATGACATTACATTTGGCAAGGATGCTTTAAACCGGATGATTGACTTTTGGAACAATCCCGTCAACCACCGAGGCAGGCCGCTTGCAGGTGCATCTTTTAACCTGATCGATATTCCGAAATTAAGGAACTCCCCTATTCGAAAGCTATTTTTTCTCAACACCGAACCCAAAGGTCTTATATCCAGTGCTGGGTATGCCGCACCTTTTTGTCCAGCATCTCAAACTCACGATGTAGACTGGCTCTTAGGAGGCGCCACAGCCTGGTCGCGGGAAGTGATTGATCTATATAAACACCCAATGTCATTTCCAACACGGTGGGCTGTTTGCGAAGACTTAATGTATTCCTATCCGCTTCGAAACAGCTATCGAATGGCGGTGGTTCACGATGCCATTATGCTGCATAACGAGACCTATAGTACGATGAGCTCGAATAAAGGTATTTTCTATGGTGCCAGTAGCGTTATCATGCGTTACCACTTCGTCCAACAAAATCAAAATTTCTCTACACTTGCTTTTTTTTGGATGTCCTTAGGGATATTGGCTGGGCATCTAGCCAGGGGAGTCATTGGATCAAAACGTCACCTTGGACTTTTTAGTGGTGGAGTGAAAGGGTTGATTGAGGTCCTTTTCAATCACCTAATGCAGCGCGATAGCAAATCGCTTGCATTGAAACTGGTCTCCTGGAAGTTTTAAAAAATCTCAAAACTATTCAGCTTACGCTGACGATTTCTAACGGCTACACTCGGACATACTTAAAATAAACACTTACAAAATTAGCACTTACAAAACGTGCTTAATCACAGCATTATTTGTTATGGAAGCGAGCTATTCCTCTGGAATTTTAGAGTCCGTGCCATCGCTCCTTCCGATGCTCGGCACAACAAAGCAAGCAACCAAGGCTAATACCGAAAAGTCTAAGGGGCTGAACTTGAGAAACAAGACGAACGAATAACACATCCGTAATTCCAACAAGATTTTTGCTAACAAATATAAACTTAACAGTCATCTCTACCTCATTATCTTATCGTTCACGCCATGAATACAATTGCATTTGCGCTATGAATGATGGTACGAACAGTTCGGAAAAGAGTTGCATCAGGACTGATATGGATAATCGCATTCAGGCTAAACTGGAGCTTATCAAAGCCCTCGAGGATGACTACAGGCAAAGCCAAGCTAAGCTTGCCAAACGACTTGGCATTGCGGTGGGCTTAGTAAATATTTTAATGAGACGTGCTGTTAAGCAAGGGTTAATTAGAGTGAAACAAGTGCCCGCGCGGCGTTTTGCTTATTTTTTAACGCCAAAAGGTTTTGCCGAAAAAGCCACATTAGTCGTTCGTTATTTAGATAGCTCTCTCAACTTATATCGGAAATTACGGCTAGAATATCGTGATATTTTTACGGCTCTAAAAGCAAAGAACGTCCACGAAGTGACTTTGGTTGGCAATATTGATATAGCTGAACTTGCAATCATGGCAGCTTTCGACAGCAATGTTCGCATCACTGCCTTGGTCAATAACGAAAGTGATAAAGATGCCATTGGATCAGTGCCTATTGTTGCTCGCCTTTCCGATGCCTCAAACGGCCCAATAGTAGTCTGTGATGCTCGTGCGCCACAGGCTTGTTTTGATGAATTGCTTTTTGATGTCGATCAAGCTGACATTTACTTTCCGCAAGCATTTTATATCACTATTTCCTCGCTTTGTGCAGATGATGAGGCTGCATGATGAACTGGTATGCCATTGCAACACGGCCGAATGGCAAGCGCACTGTGGAGGCTAACTTAAGCTCCTATGGATTTGAGAGCAGTTGCCCCAAATAAATGTGTTTAAAAAACCTTGCCTGCGTGAACCTGCATTCACCTAGGCTGTCGTAGTAAGGGAACGCACAAACGTGACTAATGTATACTTTCAAAATGCCATCTACTTATTAGGCGCTAGCCGAAGGAAATTACCACGTATTTTCGTCCTCTTCATACTCTTATCCATAATTGATTTGATCGGCATCGGGATTATTGGGCCGTTTTTAGGCCTGGTTTTTAGCGGCGTTAATAACTTGCCTGCCCCTTTGCTTTCAGTTTTATCATTCGCAGGTGATGGCCAAACCGATTTAATAGCGGTAATGGCAGTCGGAATAGTTATAATCTATGCGATCAAGAGTATTTTTGGCGCTATGATTATGAGATCGGTTATTTGCTTTAGCCAAAACCAGCAGGTTTCTCTGCGCAGCAAACTGATCACGTCATACCAAAACATGGCCTACAGTAAAATCATCCAGCGCAATAGCTCAACATACATTAACACCATTCAGTTAATGGTGCCCAATTACGCTAATTTGGTTATGTTCTGCCTGCAAACGGCAGGCGATAGTGTCGTTGCCATTGTAATCATTGCATTTCTAGCTTGGACCAACCCTTATGCACTCATCTTCCTGGTTGTGGTAGCCGGGGTTTGCTTAATTGGGTTTGACCTGTTTGTGCGCAATCGTTTGACGATTACTGGTAAACAATCAAACAAATCAGCTGCATCAATCGTTCGCCACACTAACGAAACGTTGCGTGGCTTCAAAGAAATTCGTGTTCTAAAACAAGAGGCGTATTTTAAAAATAGCCTTGTCAAGGATGCAACAATCTTTGCCTGGACCCAAACGACAATTAATTTCCTTTCTATGCTACCAAAATATATTTTTGAAATGATAATTATCATTTTCTTGGCTGGGGTCTCGGTGCTGGCAAGTTACATGGTTGCAGATCCGGTTAGCCTTATCCCAACGCTGGGAGTGTTTGGCATGGCATCAATTCGCATCATACCCTTAGCGCGGAACTTCTCTTTCACTCTGAACAGAATCCGTTACACCAAAGACACCGTAATGAAATTAGCGGATGATTTGCGTGACGCGGAGAACGTGGAAAAAACACCATCAACCGACGCGTCATCACCACTTAAAGTCCGCACCGTTGATAAGATTTCACTTGATAAGATTTTTTACACATACCCAAACTCTGGAGAGCCTTCGCTTAATGGCACTTCATTCGAAATAAATGCTGGAGAGCATATTGGTATTATTGGTGCCTCTGGTGCTGGCAAAACCACTTTGGTAGATACCTTGTTGGGCTTGCTGCCTCCATCTTCGGGTCAAATCATGGTCAATGGCCAGGATATTACGCACCACCCTGAAGTCTTGTGGCAACATGTTGCATATCTACCTCAAGAAATTTTTATTATTGATAGTTCAATCCGTGAAAACATCGCACTGGGAGTGCCTGAAAATGACATTGACCAAGCGCAAATGAATTTGGCGATCACACGAGCGCAAATGGAAAACGTCATCAAAAATTTACCTGATGGGCTTGGCACAAACATTGGTGAAAATGGTGTGCGGCTCTCTGGCGGGCAGCGCCAACGGATTGCCCTTGCGCGCGCATTCTATTTTAATCGCAGTATTTTAGTCATGGATGAAGCCACCAGCTCGCTTGATACAAACACTGAATTACACATCATCAATTATCTGAAAAATCTAAAAAACAAAATCACCGTTATTTCAATCACTCACAGGGCAAAATCACTTGAACACTGCGATCGGGTGTTGAATATCGAGCATGGGCAAATCACTAATCTCTAAAACATTTAAATTAGAAAATTGACACACCAAAGGGAAAAAAATGAAACTTGGTTTGGGGACAGTCCAGTTTGGGATGGAATATGGCATTGCTAATCGAAATTCGATTTGTGATGATGCAGAATTACTTCAAATTCTTGAACTTGCGAGAAAATCTAAGCTAGAAATCCTAGATACTGCCTCAGCTTATGGCAATGCAGAAAAGCGACTTGGAAACAGCATGGAAATACAGTCCTTTAAAATTGTGACGAAAATCAATGCTGGCATTCAATCTGACTACAATCATGAGACCACCATTAAAGCTATTCAACTCAGCCTTAAGAATCTAAACCTTGAGTCTATGTATGGTTGCCTTTGCCACCATCCAAATACAATGAAGTCTGATGCGGGCAAGCAATTGCGAAAGCAACTCAGTGCATTAAAAACTGATGGGGTTTTTGAAAAAATTGGTGTGTCAATATATGATTTACAAGATATTGAGCACATCATTCAGTGCAGAGAAATCGATCTTGTTCAACTTCCTTTAAACTTATTCGACCAACGTTTTTTCCAATCAGGAGCTTTAAATAAACTCAAAGATAAAGATATAGAAATTCATGTTCGGTCTGCATTTCTTCAGGGCCTTCTGCTGATGCCCGAAGCTTTAGTCATCGAAAAAAAGCCAAGGGCTGCAAATCACGTAAAGAAACTGAATAATTTTTCAGAAAATATCAACATGTCAAAAGCGTCTTTAGCGTTAGCTTTCATTTCAAACATCGCTGAAGTGGATCATATCATCGTAGGGGTCACATCTACGTCCCAGCTTCAGGACGTCATTAAAGCCTATGGATATGAAATTGATCCTACAGACCTACGCGAATTATCGGTAACAGATGAACAAGTGATAGACCCAAGGATGTGGACATAAATAATAAAGGTTATTTTGTCCAATCTGTCAGACAACCTTGATTGATCAAATTAAGAACTTCATTGGGATAGCAATTAAAAGCCGCGTCGACAGCACTAAGATACGGGATGAACGGCTCATAACTTTGTGTATATTCTACGGGGACAAAATCTTGATAGATTACTTTAATTCCTGCATTGGTTAAGGCACCACCATAATTTTCTTTATCAAGATAAATCGACGACCCCTTTGGGGAATAATAAGTATCTGCATCAAAATGGTTGCAAATTGACGTCAGCCTTTGATCTCTAACGCCTGTTATATTATTCAACTCTGATGACAAATAAATCGGGGTTTTAATGCCCAAATATAGGGCCATCTGACGAATAATATTCGACGTATAATCGGATAATATGTGTGTTTCTTTGCTCAATGCTTCATAAAGACACGGGTAAAAATCATTAAAATAAAATGATTTACTATAAGACTGTTCCAACGTTCTTAAATGCTTTGCACGCCATGGTTTAGCATCGTTGATTCTCGCTTCATTGATTTTCGATTCCAATCTGCTCTTTTGTAAAATTACTGGAATTGTAAGTACTGTCTCACCCTGTGAAGAACGAATACGATTACGAACATGCCAGCTACTTTTTTCAAGTTTGACATTGTCGAGCAAAACAAAAATATCGACTTGGTTAATCAAGTCAAAATAACCCAACCAAGGGAGATATGTTGGCTGCATAATTGCACAACGCATCATTAGTTCTTTCTTATAAATAAGGTAAATTCGTAAGGATAATTATTACCGCCAAGACCATAGTCGTGCTTAAGCGTAACGAATGGAGATATTTCTTTTTTGCAAAAATCAAAAACCTCTTTTGGGTCAAAATAGTAAAGAGCATCATCTTGATAATCTACATATGTTGACAGCATGTTAAACGATATCGATTGATTTGCTGCAGCATACATTTTTCGGACGGAAGTTTTCATGAATGAGTAATTATCTGCCATTTTGTTGTTAAAAACACCACATAGAATGATATGGTCATATTCGGGTGTTATATAATCTTGATATAAATCAAATACTTGAAATTTTGCGTTTTGATCACCCCGATAATGCTCAAGATTACTTTTTATGAATTGATCAACAAAATCAAGGCCAAGGTATTGTCCCTTAAAACCGTTGGATTTGAGATAAAAATAAAAGTCTGCCAAACCGCAACCAAGGTCAATAACCTTATCTTTCAAGCCGACATTATCTGAAAGGATTTCAAATCTCTTCCTCTGCTCCATATATGAAACGTGCTGAACTGACTTGGAATTACGCCCATGCACTTCATAAAGATTTTGATAATATTTTTTTAAATTACCCATCATTGTAAAAACTATTAATTAGCACCGATACTTGTTCTATATATTCTGTTGACGTTTCAGGCCGTGTGAAAAGATTAATGATATTTTGACCTATTCTATTTGCATTTGGTGTTTTTGAGTTTGTCGCAAACCTGCTTAAAGCGGGATAATGAGTTGTAATCGTCAAATTATTTTGGCTAGCAGCGTCCAATAAAGGCCCTCGCTTGCCTTTAACAATGATTGGCAGGCGCCAGTAAGCAACATTTCTATCTGCCGTCAATATAGAGGCGACATCAATCAAATCAATGTAGCGATTTGAATGTTCAATTCGTTTTTCAACATATAATGGCAAATATTTTATTGTATTTATCAGTTTGTTTTGATGATCATCTTCCATGATGAAATAGGGGTTCTCATTCATCATGTGACCAATCTTAGTGAAATATTCAGCGTCATTTGTCATGACCGCGCCACCGCCACCGCAATCTAACGGCTTGTCATAGCCAAAGCTTACGACAGAAATGTCGCCACCTGCACCAAGCTTAAAATGTGGCCCTTCATATCCATAACCCAAACACGCATCTTCAATGAGTAAGATGTTCTCTGTTTTACAAAATGAACTTATTGCACCAAGATCACATGGTCGCCCATAAGAGTGGGTGGCAATCACAGCAGAACAATCATCATCAAAAACATCTCTTATATTGTTAACTTCCATACACAATGTTCGGGCGTTAACATCTGCAATTTGAGGCAGAAAACCAGCCATTTGGATAGAAGACAAAACCGCCGGGCAGCAAATTGCTGGCATAATTACTTTACTTCCCTTAGGGAGCTTGGCAGCAGTCAACGCAATGATAATTGCAAAGCTACCGCTCTTTGTCAGGTGAACATATTCGCGATCAAAAACCCCTGACAAAGTGTTGATTAATGATTGATTTTGCAATTTTCTAAACCCAAATTTTGATATCTTTTCTATAGCTGCTTGTCGCAAAAGCTTCATTCTGCACCAGAATTTCCACTCTATTAGTTTTGTTTCTCAGAAAATCCACAACTGCATCCAAGTCGACAAAGCGCCACTCAGAGTAGCGTTTTATTTTAGGGAGGTTCACTTCAATAGCCACATTGCTTTTAGATTTGATTTCATGTTCGAAACGTTTATCGAGCAGGTCGCCAATAAGGATTATCCCTCCTTTTTTAGTAACACGACATAATTCATTAATCGCATCAAAGATTTGCTGATCAGATAGAAAATAATGGAAAATTGAGTAACTTAAACTGCGGTCAAACATCTCATCGGAAAACCGTAATTTATCAGCGCTTGAGACTTCAAAATGACTATGGGGGAGTCTTTTCTTAGCTTCGCTGATCATTGATGGCGCGTAATCAATGCCTGTGATTGAACTTACAAGGCTTTCAAAAAATGACACCAAATAAGCATTGCCACATCCAACATCTAGCAAAGATAGTGATTGGTCTTGGAGCTCTAATTTGTGGCTAATTTCACTAGCCAGTAACGACCATTGGCTTTGTTCAAATGGACGTAGTAGCTGTTTTCCACTATCTTGTTCAGATGCTACCAACGCTTCCCATTCATGTTGCTTATCGTTATCAGTTTTCATTTGAAATATCTAAAATTGCTCGAGCGGTGTTTTCAGTAGACAAAATGTTGAAGCTCTCTTTCATTGCAATCCTCTGGATTTGTAAAGTTTCTGGATCAAAAAATGAACTCATTTTTTCTCTTAGTTTGTTCTGACTATCAATGAAATCATTTGGTATCCCAAAGTCCATGGTCAGGCCTCTTTTTTCAAGCAACTTAGTATCATACTGCTGGTCCGCAGTCTGATTGATGCAGGCATTAGGTTTTAAGCAAAATCCAGCTTCATACTTTATAAGGCCACCACTACAAAGCACAATATCAGATTGGCTGAGAATGGAGGACAAAGACCCTTGCAATGCCAAAATATTAATGTTGTTATTTTTTGACCTGAGATTACCGCGTTCATAAACAAGGCCCATGGGAATGATCAAGGTTACACCCGTTACGAGCTCATCACATTGATCTATTAACTTTTGGCAAACCTCATCTGATAAGGCCCCCATATAAAGAAGTATCTTTTTAATTTTTTGAGGATTGTTACTTTGCAAGGTTTTTAAAGCTTCAGACCTCGTTTCGATCATCTTTTGATCAGCAGGGAAATAATCTGGGCCAAAGCATCCTTGCACAGAAGAATAGGATGTAAAGTCAAAATCAAACCGGAAATTAATCACCAAATCTGTTTCAGAAAAGTCATGGCGGTTAAAGTCATCAAAAAATATCGACTTTTTAAAATGTCTGTTGATGGCTTTTAATGAAGCATCGGAGATGTCATAGCTGTCTATAATTGCGATAGCGTCTTTTTGGAAACCTTCGCATTCGAAACTCTTCGAGAAATGATAGTGCCATCCTTGCAATTCAACATTCTGCTGGAGTTCCTTCGTGATATTTCCAACAAAATTTATTTTTGACTTTGAACAAGACAATTTTTCAAGCATTGCTGCAATCCTCTTGCATCTAGAGAAATGCCCCAGTCCCTTTTCAGGAGTCGCGTTACAGAAAAAAAATATCTGCTGATTGTTACCCATATATTCCTGTTTCTATTATGAATGGATATTATTTATCAATCCAAAGGTATGAGCTAATACGTCAGACTGAAGCCATACTTTGCCACTGAACCGGCCGCTTATGTCAATGTTTTTGAAATGACTGGTCAAATCCTTATAACAAAAATCTGAAGCCGTCTTGAATGAATGGGTCGGTATCGGAAAGGTGTTATTCAATTTTTGTTCAACTTTGCTGAGAATTTTTGTATTTGTATCGACGAGTTCCATGTCTATGAGCGTCTGATGGATTATTTCAGATGATAACTTTTCAAAATCATCATTCCCAGAAAGGCACTCCACCGAAATTTGATGATGCCCATCCCGTGGGGGACTTCGAAAATTGTCATAAAGAGTAATACGGAAGACAGGATTCCTATGGTCCCAACTCCAGAGGAAATGAGAGGACGTATTTCTAATTGGTCGGTCAAAGCAATAATGAAATATATTAGAGCATCTTGTTTCAACCTTTATTTTTGGAGTCTCACGTCCTGCGGCACGAAGCGCAAATGCAGGTGGAATACTCCAGAACAAGTAGTCACAGTGCAACGTTTCACCATCATTTAATGTGATTGAACGAACATATTTATCTTCTGCAGTAATTTTTTTAACAGTGGCATTTGTTTTTATCACCACACCTGAATGCCGCGTCCTTTTCAGGGCGTTATCTATCATTTCGCCAATGCCACGGTTGCCATTTGGATAAAGATAATTTTGATCATTTCCTGATTTATTTAGGTATTGCAAAAATTCTTCTTGTGTATGGAATGCAATTTTTTCATTGAAGAATGGATCTTGTTTTAACCTAGCTGCTTTTTCTTTTGAAAATGCTATGATTCGATCAAGTCCAAAAATGAAAAACCGGGCGCCACCAATTTCCGCAACCAGATCTTCCATTTGAACGCTTTGACCATAAAGCTTTTGAAAAATGGGTTCAAAAACTTTTTTAAGGGCTATATTTCCAAAGCGGCCTGATAAATATGTAGCAAGATTTTCAAGATTATCTGGATATTTTTTGTTTAAAATATAATCTTCAACTTGAGATCGAATTTCATTATCCAGGTGGCCAAAATTTAAGGTTTGTGTTTCAAGGTTCCATTGCTGATTAAAATAATTACCAGACGGCAAATGAGATATATTAATCCAATTTTCTTCCCTTGTTTCTTTTGGGCCATAAAGGATCTCGTCAATTTCTGTGATCCCCGTCAAATCAGGGATGTGGGTGCCCTGATCATAATAAAGCCCAGCGTCATCCTGGATAGATTTAAGAAGACCACCACATGTTGGGGTAGCTTCAATGATCGAAACCTCATCAAATTTCTTGCTAAGAAGAACTGCTGCAACAATCCCACTTATTCCACCCCCAACAACAACGGCATTAGTCATATTTTTTTACATCCTCAACATCTATTGAAAAGTCAGAAATGTCGTCACTCGTCAGCCTATCACCTAATGAACGATCTCTAGTGAATCTCATCCCAATAACCTTTTCGTAATATTTAGGATGCAACCCAAAACCAGGCCGAACGCTCTTGATATTATCTGCAGATAATGTGTCACCGGCTCGAACATCAGCTGAAATATATAAAGAGCGGCGCGCAAAAAAATTCTTCCGGGCTGATGGCGTAATCGTATAATCATTGCTACCGATAGACTTTTCAGTTTCTCTGATATTTTTTACAAGCAATCTAAACTGATCAATATCGAATGAAAAGAAACCGTCAACACTTTCTTTTCTATCAAGTACAAAATGCTTTTCTATAATTTTGGCGCCGTGATGAATAGATGCCAGAGGCACCAACTGTCCAATGCTGTGGTCTGATAACCCTGAAACACAATTAAACTGTTTTGCAATATCAGGGATCAACGCAAGATTTGCTTCTTCAACCGGAGCTGGATATGCTGTTGTGCACCGCAGGATTGCAAACTTTTCACATCCATTTTCCCTTAAAGTAGAAACCGCAAGGCTGATGTCATCGTAGTCTGCAACTCCCGTTGAAAGAATAACAGGCTTTCCAGTTTTAGCCACTTTTTTAATCAAAGGGATATCAGATATCTCGGGTGAAGCAATCTTATAAGCGGGCGAACTAAGCTCCTCAAGCAAATCAACGGCCGTCAAATCAAACGGAGAGGAAAAAATAGAAATTCCTACTTTCTTTGCTTCTATAAATAGCGACTCATGCCATTGCCATGGCGTACATGCTTTTTCATATAATGAATATAACGTATTGAATCCTTCCCAAGGATTTTGGGAAGGAAGACGAAAATCTTCTTTAGATGAATTTAATGTTATTGTGTCGGCACGGTAGGTTTGTAATTTTACCGCATTGGCACCTGCTGCTTTTGCAGCATGAATTATTTTAATAGCTTCTTCAATTTGCCCATCGTGATTCCCAGACATTTCAGCGATGACGTAACATGGCGCTGATCCGCCTACGGGAACCCCCTCAATTTTGAATGAGACACTGTTTTGGTCATCCTCCTTTTTCAATGCGCTGATCCTTTTCTAGAGAAATCATTAAACCTTCATTTCTAATAATGCCTGAGTTTAGATTCAAAATTTCTGGATGGTCTGTCAAATATTGAATTATTTCATCTGAGTTCACATCTCTCCAACGGTGTTTAAAAAAGGCGCTAATTTTTTCAAGCACATCATAATCTTGTTTAGTATCAAGCGTGAACCGAAACAGACTATGATCTGGAACTTGATCAAGCACGGTTATTTTAAAAAGCTCAGGATTGTTGCTAAAATGCAACGTGACATGCTCTCTCTCACTTAATAACTTTGCATTGAGGCATGCCCGATTGAGTGCTGACGCAGAAAATATTTCAGTGTCCAAACCTTCGGCAAATTTTGGGCTAAGGTATGCATAGTCAGCCCTCGCATTAAAATAATGATCAATCAAATTTTGAACAATGATTGGGTCAATGAAAGGACAATCAGCTGTCACACGTATAATGTCAGTAGCAGGATAAATCGATAAACATTTACCAAATCGACCTAAAACGTCATCCTCGCTCCCACGAATTATAGCAATCTCTTTTGACTCCAGATATTTACTAAATTCATCATCTGACTTCTGGTCTGTCGTAGCTACAACGACCTTAGTGCCTTCAATGCTACTAAGACGCTCTATCAATAAATCGATGACTTTACCTGCAAAAAGGGGAAGCATTACTTTACCGGGCAATCTCTTAGATGCCATTCGTGCCTGTATGATTATCAGGGGCGCCGTCATTACTTCGTTAATCTCTGAAAACCTGTGTGGCTTACTGGGCCATCAAGATATTTTACTATTCCATTATCTAAACAAAGTTTTATCATCCCTAAAACATCATGAGCAGCCTCAAGGTAAAGGCTTATTTCGTCTCTATCATGAGCGGCACTCACATAGATAACATTTCCAGCTAAAAATCCTTTTTTTAACATTTCCTGCGTATACAGCGTTTTGATCACATTCCCTTTGTCACCGTTGAATACAATAATCGGCACACTATCAACACCAACAACTTTTATGTCTAAATCAAATTTCTGGATTAATTCCTGAAGACCAGTTTTAATATCCTTCCCGGATGATTTAAGCGTCTCAACAACATTGTCACGCTGGAAAACTTCGAGCACTTTTAGACCCGCAACATAGCCTACACGTTCTGTCCAGTAGCTGCTGCTGATAAATGAGGACTGCGCGGCCTCCATGATAGCCTTGCGGCCAATCACGGCACCGATAGGGTGTCCATTCCCAAGCGCTTTACCTAAAACACAAATATCAGGTTCCAAATCCCAAAGCTGGTGAGACCCCCCAGTGCACAGCCGAAATCCAGATGAAATTTCATCAAAAATCAGAATGATCCCTTCCTCCTGACAGCGATTTTTAACATGATGAATAAAGTCTAGATTAGGCTCTTGATAACGCCAGATTTCCATCATTACAGCACCAATGTTGCCACGATGGTTTTCGATGTAGGCGTCAAATGCTTCAACATCACCTTCCATAAACGGATAAATTGACCCGCTTAAAGATGATGGCACACCTGCGGGCTCAAGCCCCGGTAGAAGCTGGCTATTTAGATTATCGCCATCAGCGAGGTTAGTGGCCAAATACCAATCATGCCAACCATGATAACCACTAAACAAGACAATATCCTTACCCGTGAAAGCACGAGCAATGCGGATTGCAATTGAACAAGACTCACCGCCGCCTCTGGTAAAGCGAACACCACCAGCCCAAGGGTGAAGATTAATTAGTGCTTCAGCGAGTTCAACTTCCTCATAACAATTAAGTGAAGACATACTCCCTTTCTGAATAGCAGAAATAACAGCGTCCGTCACTTCTGGATGCGCATAACCAAGAGAACAAGTTCCGATGCCCATGATAGAAAAGTCACGTAGCAAGTTTCCATCCAAATCTTGGATATGACATCCTTTGGCTGATTGGTAATAGGCTGGCCAATAATCAGGTAAAAACTGTTCAGCTCTTTTTGAAAGCAGCTGGTTGCCGCCGGGAATAATTTCCTTCGCGCGATCCCAAAGCACCGCTCCACTGTTTCTTTCCATCATATCACTCATAATAACGTATAATTTTATAAATTTTTATTCAGAGTTAAATCAGCAACAAGTTTCATTCAATTGAACTATTTGAACCAAAAATTCATTATCAGGAGGGTAAAAGTTCAAGTTTAACTTAACCTAACTTAACTTAACTTAACCTCGCTAACAAATCATCAAACCAATCGCCCGTCATGCCAGGCAATAAAAGTTAGACTTCGTCGAGCAAAGGAATATTATAAAAAATCGGGCTTTTAAATTGATCTGGTCTGCCAATGCTAAAGTCTAACTTATCTATTTTCTCTTTGCTCGGCCATCTTATCATATGACCACCAAATAAACATTTTCGAGAATTATTTTCAACATCATCATTGGTCAAACTGTCTGTGATCATATGATGATGAGGAACATTCAATTTTAAATGAAGCTGTGGAATTGAGAATTCAATTATTGCCTGCCGTATAATACTTTTCGGCAAATCTGTTGAGAATCCACACTCAATAATTTCACGATCTCTGTGGACAAGATATCCAATTAAATCACCTTCAAAAATTACCTCTTCAAAGCTAAATTCCATTACAGGAAAACGATTGATGGCGTAATGCCAGAAACCTTTACCGCGACGAGGCGCTCCAAAACATTGTTTATAATTTGAATGAAAAAACTCTAAATATTGAGCCGAATTTTCAATCTTGAAGCAACCAAAAGCGAGCTTTTTTTCAAAATTTTCTTCTTCAAACTGGCACTTTAACGACTGATATGATGACGCTCCAAAAAATCCAAACTTGGTGTAAAAGTAATCAACATTTTTTCGCGCGACCAAAAACGAAAATTCATAATTTTGATCATCTAAATAAGCAACGCTTTTCTCCATTAAAACCCGGCCAAATCCCTGCCCTTGATACTCTTTTGCGAGGCAAATACTTGAAAGGCCAGCCACACGAAAATCACGATCACGCCATGGCATGACGACTGGACAAACTCTAAGTACACCCACTATTTTATCCTGATCTAGACCGATTATAATGTTTTCAGGACGAACCGACCCGTAATATCTCCACGCCAATTTCTTTAATTTATAATCTACACCATTACAGGAAATGCCATTAAATATCTCGCATACAAGTTCAAACGCGGCTTCGCATTCTTTGCTGGTTTCTGCACATCTAAAACTCACACTTGACATTACCATCTTCCTTAGTTTTTTTTCATAAATATCAACAATAGAAGATCTCTAAACTTTGCTCTAATTCATGACAAAGAATGTCTTTATGTACGGCTAACGGCAGCACTTTTTTGAGAGACGTAAAGTCCTGGCCTGGGCTAAAATGTCGACAATACGCAGTAAGATCAACACTGTTTTTGTTTAATATCTCACTATCAATTGCGACACAAGTCGGCAGCCTTGTATCTGAAATCTTACCGAAGGTTTTAAGGTTTGCCCCCTTAATCAAATCTAGTTTATTCTTACGGTCAACAACCAGAGTATCCAAGGCTGTGATTTTTCCCATAACGTCATCACAGACCGTGGCTGGCAGAAATCCATTTTCAGCCTCTGAATTATGCCAGTTTAGGAGAGATGCTTTTGAATACTTTGCCATTAATCTATTAAAAATGTGACCCCATTTCAATATCGTCCGTTGATCTCTAACGCGCCGTAATACATCTGCGTCTGCAGCATTTTGGCATAGAACAACCCCACCAAATAAACAGCCAAAAATCTTTGGAAGTGAAAGCAATTCGTATCGGCCGTCATTTGGGAAGACGCACCCCTTTGAGGCAATAAGAGTATCGACCGAGTCTTCAATGACTAAACCTCGTATTTTAGGTTTGTGGGCATACCCCCACTGGTGAAAGATTAATGTGGCTTCAATTTCAGGTGACATTTTAGGGGTCGGCGTCGCGACCAAACCGATACTTGAAATTACACAGTAACTTGCATACGGAGGGATCCACACATGGTCATTACGGGAAAAATGAACGGAGAGTATAGCCGACAGCCCAGCCCTTGCGCTTGGAAAGAGAACTGAATGCGCATCTGGATAAAAACTATTAAATACCGCTTCAATATCGTATGGCTGCAAACGAGAAGGCTTATAAAAACTCGACATCGAAAATCGAGCCTCTGGCCAAATCGAAAACATTTTAGGATCGATCGACAATCGTAAATCCCTCTTAATTTTACAAGCAAATGTTAAGAATTGTGCTGACAGATATGTCTGTTGCAAATCCACGTTTGAATAAAGCGATGTTTTTTGCTTTATCATCTTTTGCATTATCTTCATTAACATCGCCAAGGATGAACGCTTCACAACCTTTTTTTCGTGCATTCATGATTGCCCCCCATAGCGTGTAGTGGTTTAGAGGTAGACCGTCTGACATTAAATCACGATTACTTGCTGCAACACTGTACACAGCAGTTTTTTGGTCATGCATGACAAAGCACCCGCTAACCAAGTCGTGGTTATAATGAGCTGCTATTAAAAAGCCGTAACCACTTTTAATAATATCGAATTGATGTAGCCAAGATAGATCAGAACGAGTTTTTCTACCGCTAGCGTTGATATGAAGTTCTTTAAATTTAAGAAAAGACTCGCGATCTGGCTGATTTTCATCCACCACTCTTAGCTCAAGGTTTTTCTTACCCCAATTCACAAGTGATTTATATGATTTACGTAGGCATGATTTGATAGTGTCTTCTGATAGTTGGCAGTTTACCAGACCGTTTATTTCTTGCTCAATTTTTTGTACATGCCCGTGAAGCTCTTTACACACCGCTGGCTCGTGCTTCAAACGTGCCAAAACACGTTTCGATTGATTAGCATCAGTCTTTAATGCATTTATCATTATTCGTGTTGCGCGATGCAACAGGTCTCCTTCTAGAATTGTTACCATTTCTGTTGGCCAATTCGCAAAGTGCAATTCATGATCTGGGCAAAGCGCAGGTATCATCAACACGGGCTGCCCGTTTTGAAAAAGAATTGGTGATCTGTTTTTAAAGGTGCCTCCGAAATATTCAAGGTAGTACCCTGATGATGCATTATTTCTGAGGTAATGTTGGATTGATTTAGCCGCCAGATTTGACGCTAAAAAAGCCGCTTGATTGCCTTCATTTAGGTCATTGTAGTATAGGAGTTTGTATTCTGACATGATTTTTATTAAGCCTGCAAAATTTGATCAATTGTTCCCAAGATATGATCGAATTCATTATCAGACAAACTATAATAAAGCGGTAAAGAAAGCGCTGTTTGATAATAATCCTGACTGACTGGAAAATCTTGTGGGTTAATCCCTTGATCTTTAAAATACGGCTGATTCACAACAGGAATATAATGCACTTGTGTGATAATATTTTTACTTCGCAATTGTTTCATGACGTTTTGACGTGATATTTTCAATCTATCAAAATCTATTGCAACAACAAAAAGGTGATTAGCAGATGATTCAATATCAACGGATTGTGCGCGCTGAACATACTCTTGCTGATGGAGCCAAGTGACGTAACGATGTGCTAGTTCTCGTCGGCGCGCTATGAAATTGTCAAGTTTATCTAATTGTGAATTGGCCAATGATGCTTGGATATCCGTCAACCGGTAATGAAATCCCAAAGAAGACATTTCATAATACCATAGGTTTGGTTCGCCATCTGTGTAAGCATCTTCAATATTCTGAAAAGGATCATCGTTTTTATTGATGCCATGTGAACGCAGCCTGAGAAGAGCTCTATAAATGGCATCATCATTGGTTGTGATGATGCCCCCTTCCCCTGCCGCAATCGATTTTACAGGATGTAGAGAAAACACGGTGCAATCAGAATATTGGCAAGATCCGATTTTAGCTCCGCATGCATATTCCCCTCCTAACCCATGGGCAGCATCTTCAACAACAAACTTCCCCTCGGACTTGGCAAGCTTGGCAATTTTGGGAATGCCATCCGCAGCGCCACCAAACAGAACTGGAGCAACAACATCAATATCATCATGCTGTTCTAACGCTAATTTTGTTGTCTCTAGAGCCATATTGGCCGTGCGCGGATCAATATCTGCAAATCGTGCATGCCCACCACAAAAATGCGCAGCATTCGCTGTCGACACAAAAGTGTTTGGCGTCGTCAAAACAGATTTTCCAGATTCAATGCCAAGCGCCAAGTACGCAAGATGAAGTCCGGCCGTTGCTGAAGAAACAGCAACAGCATATCTCGCCCCTGTATATTCAGCAATGCGTTGTTCAAATTGAGGTATTGCTGGTCCTTGCGTCAAGGCACCACTCTTGAGGGTTTTCACCACTGCTGTAATATCTGGATCGTCAAGAAAGTGTCGGCCATAAGGAATAAAATGCCCGAGTTTTTGGATAGATTTTCCCAATATTTCTGTTTCTTGAAGTAATTTAATTGCTTTATTTGTTGAAACATCATCAATATCCAAAACATCCTTTAATGTTGAATTATCAAGGCTTAAATTCAGAGGACGCTTTACAATGTTTCGTTGACGTGAAGCTTGAATTGGCTGAATTGTCTCACTGTCGAAACCAAATGCTTTCGCTAAAGCAACACTAAAATCATATTTTGAAATACAGTCACTAGAACATAGATTAATAATTCCACTTTGTGATTTATCCAATAATTGATGGGTCAAATCGATAAGCTGATTTGTATGCAAGGGTGTAAATAAAACATCATCAAACATCTGTATCTGACGATTATTCCGAAGGTCATCTAAAATACCATCTGAGAAGGATTGGCGATATGACGGCCCCCAGCCAAAAAATGTTGTGCGTAAAATTAGTGCACCTGGGCAGTTTTTTTGAACGACATGTTCCGCTTCCAATTTATGTTTTGCATAAATATTCTGGGGGTTAGGTTTTGTCGCTTCAGTAGCTTTTTGATTTGCGTCGCCAAATAAATGATCTGTTGAAATATGGATAAATGGAATACCGCTCACGGCAACTGATTCTGAGAGACAATCTGCTGTTTTTACATTACTCTCAAAGGATAAACTAGGCCGCTCTTCACAGAGATTAACATTAGTGAGGCCACTGCAATTGATAACCAAATCTGGTTCGATCTCTTTCAAAAGGTGCCGGACAGCCTTAACGTTGTTCGCATCCAATTGATGCGAAACAACATTATCAATCTCTATATTCCATTGATGTGTCGTGATATGTACATCGTCTATATCACGGCGACGATATGCCCAGTTCACACCAAGAAGACCTGCGCCTCCAATAATAAGAACACGCGCCATAAATTAGATTTTACCGATCTTATTTTGATTATAGTTAATCCAGTTTGCCAATTCATCTCGGGTCATCCATTCTGAATTGTTATCAGATGAATAGGAAAAACCTTCTGAAACTTTTTTACCATCACCGATGCGGTTAGGATCATTTGACCAATTATTAATTGCTGGCAAGATCTTATAATAACCCTCATATTCAAAAGTATGAGCCGCATCTTCGGCACCAATCATCTGCTCATGAAGTTTTTCGCCAGGGCGAATACCAATGATCTTTTGGTTTGCTTCTGGGGCAATTGTTTGAGCGATATCAACGATTGTCATCGACGGGATTTTTTTAACGTAAACCTCGCCACCATGCATATTATCAAAAGCATGCCAAACAAGTTTGACCCCTTCTTCAAGAGAAATCATAAAGCGTGTCATTGCAGTATCAGTGATCGGCAACTCACCGGTCTCTTTTAGTGACAAGAAAAATGGGATTACAGACCCCCGTGATCCCATCACATTTCCATAGCGGACAACAGAAAACCGCGCACCTTCAATGCCATTAATAGGATTGCTTGCTGAAAAGAGTTTATCAGAAGCAAGTTTCGTCGCACCATATAAGTTGATAGGGTTTGATGCTTTGTCTGTTGACAATGCTACTGCAGATTGAATGCCCCTTTCATTACAGGCATCAATGACATTCATGGCACCGTTGATGTTTGTTTTGATACATTCGGTGGGATTATATTCAGCAGTTGGAACAATTTTGGTTGCCGCAGCATGGACAACATGGTCAACGCCCTTCAAAGCCTGCACTAATCTGTCTTTGTCGCGCACATCACCAATCATAAATCTCACGCGAGGATCATCAGCGAATTTCATCGCCATATCCCATTGTTTCATTTCATCACGTGAATAAATTATAATCTCTTTTGGATTGTAATTTTCTAATGTCATTGGCACAAAAGTATTACCAAATGATCCTGTGCCACCAGTTATGAGAATTGATTTGTTTCTGAGCATATTAAAACTCTTAATTTAAATTAGGGTAATCAAACTTTATTCGATTACTTCGTGCAATGCGTGATCTCTTATACTGAACACTCGGTCAAAATGCTCCAACGATTTTTGCCAATGCGTGATGACTATTAATCTAACTTAAGCTTTTCAGCGTTTTTAAATAATCAATTATTGGAGTTTCTATGGCAAAAACAAGCGCTCTCACAGTTTCATCAATAACAAGCAACGTACTATGAAAATAAAGTGCTCATGCTAAGGCTATACTTTGGCGTTGACCCCAAGAGAGCATTGCACCCTTTTCGTTGACATTCGTTTTTAGCCCCTGCGGAAGTGCCTCGATGACCTTTCTAAGTCTTGCTAAATCAATTAAATGAAAATTTAGTCATCATCAATTCCATCATTTTCTTGCCTTTACATGATGTTTTGACGAACGGTAACATCAGCCAAAAAAGTCCTGCGCTGGATGAGTTTTGATTTCTATGCGTAAAACAAATTATGACTTTAGTTTTAATATAAATGAATTGTTTGGACTTGCTATAAAAAATTTAAACTAATCCACTTTTTCTGTTGATGAAGACGCCATTTTTGCCATCACCCAAACCGCGTTTAATTGCAAGAACCAATACTCGTTGCATCATGTAAATGATGGCGGCTATATGTTTTTTATCACTGACATGTTCGTGGAATTCTTGCCTAGCGCTGTGACTTACATAAGATTGTGTTAATCTCGTCAGTGAAAGGGGTTAGAGTAATTGTGGTTATTTTCATTTCCATTTCTATTGGCTTTTCAGTACTTTAAACAAAATGTCTAAGGTTTCCGACCCTTTGCTGTATGAGCGTTGTCATTGCAAATCTAAAATTTTTTTCTTAGCCTTGCTGAATTGTAAGTGAACGAGCTCACTGCTATCTTTTTGATCAGACCCTTTATCAAATGTCGGAATTCTTTGGCGAAGAAGCTGGAACAACTGAGACGATTGTTACAGCACCCAAAGAGCTTTAATTCACCCATATACTCATTAGCTAAGGAGGATATGGTGTTGCTACTTCTGTTGATAGTATCGTTGGCGTTACCATTGCTCTTTTCTACACTGAATTAAACGCGCCACCTGTCCTCAAAAAAACAGACTAGAATTTAACTTCTGAGGTCGACAGCCCGGACCCCCTTTCCCGTACTGCAGCCACGTGACAATTTGATTGGTTTTCAGTCATTTGTCCACCTGTTAGCTTGTCACCAATGGAAAGGTTGTTGTGTTGCTCCATCTGGGAATCGAGTGGAGCACCTGATTAAAGCAGGCTCCCATTATCAATTAATAACACCCGATTGTACTTTCGTTATTCATAATAAACTAAATTTGCCATCTAATTACCTGAGCACACGCCCTTTTTTTAATGACTTGCGGTTCTTGTGGTTTAACGAACCAGTTAACTCGGAAAGCCAAAATGCGGTGACTCATTTCTAACCACAAAGCCTGCACATATTTTGGATGAGTTGATTGTGAATTTAATTTGCATCGGGCAAATATCTGACTTAATTCAAGGAAAAAGTGCGGCATTTGATTTTGAATTCAAGCTGGTTACAAAAGCAATACGCTATCTGCGCCCACACTTATGATTATCAGTCAGGATTTTAGTTTATTTCCCGCCTGTACGTTTTTTCTACTTTGAAAATGCGATCAGCTTTTTCTCATTTAAGATCGAAGCTATTTTGAAGACTTCCCAAATTGGTTCGCCAATTAAATTTGCAATTTCAAGCAAATCTCGTGATCCATTGGAAAATGCAAGTACCTGGCTTACTGTGGCTTCAAAACTCGACAGTTTTCTTGGTCCACCAATCGAATTCCTTAAATCATACTTAGTCAGATGCGGTTCGCCTTTGATAAGCCAATGTGGTGTTACATTAAGTTCCAAAGCACTCAGACATAATCTTGCAAACTCAAAACCCCCATATAGGCCAACTGGGGAAATCAAATTCAAATTATCTTCTGAGGTATGATATTCTGGATATGTCCCACATCTCATTATTGAAACGACTGGCAAATTTATACCTGGAGAGCAATATTGACGTTCATCACTGACGCGCCCAGTATGCGGGACAATATTTGGGTTGGACGTTAAGAAATTGATCACATGTTCTGCGACTCTATCTGTTATCGAATTCGCATCGGGTGTTTGTGTAAAAGTATAACCTCTGTCGTCCCCAACCATCGTCACAACAAAACCAGCAACCAAGTTTTTTTTAAGCGTTTCATAATTTCGTGAGAGAAATGCGATCGATCCAATAGTCTCCGGGCAGAAGACAATTCTGTATGAATAGTGCAAATTTTCTTGCGACTGAAGCCATTTGGCAATCATCGTCGCCACAACAATTCCAGAAACTTCATTATTCGCCATAGAAGGGTGGCAGGTATAGGTTGATATAAGAATTTCTTCTTTGGATTGACCTGGCACTGTAATTTCACCGAGATTGAGTGTCCCAGGACGCAAACAGCTATTTATATACGCATGATAGTAACCCTCTTTCAAAGACAACCGCTGGTTATGTGACAAACAAAAACCCCATCTTTTTTTATAATATGATGTCACATAAGGTATCGCGTCTGGCATTTCAGGAAGTGAATATAAATGGTCTTCAATCTCTTCCCTTGAAAGGGTTTTATCCACTGGCTCTGAATAATTTACCAAGTGAAGATTATTGTCATCAAAATCTACAATGACATTTCCTTCAATATCTTTGATCCATGCTTCTCTTACATTCCATTCATTGGGAACAACCCAGTCCAAAATAGTCTCACCAGACCTAAATTTGTGGGACTTAAAATCTTTAACTTTGCTAGATATCCAGTCATGCGTCTGGTCAACACCTTGACCCGTTATACTTCTATTCCAAAGGAAAATAGATTCAGCATATTTGTAAAGTTGTCGTCCAATATTCGAACGTAAACTCCCAATCGGCGCTGGTTCCAAACCTAATTTTGAGAGAACATTTTCATCCATGAGATTATTTACCTCCATCAAGATTTGATATGCACCAATGGCGCAACTGATCTGGCGTCAAAGTGTCTCTAGGAACGGATTGACTTCTATTTCAATAGCATTTGCTATCCATCCAACACAATTCATGTCATTAAATTCAGCTGAACGAGTGCCTCTGAATTTCAGGATATGATTTGGGGCATCTTCTGTTAAATGCGGGCTTTTACACTTACGCTCTTGATCAATATTGCACAACAATGAAATTGGCTCACCGAAGTCATAACAGCGTCTACCAAAGCAAAAGGATCATAGTAATAAACGTTTACTTTGACAGCACCCAAGATTTAATGAATAAAAAGCGTCGGATTGGTGTTATTAAGGATTGGATGAGTAAAAAGTTATCCTAAACTCTTTGATAAATAGGCTCTAACATTAGCCAAAAGTTATTTAATGCGGTATAGAATAACCCAACTAAATAATAAAACCACCCTCTTCTACCATCAGTTGAAGTCGCGAATTTTCGGATATATTCAGCCCTTACTGTTAAACCTGAAAATCCATGAAGTCCGAACTTTAATTATAATCTACAAAATTTACAAATTGGGAAAAAATGAATATTGTTTCTATTTATCCTTGTCCGTATGACATACAGGACAGGCATGACCCCAGCGCAACAGTGATTTCTGGAGAAGAAATCTATGCTTATGAGGAAGATAAGCTAACCTCAATTAAAAATGATGCAACCGTTAAATTTCCTGAGCGAAGTATGATGATGGGCTTGAAGCATTTTAATTTGCTGCCAAGTGAAATAGATATTTGGGTGTTGCCAACCCCAAGTCAAAAACCATCCATAGAAGCAATGAAACTGTTTTTCAGTTGGCATGTGAAAGCGTTTATTGGCAAATCGGAAGAATTTGTAAGCTGGTTTGAAGAACACGTCCGGTTCGTTGACCACCATCAATCCCACATTAGTCTTGCAGTGCATTCATCAGATTTTGATGAATGCCTATTTGTTAGTCAAGACGGAGGTGGGGATTTTGGCGATCCTAGAAATTTAATTTATGGCGAGTATAAGAATTCAAATTATACATTTTTGGGAGAGAGTGACTCATTAAATTCCATTTGTTCTTTTCACGCTTTTGTAACTGATGCGATTGGTTTTAGTGGAGGGGATAATGGAAAAACGTCGGGCCTTGCTGCTTATGGGAAGGTTATTCCTGAATTATTCAAAAAATTTCGGTCAACGTTAACTGTCGGCGAAGAGGGGATCTATTTTAACAGAGAACGATATGAAATAACACTGCCCAATTTACAAAAGGTGAAACCTCAAGAATATTCGAGGTCTAAAGTTTTCTACCAATACCCTTCCAGCACAAATATTTTTCACATGAGTTGTGAATTTTTACCCCAAGATATAGCTGCGACAGGCGAATATGTGTTGCAAACGGTGTTTTTGGAGTTTCTTGACAAAATTCTTCATAAAACAAGAATGAAGAGAGCTGTTTTTTCTGGTGGTTTATTTCAGAACGTTTCACTCAATAGAAGGTTAATCGAGCATGGTAAGCTGAGCGAGGTTTTCATTCCTATGGCACCCGCAGATTGCGGCTTAAGTTTAGGAGCCGCTTTATTTTTTACAGACCAGTTTTTAAAACAGAAAAAACGTTCAAAAAAACTTACACCATTTCTTGGGCCTAGGTTTTCCAAAAAAGAGATAGAAGAACTTTTGGAAAAGTTCAATCTTCGTTATTCAATTCCAAAAGAGCCTGCAAAAAAAATTGCAAAATTGGTTGCCAATGGAGAAATAATCGGAATTTTCCAAGGCAGAGGTGAATATGGGCCTCGCTCCTTGGGAACTCGTTCGATAATAGGAGACCCAAGAACGAATATATCTAAAACGAGGATAAATCAATTACTAAAGAGAAGAGATTGGTTCATGCCGTTTGCCCCAGCAATTTGTCAAGAAGATGCAATGGATTGGGTAGAAAACTTTTGTGATTCAAAGTACATGCAAATCGCATTTAAAGTAGATCAAAATAAAGCAAAACTTATACCGGCGGCGGTTCACGCAGACCTCACCTCAAGGGTGCAGGTCGTTGACAAGAAGGACAACTTATTTTTCTGGAAAATCATTCGATGCTTTCAAGATATTTCAGGAGTGCCCGTGATTTTAAATACTAGCTTTAATAGACACGGAATATCCACGATATCTTCTCCAAGACAGGCTATTGAACATCTATTAGAGGGAACTTGTGACTATCTCTTTATTGAAGGATTTCTTATAAAATTCAGTGAAAACCGGATTGCCGCTTGCACACAAAAAGAAGAGGTTTTTTCTGAGAGATCTTTGTTAAGGATGGATGCTGTAAAAAGATTGGAACACATGAGGCATCTTGCCGACTTTAAAGCACAAAAAAAATACCTAAATAACCTATGTGAGTTTCTAGAATGCGAAATCAATCTAGATATTCTTTATGACAACTTTGATGAAGAGATATCGAAATTGTATCAACTAGCAAAAAGGTTTTGAACCCCAAAATAGGCAGCTTGTAAAATGCGATTTACGTACATCACTCATTCTTGTGTTCTCATAGAAATAAACGGCAAAAAGATACTCACCGACCCTTGGCTTACGGGGCCTTGCTGGGGAAATAATATATGGCACTATCCTCCACCCAAAAAAAATCCAGAGGATTTTGACGATATTGATTTTTTATTTATCTCACATGCCCATGATGATCATCTTCATCCCGAAAGCTTGGCTAAGATGACAGCAAAATCAAAATCGGTTCCATGCCTGGTTCCAGATTTTGGTGCTAGTTATTTCGAAACCGAATTGAGGAGAAATGGACTTAACAACTTAGTTTTTTTAGAAGAAAAAGATGATTTTTTCATTGATGCTGAAACAAAAGTTAAAGTCATCAAAAACGATCTGGGAGATCATGACAGTTCACTCTTAATTCAATCAGAAAGGATGAATGTATTTCTCCAAACCGATAACTTAATGAGTCTAGAAGAAGCGACTAGAATTGGGAAAAACTACGATATTGGGATGGTCTTCAACTTAACACTTCTTACCGGCATTTTCCCAGCTTTCTTTGACTTCAAGCCTGACACATTGAAGAGACTTTCTAGTGAGAAGACAGAGAAAGCTTATGATTACAGCATCGAACTTTTAAAGCGCCTTGGCGTGAAATACTCTGTGCCATATGCAAGTGACTTAAGTTATTTTGGCCACCTCTTTTTTGCAAATTCGTTGCACAGAGGGGACAAAAATGATTTCAAGAATAAAGCGTCAATTGAAGTGCCAGACGTCGAAGTCTTGACAATGGGTCCGGATGATTATTTTGAGATCAATGATAAGGGTGTATTATCGAACCTCACTCTTGGTGATCACGACCACGCTGCTAAAGATCTCTCCTCATACTTCGTCTCAATAAGGAAAGAACATGAAAAAAAAATGATTGAGGAAAAAAAATATCAAGATGAAGGTTTAGAAGACGACCTAAACCTTTTCGTGAGAGTGATAAAGAACCATCTCCATAAATGGAAAAGCGGCAGTTATAGGGTAATTTGGAAAATAGTTGATTTGGCTGGTCGTGAATACGTCTATCATCACGATATGCAAGATAAAGAAATTGAGGTAAATACAAAGAAAATCGGGATAGAACTGACTGAGATAGATCTTTTGATTGAACTGCCAAGTTACCGGCTTCAAAGATTAATTAAAGGTGATTATTTCATGGGAATGCTTACATTACAAAATGGTTCAATCAGATGTTATAGAAATGATGAATCATTTAGCGAAAACGAAAAAAAATTTTGGAAATGGTCGCAACAGCTAAGATTCGTCGATGTGTAATGCATATGGTTGTTGAGACGTTAAGAGAAATTTGGCTACGATTAGGCATACAAAAGGGCGATAATTTACTTGTTCATAGCAACATAAAATCAATCCTCAGATATTTTCTCAAAAACAACTTACGTTGCACTTCTGAAAATATTTTTGACTCACTACTCTCAACAATTGGGCCGGACGGTACTGTATTTTTCCCTACTTTCAATTATGGCTTCTGTGTTGGAGAAGAATTCAATATATTTGAAACAAAGTCTCAAATGGGCTCACTGTCTGAGTATTGTCGGAACCGCAACGATGCCATTCGAACAGGACATCCAGTGTATTCTTTCTGTGTGTTTGGGAAAATGTCAGAGCAATTTAAAAACTTAAAAAATAAAAGTGGTTATGGAATAGACTCCCCTTTTTCTGAGCTCACTAAAATGAACGGGAAAATTTTGGTAATTAATTTACCAGAACAGCACAGCATGACCTTTTATCATTTCGTAGAAGAATACATGAAAGTGGATTATCGTTTTATGAAATCTTTCACTTCCTTTTACACTGGGAGTGATGAAAATCGGAGACGAGAAACTTTTCAAATCTATGTCAGAAGGTTGGATTTAGGCGTTGAAACGTCTGTTGAGAGGATGAAAGATTTTTTAGAAAAAAATGACCACTACAGGGTCGTATCTGGCCCTGGCAATATCAATTTACGTGTTATCAATTCGATAACTTTGTTTGAGCAAACAAAACAAATCATTCAGGATGGGTTGGCTAGTCAATACCTCTATCGAATTCTTGCTTGAAAAACTCCCAAGTTGCCTCGTATTTCCTTTTGAGCTTTGCATAAAAGGTAAGGATTATTTTTAGTTTTCAAATTTTGCGGTCCTAAATATTTTGCTATATCCTTGCCCAAGCCACGTTCACAAAAACGCTCGTTCCGATATGTACATCATTTTGAATAGGTTGTTCGGCGCAATTTTTTCAGGATACGTCAATTACGCTCCAAATATTTAGGCTGAGCATCCATTCACCGCCTAAACACAATTTTTGTGGGACAAAGTTGCATTTGTTTGGCGCTAACGGTTGCTAGTCAAATAATAGATGCAGTAATGCTGAATAGGGCCTCACTGTTGCGATGCAGATCCATCAAATGACTTCGCAGTTTGTCGAACAGCACAATCGCTCTATTTGAGCCGTTCTCCGTATCACGTAACGATATTTGATTGCAGCCAAAATCTATATTGTCTCATTTGAGCTTGAGGACTGCACGCTGACACATCCCCGCACCCAATGCAATCAAGATGGCCAAATGTAATTGGTTTTGCGCTGCTCGATGACTCTCTGAAATTAGTTTTTCTCTCTCATTTTGTGATAGTCGTGTGTCTCGTGCAACGCTGTCTGCCGGGCGTTTGAGGCTGGTTACCAACAGCATGAATGGAAATGCAATACCTTGGGAAGTTAAAGTCTCGTGAGGCTGCCAAGAAACTTGGGTTATCTTATGAAGGTGTATCCAGACAAGTCACCATGAGTAAGGGGCGCAATAGAGATACCGCCTGATTTGCCGTGATAGACAAAGAGTAGCCAGACTTAGCAGCGCGTTTTGAGCAATATCTTAGCAGTAAGAACTTTACAAATGCTGGTGTTCCCAGAGTTTCCCTGACAGGATTAAGCAAGTCCTGCCTTTGCAAAGAAGATAATAACAAACTCTCATAAGCGTAAATCTCATAGCTTTCACGACCACTTACCCAGCAAATTCAACGGTTAGCCGTTACCATATCCATGACCAGCACCAGAGGGTTTCCATCCTCCAATAGCACCTACAATATCAGATGGAAATTCTAATGCTCTTAGTCTGTCACGAAGCCTATGCCTAAAGCTGTGAATAACTTAGTTCTCCGGCACATTTTGTAGGAGCTTCGAACCTTCGGTCGGATTGGCACCATAATGAATGACGCAATCCATCCGGATATCGGGCCAAGCCTCCAGTCGTTACAGCATGAAAGTTACCTAAAGTGGGGCTCCACAGAAATGGCCTTGGGTCGATAGAGCTCCATTTCGTTGATTCTTTATCGAGTTAAACGGTTCAAATTGTTTACATACAGAAAGACTTGTCTTAAAACTCACATGACTACAAGTATGGCTAAAACACAGCCCGAGCTATGTTACATTTGATTGAGGTTGATTGAGCACTGAGATCGGGGTGTAGAGTAGAAAAAGGAACATTAATTTGAAAGATTATTGCTCATATTGCAGTGATAACAACTTTGAGGTTTTAAAAAAATCAAAATTCCCAATTTCTATGTGGCCGACAGATAGAAAATTTGATAACCGGATGATAGATTTTACAATTGCTCGATGTAATAGCTGCGGCTTGTTTCAAAGAATAGACTTTTCAGAAAAATCGCTCAGTGACTTGTATATGTCTGAGCAATTTGTCTTGGATAATTCACAAGACATGTCAAGGCGCTCCAACTTAATAAATAAATTTTTAGTTAACTCAGAATCTAAAATTCTCGATATTGGCGGGGGAACTAATAGTTACTACACATTGTTAAACCGTGGAAAATTTAATATTCTTGATTTTACAATTTCAAATGATTTAAAAAACGACCGCATTTATTGTTATGAAATGAATGTGTCAGAGTTGCCTTCGCTAAAAGAAAAATTTGATGTCATTTCTATTTTTCACACTCTTGAACACGTTTATGATCCGTTTGTCTTAGTGAAAAGCATTTATGAGAAACTAAATGTCAATGGAATAACAATTATTGAAGTTCCTGATATTTCAGAGGTGATCTTCCATAATCCCATATATGCCTTTTTCCCACAACACGTGACCTATTTTACAAAGAGAAGTTTATCGTCACTTGTAGAAAAAGCAGGGTTTGAGATATTAGACGTCTCGAATTCAGGGACGTCGGTAGTTTTGATCGCAAAGAAAAGTGAGGGGAAATTATTAAGTCGAACTGAAAGAGCCTTCGAGAAAAAGGGCGACTTAATTTTAGATTTCAATTTTAATATAGAAAAGATAGGGAATGCTCTGGAGAAAGGGGTAACTGAGCCATTGCAGTTTATTGGGGTCGGTGGAAGTTTGACATGTCTGTTTTCGTACTTTGATTGGCTCCCAAAATATGCTGATGGCTTTTTTGATCGAGATGTATCTAAAGTTGACCTGACTGTTCCCTTTACTAACAAGACAGTGAAGCCAATCGAACTAGCTAACCCCGATAAAAGATTTTTCTTTATGAACCAGAGTGTTGCAGAACACTATGAAAAATCATTTGGTCACAGAATCACTTATTTTGTGGCTAACTAACCAAATCGAAATTGAAAGTTATTTTATGAAAGATTATCGGTACAATTATAATGTGATTGATGGATTGATATTTGATGAAGATTTTTTGAATGCAAAGACAAGCATTGATAAATTTCTTTGTTCTGATGGTGATATAAAAAATATTTTTTTAGATGCCGGTTGTGAAGAAGACACCAGACTTACATTTGAAGACAATTTATTCCACGATGAACTTAACCATTTTCTAGGGAGTGAATCTTATAAAAATATCACTGAATATGTCTCATCTTTATTGGAGAGTGATGAGGTCTTTATGTTTCTTCCCAGAGTTATAATTACCGTAAATAGAGAAAATGTTCCAAATTGGATTCTTAAAAAATTACTACAAAAATCGAATCAAAGTGCAGTTTTGACAAAGTATGTTAAGAAAAAATTTAGGCGATGTTTTTTCTTCTTAGAGAACCCCCTACATCAAGATTGGATTGACTTGCCTGACTCTCATTCTGATTTTCTAACGTGTTTAATCCCTCTCACGAAAAGGGATGAATATAATGCTCCTTTGTATATAGCGAAAGAAAACCTGACTCAAAGCGAGAAACTCATCAAGCCACCCTTCAAGAGTGTAAAGTATACGAAAGACTACACCGTTTTTGAAAACTACGAACAATCTAGGGTTAAACTCCAATTAGAAAGAATTGTACCGAATGTGGGTTCGACAATATTTTGGGGATCAAGAGTATTTCATGAGGTGCGGCAGAACTTGGGGAATGAACCGGTTATTAATTTGAGATTTAATTTTTCACATAAGAAAAAAGGCCTAGGTCTTGATGATGAGAGAAATATTTTTGAATTTTAACTTTTGCGCTTGCACAAATAGATTGGTTAAAAACACATCGTGGTGAATTATTCCTCAACATCTAAGAGACACTCTACTTCTCTCAGTCTATCTCTCAGGCTGTGACTAAAAGAGTGAACAACGCATCCGTCTGGAACTCTGGGCTTTAGCCATTTGTTCAACACTGCGCTGGCACTATTTGAATTGCATTTTGCGTTTATACAATACTTCGGAAACGCAAACTCATTACGATGAAGTTTTATACGCTCTGCAGCTTGCAGGGAGATCCCTACTAATGGCACCTCTCTAATACTTGGTCTTGTCTTAAGCGAACGCCAAGAGTGCTCCGGAGGCTTTATGTGAGGATTACAATCATCAAGATTAACATCATCAGACAGAAGGCCAACTGCTTCAGCTAACCGCATACCAGTATCGCTCAGCAAAGCTATCAGTCAACGTGGGTCATCATCCAAACCAAAGCAGACATTTTGAAGCTCTGTGAGCCCATTCACCGGCACCGGTAACCGTCTTCTCATATTTTGGTCATCTGGGATGAATGCGCTGTTTCCTGGAACATATTTGCCCCTTTTCGTTTGTCTATGTCGAAGGCAAATTTAAGTTTGGATCTAAATTCATTCGTGTAGGCAAGAAATAGGCTCATCGGCCCATCAGCCGCATAGATCGATGGTTTTTCTGACTCCAGAAGTTTAATATGTATGCAAACATAGTCAGAAATTCATTCGACTAACTTACCAGTTTCTTGGACGTTAATAGTATTTGTATCAAATTCATTCTGCTCAACAACGGGTTACACTGAAGCATCTTTTTTAAAAGGAGTATGAACAATATATTTTTCTTAAAACACCGTTTTGCATCTAAGGCCAGCCTTTGCCATATTGTATTTTAGCGTTCCTAAAATAAAAATACTCTGGTGCTGATGGAAAACCAGGTAATGCGGTGGCTTACTATGTAACCAATGCAGGTTGGGCATCTCATTAAAGTAGGCCAAGCTGCAAACTTTACAAACAAAAACAGAAGCATGCTGGCCGCTTGTTTCAGCGTCAGCTGAACAAGGCCACAAGTGAGTCCGAAGCGGCGGTAAAAGCCATGCGTAGCTAAAAAATTCCGGCGCGCAACCCCTACATTTAGTTAAACATTTTGTGTTGTTCATAAATTTCTCGTATCAACTATACGACGTGAGGGGAATTCAATTTCTCCTAAAAGGCCGCTCAGGATACTTATCAATTATTTTTTAAAAGGGATAAATTTTGAAATTTTTTAAATCAATCCAGAGATCGATTTCCAGATCCACCATGAGAGGAGGAAGGCGCTACAGAGCGGCAGGTAGAGATTTTTTTATAGAAGATTTTCAACACATAATTGCTGATGCTGGTGATTGTAATTTTTCGATTGAAAAGAATAATTTTTTCAGCGCTAAAATCAGTGAAGAAAATCTTAGATTTGCTATGGCACAGCATTTAATGCTCAGAATAGGAGTGCAGATCGTTCCAAGGATTCTGCTCTATAGAAATGGGCATATTGACCAAAGAAAAAGGACTAAAATTATTGGTCCCTTTCCAGAGGCAATGTGCCTTGAAATTGAAAAAAATGGTTATGAAGTAAATCGTTTTATCTCAAAAATTTTTTTGTTTTTATTTGTTTCAATTGCATGGAGCTACGGCGTTATTTCTTCGACATCTCAAATGATACTTGGATGGAAGTCATATGACAGTAAATATGCAAATAATATCTATCTTGGAGGGGTTTCTGCACACAACCTATTTGAAAACACGCCTAAAAATAAGAGTTTCAGCTACTTAACTTGGCTTAAACAATCTTTACCTGAGGACTGTTTTTATTTACACAGTGTGGAGGGCTTAAAGGATACTGAGAACTGTAAATATGTCGCTAATCCAATACCCAATCTGCCAGATTTAAGAGCCAAATTAAGATATACTCTTTGGACTATATGGGCCATTTTCTTTTCATTATTTAAATTTATCGGGGGTAAATGGCATTACGCATTTTTTCTATCTGAAGCCGCAACCGCCAAAAAAATCGACCTCATACCGCCACAGCTCTGCCCGAAGGCATACTACTTTAACAGTTCAAACATGATGAAAAAATCGCTTTGGGTCGATGTATTTGAGGCCAGGGGTGGAAGAACTAACCTGCTTTTATATTCTATAAATATTCAAGGGTTTGAAGACAAGAATGGGAAAAGGCCGTATTACGCTATCTATCGTAATATGACGTGGAAGAACATTTGTGTTTGGAACAGATTACAAAAAGAATACCTCACGCAGGCCATGACATTTACTCCAAACTTTCAAATCGTTGGTCCGGTGTGGTTTTCTGACACTGATAAAGGATATCCAATTGGGAAAACACCAAGCATTAGTTTTTTCGATGTGACGCCAAAAAGGGACGCATGGATTAACACAATGACAGCCAAAAAAACATATTACACGAGAAATTTATGTTTATCATCGTTTAATGAAATTTATAAAATTTGCACTGAAATTGGAGTTAAATTACTTTATAAACATAAAAGAGCATTCAGCTCTTTAGACAATAAAGTATTTGTGAACAATGTCTCCAAAATGACAGATCAACACAGTATTATTGTTTTCGATCCAGAGGTCTCGCCTCAAAAGCTAATCGAAGCATCTGATGCTGTTATTTCTCTTCCATTTACATCAACAGGAATATTAGCTCAATCAATGGGCAAACCCGCTTGTTATTTAGACCTCAGTGCAGAACTCAATAAAGCTGATGCCCTTGCTAATGGGATTCCTATCTTACAATCCATCTATGATCTTGAGGTATGGATAAAAGAAAACCTACCAAAAACGTAATTATTTACCGTCTTTTTAATCGCCTTAAATGAAATGGCCTATTGTCACATTTATGAAAATCAGGACAAAAAATAGCGACCAAAAGACCGCAAACAGATGAATTTACGTCGGAGTTAAAATAAGTTGAGACTTTGATAGAACGAGGAACGCCCTGTTTGGATGGGACTTAACAGCCAGTAGATAAATCAAGACCGAAAACATTATGCAATATTGATGCATAAAGTTAAACGCAAGTATGTTATTTACAAGGCTTTAGGTTTTTATGGTAAGACACGTCAATCGCATGAGGATGCTTCTATGGCCAGTAAGGTTATCTCGATCCAAACACCGACCAGTGACACTATTGAAATCGGTGGTGATGGTGAATTAGTTCTTATCGCAGGGCCCTGTGCAATCGAAAGCTATGATCATTCTATGAAAATGGCTGATTTAATTTCTAAGGTCTGTAAAAACTACCACGTAAAATGGATCTTTAAAGCCTGTTACGATAAAGACTGCCGCTCTTCGCCAAACAGTTTCCATGGAGTTGGGCTTGATCAAGGGCTGAAAACCCTGGAGAGAGTCCGTAAGGAAACTGGCCTTGCCATAACATCAGATTTCTCAGACCCTTCATGGGGTGCAGCAACGGGTGAAGTGGTCGACTTTATTCAGGTGCCTGCCTACCTCTGCCGCCAAACATCAATCCTGCGCGCGGCGGCCGAAACTGGTAAGCCAGTGCACCTCAAGAAAGGTCAGTTCATGAGCCCTTGGAACATGAAAAATTCATGTCGCAAGATTGAAGCATTTGGCAATGACCAAATCCTGCTGACTGACCGCGGCACGTTCTTTGGCTATAATATGCTGATCAATGATATGCGCGCATTTCCGATCATGGCAGAAACGGGCTATCCTGTATGTTATGATGCCACTCACTCCATCCAGATGCCTACATCGATGGGCAATATTTCTGGTGGCCAGCGTGAATATATTCCGAGTCTAACGCGCGCAGCGGCGGCAACAGGCATTGATGCCATGTTTGTGGAAGTCCATGACGATCCGCCAAACGCACTTTCTGATGCCAACACTGTACTGGATATTAAATATTTTGAAGTTGTGCTTGCTCAAGCAAAAGCCATGCATGACGCGCGCCGCGAATTAAAAGCGAAATGGGGAGAAGACAATGTCCATCCAGAATAATGTGACTGTTGGTGACGTCATGCTGGGACGAGATGCCACCCCTCAAACGGACAAAACCACCTTGTTGAAGGAGGCATTAGAGTTGATGGACCAGCATCGGCTTGGCATTGTATGCATCACATCAGCAGACGGTACACTTGATGGGATCATTACAGATGGCGACATCCGTCGCATGCTGAACGCCGTTCAGAAACCAATAGCGGCTTTGATGAATGATGACGTTATCAATCACGCAGTGTGTGCGCCAATAACCGTGACTTCAGAGACACCATTAACTGATGCGATTGCCGTCATGGGCAGCAAAAAAGTCTGGGATTTGCCAGTTGTAGATAACGACAAATTCTCAGGGCTACTTCACTTGCATCCCGCAATTGAGGCGCTTTTGACTCAAAAATGATATACGGAAAGGACATTCTTTTAGACTTGAGCAGTCGGCTACTCGACAAAGATAAAGCGTCGTCCTCGCATTGGGACTATTACCATAAATTTCTTGAGGTAAATGACGACAATTCCGTTCAAAACTCTTTAGGTTTTGGTGATGGAAAAAAGGACTATTCGGTTTTTACGAAGCCATTTCACAAGCTGTTACAATATCAATATTATAAAACACTCCAAAAAACGCCTTTTTTTGATCAAGTTCTGCTCTTTGGGCGAGAAAACAGTGCCAGAACATCGTCACGGTTTTCACTTGATTCGCTTCGACAAGTTCTTACTCTGGCATATCTCCAACAAAAGAGCTTGATCAAAAAAAATCATACCGCATTAGTGATAGGTGATGGCTTTGGGACAATGACCTCTCTTTTGACCCAAACAAAGGTTGCTGAAAAGGTAGTTTTAGTTAACCTCACGAAAACACTTTTCGTAGATGCAGCGAACCTGTTGGCTCTCCCTGAGCTACAAGAAAGAAAATCGCTTGCATTGGTCAGCACCGAATCTGAAATGAACACGGCAGTAAAAGATAATAAGATCAACGTAATTCTTGTCGAAGCAAAGCACTGTGAAATACTTCACGCATCAAAGGCTGATTTAGTATTTAACATTGTTTCTATGCAAGAAATGGACATGCTGTTTATTGAGAAATATTATCAACAAATGAGAAAAATGGCTAAATTTAAGCCTGTGTTTTTTTATTGCTGCAATCGCGCGAAAAAAGAATTACCCGATGCCTCAGTAATTGAGTTCGAACATTACCCCTGGAATAGTAAAGACCAGCATTATTTCGACGAACTTTGCCCTTGGCATCAATACTATTATCGACTTTTACCACCTTTCTTTTTCCCTTATGATGGCCCAATTCGTCATAGATTTACAAAACTTTCTCCGTGAGCGCCATGTTTGAAACCAGAAAAAATACCAGAGCTAAATTGAAACAAAAACTTGCTGATCGTGAACGGGTCTTCGGTGGCTGGGTGTCTTATCGCGAACCTGCAATTGCTGAAACTTTTGCCAAAGCTGGCTTTGACTTCGTCGCTATCGATATGGAGCACACCACCATCACCACGGATGAAGCCAATCGAATCATCACAAGCGTGCAATCAGAGGGGGCAACCTGTTTGCCACGACCAGTATCCCATAATAATGACTATATAAAACCAATTTTAGAAGCTGGTGCTGATGGCATGATTATTCCGGTTGTCAATACACGAGCAGAAGCGGAAGAGCAGATTCGTTTACAGAAGTTTCCACCACTTGGACAGCGCAACTTTGGGGTAAACCGCGCACATGGTTACGGGTTTGATTTCAAACCGTATGTTGATACATGGAACGATAGCAGTATCTTTATAATCCAAGTGGAAACAATTACCGCAGTTGACAACATAAAAGACCTAGTCAACGTACCTGGACTAGATGCAGTTATGATTGGGCCATACGACATTTCGGGATCATTGGGAGTTCCAGGAGAAACCAACCATCCAAAAGTTCGGGAAGCCGCAAAACGAGTTGTTAATGTATGCGCAGACGCAGGCATCAGTTGTATGACCCAAATATCCGATGTTCAAAAGGACTCTGTGGAGGATGCTTTTGCTCAAGGTTACACGTCAGTCATTCTTGGTTCAGACTTATTTATACTATGGAAATGGGCCGCCGACATGAAATCTTTAATGGACGATTTGCGCTAGCATGACCTCTTTTCTTGATCATCTTTTTGATCTCAAAGGCCGCGTTGTGGCAGTTACAGGTGGCGGTGGCTATCTCTGCGGCGAAATGGCTCGCGGGCTCGCAAAAGCTGGTTGTAAGGTTGTCGTAATGGATGTGCGAACTGAAAAAGCAGAAGCCGTAGCTAAGCATATTTGCAACGACATTGGCGGTGAAGCCATTGGGATAGGGCTTGATGCATCAGATAAAAACGCGTTCAGAACTGGTTTAGCCAAAACACTTGAAACGTTTGGCAATGCAGATATTTTGATTAATGGCGCGGGCATTAACTCGCCAACACCGTTCTTAGACATCGAGCTCGAAGAATTTAACGCGGTCATGAGCTCCCAAATCACGTCAACTTTGTTTGGTTGCCAAGTCTTTGGCGAACATATGCTCAAACGCGGCAAAGGCACGATCATCAACATCTCATCTGCATCTGCAGGCCCGCCACTATCAAAAGCTTTTACCTATTCCATCGCTAAAGCTGGAATTTTGAACTTAACTCAGAATTTAGCCCGAGAATGGGGCACACAGGGCGTCCGGGTAAATGCCATACGTCCAGGTTTTTTCCCAACAGAATGGAACCGCAAGAACTTTATTTCTAAAGAACGTGAAGCAGCTATTTTTGCCCACACACCAATGGCGCGATTTGGGAACGTGGAGGAGCTAGTTGGTGCTATTATCTATCTTGCATCTGATGCCTCAGTTTTTGTGACTGGTTCAGAGTTAGCTGTTGATGGCGGCTATTCCTGTATGACAATATGACAGAAAACGTTAGAAAAAACACAGGTATGGAAACTAGCAATTTGGGTTCACTCCCAAACATTACTAAACAGAAAAAAATAGCACTTTTTGGCTCTACGGGTATGGCTGGATCAGCCATCAATTTTTACCTGCAGTCGGTTGGCTTCAATGTTCAGTCATACCCCCGTAAGGTTTTTGATATTTTAGCATCCTCCGTCGGTGACCTTAATTTGGCCGGTATTGACCTGGTTATAAATGCTGCTGGGTTGATAAACCGAAGAGAAAACAATTTAGAGTTCTTAAGCCAGGTCCGTGTTGTGAATACAGACTTTCCTTTGGCGCTTGCAAGTTTTTGCGAGCGGAAGAAAATCCCAATGATTCATATTTCAACTGATTGTGTGTTTGATGGCCAGCTGGGGGAGTATACCGAAACCGATGAGGTGTCAGTGAAGGACGTTTACGGTGAGAGTAAATATCTTGGTGAACCAGAAAATGCGATGGTTCTCCGTCTCTCTATGGTTGGACCGGAGCAGGTTAATTTCTATTCTTTGCTTTGCTGGTTTTTAAACCAGAAATACGAATGCCCAGGTTACACAAACCACCACTGGAATGGTTTAACTACCATTCAACTGGCGAAAGTGATCGGGGATATTGTTGAAAAGGACTTGTTTCAAAATGGGCTTTTCCATACTTATTCGACAGACATAACCAAACATCATTTGCTCGAATTGTTTAAAACACATTTCCAAAAGGAAATAGAAATTCATCCTGTTACTGCCACGCATGCAAGAGATATGCGTTTAAGAACACATCATTCCTTTTTTTTGGATAGTCTCAATATCCCTTGCTTAGATAATCAAATAAAGCAGATGGTTCGTTATTGCGACCACCTAGGACATTGGAGCCACTAACTTGCCAATTAACAAATCCGTATGGATCGCAATTCCAGCAAGAAACTGTGCCCATTCAATAGAAGAATTAATTGAGCGGATAAATGCCCTAAACCTCGGCCTTTCGATAGTTGTAGTAGATGATTGCAGCCAAGACGACACCTCTGAGCGTGCAAATAAGTTTGATAATGTGCTCGTTCATCGCAACGAAACAATAATGGGTTACGGGGGTACTACCACTAAATTATATGAAATCGCGGCATCAAAAAATGCAGATTACGTCATTAATATCCACGGCGATTTAGGACATAAGCCAGAAGATCTTGTGCCGATCCTTGAAACCTTAAAAACAACAAGCGCCGGCATAGTCGTAGGTTCTCGTTTGGTGTATCTAAAGAATAACTTTTGTCAGCATGGCCTTAAGGTCTTATTCAATAGTGATCTAAATGGCGGTATGTCAACCATTCGTATAGCCGGACATTTTAGCTTAACCTCTGTTCAAAATATTTTATTTGGTCAAAATTTAAACTCTTACCATGAGGGCATGCGTGGATGTGATAAAAAATCGCTCGCTTGGATTTTGAAGCAGGACTTACCCGTCTGGTATGATTATGACTCAACGCTTTTGGTCATGGCCGCATCTAGTAAATTAGTTATAAAAGAGATTCCAACGCCTCCTCATTATGACGATCGCTCTAACAGTTCAGCACCCCCATTCCGGTACGGGTTTCGCGTGTTACTAAACAGTCTCCAGAGTTGTCTATATTTACGGAACATTGCTCGGGCCAAACGTAGATGAAAACCCAACAGAACCTACCTGCATCGCATTCCGTTATACTTTTAATTTTATGTGCATTTGTTCTTGGCTCCCGAGCGTATTTCTATTTGGAAATTCCGACACAGAGGATGGGTTTTCAACCTCTTTATTTAGAGGCACTGGATCAGCATTTTTGGGAATACCTCTCCTACACATCCATTAAACCACCGTTAATATATCTTTTCCATGGCGCGTTGGTAAAGATATTTGGCGTGACAGCGTTGTACTCTGGTCAAATAACCCTGGTTATTGCATTCTGTCTCAACATTACTGGCTTAGTCTTTTTTGCCGGAACCTTAAGGCTCTTAAAAACTTCATATAACGTGATTATCTTCTCGGTTGGTTTATGCAGCATTTACATAATGCCTATTGAATTTTGGAGACTAGGCACTCACTATTCGCATCTCAGTTACGTCCTCACCAGCATTTTCATTTTTTGCCTCGTCAAATACATTCAAGAATTCAACTTTAAAACAGGTATCTATTTGTCTCTTGCAAGTGCAATGATTTTATCTCTGAATTCCGTGTACATGCTGATAGCACCAGGTTTGATAGTGTCAGCAAATCTTTTACATCTTCTAAAAGTGAGGAGTTTTTGGGCGTTTTTTAAATCAACTGGAATAATTTTGATGTTACCCGTTTCTATTGCTTTGGTAATTTGTCTAAAAAACTATGTTAGCGTGGGAGCCTTTGTGCCAAGCACAATTGGCGGGGGAGCTTTGTCGTTAGTCTCTGAGCGTGTTGCTGATCGAGATGCAGGTCAACTTCGCCCCATCATAATAAAGGCTGGTGTACCAAAATGGTATATCTGGTGTTTTGACCGACCCAATTCTGAATATATAAAAGAGCATGGATTATTAATCCTTTCGAATAGTAGGTCTTTTGGAACTTGCACGCCATCTGCAGCAAAAAATACAGACTCTTATCCCTTTGATTTGTCAGAACTTAGAAATTATCTAGACAAGACTGGTCAAGCTCACGCACTGGCAAAAGTCGAACAAGATATCGACAATATGAAACATAAAAAATACCTTTTTTCCGGGTTTGCAGCTGAGTTGAGCATGCATTGGTCCATCTTATATATGGAGCAAGGAACAAAAATTTATTGGTATAACTTAACGCAAAATCCACAAAAGTATTTGCGAGTGTATTTAACTCTTTTAGACGAATATTTTAACGGAGCTAGGTATCCGTTAGACGCATTAAAACAAAGTAAAATACCCAAAGACGTTTCTGGGTACAAAATTCTTGAATCTGTGGAGAGCTTTTTAGGAAATATCATGCACTATATTCTGTTGCCCGTATTCATTGGCGCTTCGTTTAATTTGATATTTGTCTTTTCAAGACTGTTTATTTGGCGTCTAAAAGGGCGTGCTGACCTAGACTGGAAATGTTCTGACCCTGTTTGTTTTGTTTTAAGCCTGTCTGTTTTATTTCAAACCCTGCTTTTTTCTACGATTGTTGGAGAGGAAAACAGCAGATATTTCATGTATGCAGCTCCCTATATTTCTGTGATCAGCGTTGTAGTTCTGAGTCAGATATATTTTAAATTTAAAAACAGGATTAGATACGAGCGACGGTAAGCAGGCTCAGCGCAATTCTCCGGCATAAAAAAGCAAGAAAATAGTTGATATTCTTGGAATGAAACCGAGCGTATTTTGCGATTGGATGACAGCTACATAATAAAGGCATTGATTATATGAGCGCAGAGTTTAGGCCTAAATGTGATAATTGCAGGCGGGATGATACCACGATAATTTACACATCCACTTTGAAGTCAGGTTTGGATGAGTCTGATTTTACCGTTTTTGGTGAATTAGGTGAATATCCGCAAATAGTAAGATGTAATCATTGCGATTTGATCTATGCTTATCCGCGCGATGATGGCAGCGACCTTGAGAAAAAATATAAAGACCTGCCTGTTCTTGAATATCTTGAAGAGGTGGAGTCTCGTCAGCTAATTTCAAAAAAAGATGCTCAATTGGTGGAAAGTTACTGCAAAGAGGGGCGTATTCTTGATATTGGATGTTCAGCAGGAATTTTTTTATCTCAGCTTAAACCCCACTTCGAAAAATTTGGGATAGAGCCATCTGTTCACGCGGCAAGAGAAGCACAAATAACTGTAAGTGATGGCCAGATTTATAACTCACTTTTTCAGGAAACTTCGCTGGAAAGAAAATCTTTTAACGTGATTACAATGTGGGATGTTATTGAACACTTGGACAGCCCATCCAAAGTACTAAGTGAGTTGCACAATCTTCTCACTGATAAAGGCTATCTGATTTTGGTAACTCCCAATATTAGTGGACTCATGTCACGGATAATGGGGAAAAGATGGCCTCATTTAATAAGAGGACATATTTATTATTTTTCACCCAAAACAATTCGTATTGCTCTGGAAAGAGCCGGTTACGAGGTCCTGTCTATAAAGGGGTACACGCGCTACTTTAAGATCAGCTACATCCTGAAAAGAGTTGGCATAATAAAAAACAGCAGATCTTGGCCAACTTGTCTTAGTGGCGTAGATATAAATGTCCCAGTTAACCTTGATGACGCAATGTGTGTCGTGGCTCGCAAGGTGTAAGTCTCTTTATGCGGCAGTTTTTTATATTCCTAATTAAGCTTGTCATAACGATTGGTTGCCTTGTGATCATCTCAAGGAGCACGAATTGGGATGCAGTGATTCAAAAAAGCAGCAGTTTATCTCTACCTGTTATCATAACAAGTATTGGGATCTTCCTCTCTCACTTGCCAGCTGTTGTCATCCGGTGGAGATATTTTGCTAGAGAACTGGGTGGACAGATCGATTTCTGGAATGCTACTCGATTGGTTGCGATAGGCACATTTCTTAATCAGGCTTTTTTCGGCACCATTGCAGGAGATGCAATTCGGATTGTCTTCCTTAAAAAAAGAAACTCATCTAACCTTTGCTCCTATGGAAGTGTGCTACTGGATAGATATACAGCCATCTTCACGGTTTGGCTTTTTTTGATGGTAGATCTGATTTTTGCTGAAATTCAGTTAGATAAAAATGGGTTTGCGTGGACAGGTATATGGGCGGTTTTTCTTGGCGGAACTTTGCTACTCTGTCTTCCAATTATGCCATTATTTTCATTCATTATTAGGATTAAATCATTATTCCTTTTACGCAAGCCCTTTCAATTTTTGCTTGGTCTATCTCGGGCCTTTAATTCAACATTCATAACATTTGCCAATATATTGACCGTTTTTCTTCCATCTTTTTATATTGTATTCACATCCAGTCTTGTCCTTTGGATTGTTGCTGGCGATCTTGATGCAGGCTTATCGCTTAACGATTGCCTTTTTATTACGCCGCTTGCACTAATGATTTCCGCCATTCCTATTACGATTGGCGGATGGGGGTTGCGAGAGTTAAGTCTAGTTTCACTTCTCAGTTTAATGTCAGTTGATGCAAACACAGCACTTCTTATTTCAATAACTTTTGGTTTTTTAATTCTGATAAGTAGTCTAATTAATGGTTTTTTTCTGCTGTTGACGCCCAACGTGCCTGAGGCTGACAGATAAGGCCTACCTAACAGAAAAAGCTGATTACACTCTCCAGATAGACATGAAATTTTAATTGACAACACAGTAAGGCTTTGATCCATGGTCATTATTGTGCCACTGAATGGGGGTGGTTATTTCAGTGTAAGTAATTGACTTTAAAAAATTAGTTTCTTACACATTAGGCTCATACTCATAAATCAATCGTTGTTTTCCTTAGCCATTGTTCATACCGTTACTCGAAATGTTACACAAACGTTTGGCTACTGAAACTTGTATTAACTCAGAGACTAAGATTTGGCAGTTAAGAAGCAGCATTTTGTTGGCGGTGAAACACCAATATTTGATGAAGCTTTTATATACAAGCGAGGTAAATATTGGCAGTTTCGTATGTGGTTGCAAAAAGAAAATGGCGAAATCAGAGATAAAGACTGTGCTACTCAAGGCGGCGGTTCCTGAGACAAAGGTAGTCACACAACAACCAAAGCAACAAATGGTTGAAGCTAAGAAAAACGAACGTGCTGATGCATTGAAAGAAGTAAAGCGTCTTTGCAAAGTTTTTGGCTTTACTGCTGGAATGTTGAAAGGATCGTTAGCTGAAGGTAGGAAGCCGATATGACTAAATATACATTGGGATTGTGTACTATGGGCAATAGTTCTGCAGCTCTCTTCGCAAATGACGAATTGATTGCCGCTGTTGAAGAGGAACGGTTAACATGGATAAAAAATGATGGTCAATTCCCGGTTGCTTCAATTAAAGAGGTTTTATCAATAGCAAATATTGAGATTTCTGATGTTGATCAGATTTGCGTTTATTGGAAAAGATGGAAACTAACCACA
>MDTG01028286.1_pt1 | contig 52666 bp, 51 predicted proteins | sample 811421 | NCBI WGS metagenome assembly MDTG01 (sample SAMN05326645, study PRJNA326480) | marine metagenome | isolation source: seawater | place: Pacific Ocean: South East | collected 2011
AAGTCTGCTACTTCTACACCATCTAAACTCAAACTGTTTAAATCCAAGCCATGAGCAACAGGAATTAAATCTTCCACAGCCTGAATATCATCTGATAATAATGGTCCTCCAAAGTTTCCTTTAAGTTTATAACCATTGTATTCTGGTGGATTATGACTTGCGGTTATCACTACGCCTAAATCGGCTTTATGCTCAACAACGGCTAAAGATAACATTGGGGTACTTACGAACCTATCTGCTATAGTTACCTTTACACCCATGTGATTAAGCACTTTAGCAGTCGTTTCTGTAAATAATTGACCTGCAAATCTACAGTCATGACCAATAACAACTACAGGGTTTTCAAAATTAGTCTTAAGCCAATGAGCTACACCAACTGTTACTCTAGCAACATTATCAACAGTGTAATCTTTAGCTATGATGGCTCTCCATCCGTCTGTTCCAAATTTAATCCTCATAACTTATCGTTTTATATTTCGTGAATTAAGGGCTTTTCTATATTTAGCTGCATTAGCATAGTGCTGCACAGCATTTTCTGCAAAATTATGATAGCCAGTAAAGTCTTCTTTAGCACACATGTACAAGAATTGATGCTTTTCATAATTTAGAACGGCATCAATGGCTTGAATTGAAGGCAAGGAAATAGGTCCTACTGGCAGACCTTTATATTTATATGTATTGTAGGGTGAATCAAATTTTAGGTCTTTTTTGAGTACTCGTCTGATAGAAAAATCACCTAAAGCATAAATCACAGTAGGGTCAGACTGTAGTTTCATACCTCTTCTTAATCTATTGAGATAAAGCCCTGCAATAGTAGGCTGCTCTGATTTGCGAAAAGATTCTTTTTCTACTATTGAGGCTAGAATGGTTACTTCATGTTGAGAAAGTCTTAGGTTTTTCGCTTTTATTTTTCTGCTATCGTTCCAGAAGTGATGGTGTTCGGCTAACATACGCGATAAAAAGCTCTCTACTGGCGTATTCCAATAAAACTCATAGGTGTTGGGAATAAATAATGAACTAACTGTAAAAGCGTTTAAATTCAATGGATTTAGAAATGCTGTGTCGAGCATAGCATCCAGTAAAGTTATAGAATCCATTTCCAATTGATATGCTATTTTACCAGCAAACTCTTCTTTTGTTCTAATATTATTAAATACGACATTTATAGGGGTTTGTCTTCCTGAGCGTAATAGATTTACTAAATCGTTATTATTCATTTTATCTTTCAGAAGATAGCGTCCTGATTTTATAGAAAAATCGTTGTATCGTTTACGCTCAGCAATCCATACAAAAGAGGATGAATTGATGATTATACCCTCATCAGAAAGAATTTGAAGTACATCTTCAAAAGTTGCTCCAGTTGGTATATCTACAAATACCTCTTTATCAGAATTTAATGAAACGTTTGGCTGGTATATTCTACCATAAAAAACAGATACCGTAATACTACCACTGACAAAGAGTACACCTACTAAACTCCAAATAAACTTATATAAAAAACTCTTCTTCTTAGTCATTATAATGAGGACATTATACTTTTAACTTTTTCATTGTTACTGTCAATCTCCAAAATACGATTCAAATATAGCTTTCCTTTGTTAATCTCACCTTGTACAATCAGTAAACTTGCTTTGTTTAATAAGCTTTGAATATGAACGGGGTTTAAAGCCAAAGCTTTATCGTAACAGCTATTAGCTTCATCAAAATTATTCTTTTGAACAAGAACATATCCTAAGTTACACCAGACGTTTTCATTTTTTGAAAACTCATCTAAAATAAGTCGGTAATGTTTTTCGGCATTATCTAAATCTTGACTATTAGAATAGAAATCGCCTAACTTTAATCTGAATTTCAGCACATAAGGCGCTAGTTCTACTGCCTTTTTGTAATAATCTAAAGCTAGGTTAGATTTTAGCTTATCGTATGAATACGCAATTCTAAAGGAAGTCCAAGCGTGAGAATTAGAATAAGAGGTTTTATTAAGTTTTGATAATAAATCTTCTACTGACTTACTTACATTTACAAGGGATCTGAAATCCTTTTTTAAATAGTATAAATGAATTAAATCGTGGTATGAGGATTCTATATTTATCTTATGTAATAAATATGAAGCCGAGTCTAAAAGATAGTCTTGAGCATCGAATTTTTCATATTGATATAAATAGGCTTTTGCTCGAGTCAACAATTGTGGACTTGGGCTGTTTATAGCTTCCAAACCAATGAAATCACCTTTTGTACTTAGGCTATCTTTAGGGAGATGAACACCAATTTTATGATCATGAATACTCACATGGGGAATATCAATAGTTGATGAGGCTGGCATGTGGCATTCAACACAATTATTACTTTCTCTAAATTCATCTTTACAATCGTCATGACAGGATAAACACTTGTCATTGAAGAAGTTAGGATGTTCTTTCTGTACAGAATGATGAGGATTGTGGCAGGTGGTACAATTCATCTGCGAGTTGGTAAAACATGCACTTTGCTTGAACCTATCCACGTGAGAAGCCATAATAAAAGTATTATCGTCTTCATATCGAGGAACAAAAATAGTCATGATATCTGACAGCTCCATTCCAGGCTTAAAGTCTTTAAAGCTCTTCCCTTCCTCTAAGACTGTATTTCCTTGTAAGTGGCAACGCATACAAATTTGAAATTGTAATTCTAGCGATAGTTTTTTAGGGTTAACGATAGAATAATCAATGTGCTTAGATGTATCCACAATTTCCCCACTCATCATTCGCTGAACGTGTAGTTCACCAGGACCATGGCAACGTTCACAGTCAATTCCATGAGGTACCTTATCAAATTTATTTTCAGAACCCATCACAAAGTCAGGCATAGCATTGTGGCAACTCATGCATTCTAAACCTATAGTTCTAGAAAAACGACTATTGAAACCATTTTCAAATCCTGGTGGGAAATCTAACTTTCCATCTTGGGTATAATAGGTAAAAGGCATTTGATGTACATAGCCATTCTCGTCCCACAAATGAGAGTTTGTATGATGTCCAGAACCCACTATATAGTCCGATATTTCTGTTCTTTGGTTGAATGCGTGTATTTCTTTAATTTTCAGCAAGCTATCTTCCCAAAAGGGATGATAAGTGAGCTGATTAAATGTATCTTTCAGTAAAGAAGAATGACTAAAAATAGCTTCACTATTTTCTTTTGTTGCTAAGGACATAGATTGTCCCATTCCTGTTTGAATATAAGTTTCATAAATATCGTAATGACAAGCCATACAGCTTTCTATTCCTACGTATTTAATGGTGTCATTATGGTTTAAATAATCAGTATAAGGCTCTACTTTGGAAGTACAACTCATAAAAATAAATAATATAGATATACAAACTAATCGCAAAGCAATTGAAAAAATAGTTCATCCTCCCATCCTTCAGGAGTTTTATTCCATTTCGACTTTACTCCTACTAATTGAAAATCAAGTGATCCAAATAGATTTATACTTACCTGATTTCTTGAAGATATATTACAATATATCTGATTAAGATGAAGATTAGAGAAAGCATATTTTATAATCAACGTTAAGGCTTCTTTAGCGTAGCCTTTTCTCCTATTTTCTTCATCAACAATCCATATACCTATACCACACCTAAGATTTACAGGGTCAAAATCAAACAATTCAATAGTACCGATTGGCGAGTTATCCTTTTCTATCATTAATCTCAACTGCTTGGCAGTAAAAATATCTTGGTGAGCATTTTTTAAATACTTTGCCAATATATTTTTAGAAAATGGAGCAATAGTTTGACTGACTTTCCAAATAGAAGTGTCATTTTCCCAATTGTATAGCACATCCAAGTCTGATGGCTCTAAAGCTCTTAAATTAATATTTTCTCCTCTTAACATTCTACCTCTCCTTTAAATACTTCTTGATAAGGACCAGTTAAAAAAACATCTGAATAATAATCTGTTTTCTGAAAATCTACTTTTAACCAACCTCCCAAAACCTTCACTTCTAAAGAGTTATTTTTAATGTGCCCCTTTTCAAAGGTGGCGATTGCACAAGCTACTGCACCCGTACCACAGGCTAATGTTTCTGCTTCTACACCTCTCTCATAAGTTCGAATGGATATGTTTCTCTCTCCCAATTTAATAAAATTAACATTAGTTCCTTCAGCATTAAAGCGATCGTTATACCTAATTAACTGCCCTTCTTTCGTTACGTCCAAATCCTCTAAATTATCTACAAACGAAATGTAGTGTGGAGAACCTGAATCTATAAAGTAAGAGCCGTTAATAGATTCTACACTAGAGATATCACTCATTTTAAGACGGACAAACTCCTTAGACCATTCTGCATAATGTGGACCATCGAATGCTAAAAATGTACATTCATCTTCAAAAATATCTAACTGTTTTGCAAAAGCAACAATACACCTTGCTCCGTTCCCACACATAGAGCCAGGTTTACCATCAGCATTAAAATACACCATTTTAAAGGCATAATCAACAGAAGTATTGAGTAGCATTAACCCATCCGCACCAATGCCCATCCGTCTGTCACATAACCTTCTTATTAGTTCGTGATTTAAAGGGTCAAAAAGAGTATTTCTATTGTCGATAATGATGAAGTCATTACCTGCACCCTGATACTTTGAAAAGTTTATTTTCATTCTCCAAATTTAATTAAAATAGTGTCTTGTCAATTTTATTAATATTTTATCGATCGTGAAGCCCAAAAATGTAAATTTGCCGAATAATATTTATGTCCAAAACTACTTACTAATATGACTACTGAAAATTATAACCAGGAATTGACTGAATGGATAAGCAAAGAACACGCCTCAGCAGAGCTATCCAATATCGTCAGTAAATTAGTTCTAGAACATTCTACTGAATTAGTAATGTTTAGAAACAGAATGACGAATATTAGCATCAGTGAAATTTTTAATTTACATGATTACGCTAGAAAATTTGTTCAACAAGACATAAGTACAAAAAAAACTCTACCCATTGCAAAAGCAATACTTGAACTTGGTATAAAAAATGCTAAAATTGATTTGGGCAAATTAGCTTTTGAATGGATAAAAGCTAAAGGAACTGAAAACGATATAAATGAATTCGTTTCAAAAAAGTTATCTTCATTTATTTCTACAGATAACGACTTATCTCCTAAGGATGTTATTCTATATGGATTTGGAAGAATTGGTAGATTAGTAGCTAGAGAACTTTCATTACAAGACGGTGCGGGAGATCAACTGCGTTTGAGAGCTATCGTTACTCGTAAAAATTTTGATGATGATATCATCAAAAGAGCATCTTTATTAAGAACAGATTCTGTTCATGGTGTATTCAATGCTAATGTTATTGAAGACTTAGAAAATAAATCCATAATAATCAACGGTAGAACTGTTAAAATGATTGCTGCCGATAGTCCCGATTCTATAGATTATACCCAATATGGTATTAACAATGCTTTAGTAATCGATAATACTGGCGTTTTCAGAGACGATGAGGCCTTGAGTTTACACCTTAAATCTAAAGGGGTTTCTAAAGTATTACTAACTGCTCCTGGAAAGGGAGTTCCAAATATTGTATTTGGTGTAAATCATAAGGTTGACGTAGATAATCAACATATATTTTCTGCAGCATCTTGTACTACAAACGCTATCACTCCTGTTTTGGAAGTAATAGAAAAAGAATTAGGTGTAGTAAAAGGTCATATAGAAACGATTCACGCCTACACCAATGACCAAAACCTTGTTGATAATATGCACAAGAAATACCGAAGAGGTCGTGCTGCTGCATTAAATATGGTTATTACAGAAACTGGTGCTGGCAAAGCTGTTACAAAAGCTATTCCATCACTAGAGGGTAAATTGACATCTAGTGCCATTCGTGTACCAACACCAAATGGCTCTCTAGCAATTCTCAATTTAACGACTGAAAAAGAGAGTTCTTTAGACGGCATTAATGAATTAATGAGAAAGGCTGCTTTTGATTCTAATTTAGTTGAGCAAATTCGTTTTTCAGTTAATAATGAGCTTGTTTCTTCTGATATCGTTGGCGATAGCTGCCCTTCTATTTACGATAGCCCAGCAACTCAAGTTTCTAGTGATGGAAAAACATTTGTTTTGTATGTTTGGTACGATAATGAATATGGCTATACACGTCAGGTTCTTCGCTTAGCCAAGTACATTGCTAAGGTTAGAAGAAATTGTTATTATTAAAAAACTATGTTATCCAGTTTAAAACTTAATCAAAGAGCATTTATCATTTACAAATGGTTTAACTCTTTATTTTTGGGTGTTTCTATTGGAAGTGTTTTTACTATTTACGAACCACTCGACCCTTCTGTTTATTCATTAGGTGGTATTTTTCTGGCATTAGTTATGATAATCGTTGCTAAATTTTATAATAAAATTTTAAACGCTTATTACTTTTTTCGAATTTCTATTCTCGTTGAATTGATTGTATTGGCTATGCTCGTTAGTTTTCTAATCTTTTCATATAGCTATCAGATAGCATTGTTTATATATATTGGCTATCAAATTACATTTGTATTTGGTTCTTACCTGGTAAGAGCCGAGACACTAGTCTTTAATGACAATGAAGTTCTGACCAAAATAGATATAGCTAAACAAATAGGCTACCTTTTTGGTATGGCTGTCTCATATCTTTTCTACAAAGGCTTAGAATATTATGAGTTGATTCTCGACAAGCAAGAACAGGTGTATAACATTCATTTTATTCTTTTAGCTATTGAATTATCCGTTCTGTATTTCTTAATTCGTGCATTTACCAAAACAGATTGATTTGGTATTTCGATTTAAATCTTTTGAAATAAAACAATCAAAATCTGCAATGAAAGTAGGTACAGATGGTGTTCTTCTTGGTGCTTGGACCACACCTTCATTACCTCCAGAACATATTTTGGATATTGGTACTGGCACAGGCTTAATTGCTATTATGATGGCACAACGTTTTGAAGATGCCAACATAATTGGTATTGATATTGATTCAGTAGCTGTTCAAGAGGCTAAGTTAAATATGGCTAATTGTCAATGGCATAAACAACTAAGCTGTTGTGAAAGGTCCCTTCAAAATGCAAATTTTAATCACTCTTTTGATTTAATAATATGCAATCCACCCTACTTTAAAAATACCACTATATCTATTGATGAAAGACGAGCAACAGCTAGACACACAAATAGCTTATCCTTAAATGATATTTTTGAAAAAATGGATACACTTCTTAGTTCAAAAGGAGAATTGATGATAGTCTATCCCTCAGAAAATTTTAAAGAAATTCGAAGCAATTTGAAATCTTTTAGCTTGTATATAAACGAGATATGTTGGGTAAAAGGATGCGAGAAAAGTAAAGTTAAGCGAATTCTACTTAAAATTTCTAAACAGAAAAAAACACTAATAGAAAATCAACTGACTATTGAAAAGGAAAGGCATCAGTATACGGATGAATACGTGGAATTATGTAAAGACTTTTACCTTAATCTGTAATCTCTTCCTCAACAAAATCTATTCCAAACTCTTTAAGTTTTTCTAGAACAGGCAGGTAAATTTCCTTGTCAATAGGAATCTTTACTCCTGACATATTTATTTTATCAGTCAAAATAAGCTCTGTAGCAATGGCTACTGGAAGTCCAACAGTCATACTCATAGCCGTATTAGTCTGATCTTCACCCCTCAATACTAGTGATGACTTAAGTTTATGCTCTTTGCCATTTAAGGTGTATTCAAACAAGTGTTGCATAACAATCATATCCTTATCATCGGCTTTCAAAGACCATTTACTTTCTAAAATATGTTGTAAAACCTGTGCAGGAGTGCCCCTATCTAAGCCTATTTTTTTGTTCTCGAAAAGACCTAGCCAAATTAACTTATCCATAACCTCTTTGTCTAGAGATAAATAGTCTTGAACTTTACTTTCAACAGATTTTATAATATCGTATTCAAGAAAAGAATTTATAAATTCTCTACACGTCATTGTTGATACATTAGATAGCTCAAATGAATCATCAGTCATACCTAATTGTACAAAAACATTCCATGCTTTAGAAAAGCCAGGTCTTCTTAGAGTTCCTCTTAGCATTGTAGGTATTTCATTAAGGTTATATGATTCTCTGTAAGAAAGTGAATCACGATTAGCGTAGGCTTCAAATTTGCCTTCATTTAAAACCTCAATATTATCAACTCTTTTGAAGAGTGTATTATAAGGAATATACTTATAAAGATTATTTCTAATAAATTGAGCTGTTCCTTGACCCGCTATAACAATATTTCTAGGGTTCCAAGTGAATTTATAATTCCAAGGGTTATCATCATATTCAGGAGCAACTAAGCCACCGCAAAAAGACTTAAAAAGATTAATCTTACCACCCTTAGAATGAATATCATCAATTATTTTTTTTGCCGATAAATGGTCTATTCCTGGATCAAGTCCAATTTCATTAAGTAATAAAACACCCTTTTCCTTAGCTTTCTCATCAAGAGCTAGAATTTCATCAGAAACATAAGAGGCTGTAATCATATTTACAGATTGTATTACACAATCCTCAGCTAATAATATATGCATTCTGGCTGGTAACATAGAAACCACTATATCTGCTTCACGAATAGCGTCATTACGCTGCTCTACATCAAACACATCAAAATGGAAGGAAGTACCTCTAGGATGATTTTTAATTTTTTGTTTAGCTAAATTAAAATCATAATCACCTACAATTACATTCCAGTCGTGTTCTTCTGATTTACTAAGTAGATAATCAATCAAAGATGTGGCTGATAATCCGGCTCCAACAACTAATATTCTTTTCATAAAATGATGTATTGCGTGTGGCTAATATATGTATTTTAGTGTTTTTCTAATGGGATGAATAAGAAAGTTATACTCATAGCTGTTAGTCTAATTATTTTAGGCATAATTCTAGATGCTTTTAGTGCACATGCACTAAAAAAACTCATTAGTTTTGAACAGCTTCAAAGTTTTAAAGTAGGCACTAAATATCACCTTTTTCATTCGTTAGCAGTATTGATTCTAGCGTTAAACTACTTTAGACTTAAGCTATCTTCAATAATAATTGCTCTATTCATTTCTGGCATTATTTTTTTTTCATTTTCAATTTACTTTTTAAGTATTCAAGATCTCATTGGTATTAATTTGAATATTCTTGGACCATTAACTCCTATTGGAGGATTACTTTTTATTTTCGCTTGGATTCTTGTTTTCTTTAAGGCAATGTCTATTAAACAAAATTTTAAATAAAAATAATCGTCAATACGGCTTTTAATGTGTATAATTTACACATTTAAATTCTTAGTTTTTGAATTATTTATCTCTAGTAAAACAAAAAAAATGTTTTACTAAAAATCAACACTTTATTTTTTGTGGGCTAGTGATTAATTCTAATATTTGTCAGCCTAACCTAATATACAATTTGATGCATGAATAACGATATTCAATCACAGTTATATAAATTGGGTATTTCTGATGTAAATATTCATTGGAACCTTTCCCCTGAAAAATTAGTTTCTCTATCTCTTAATCTTGAACAAGCGAAACTAACTTGTTTTGATGCTATTTCAGTAAATACAGGAGAATTTACTGGACGTTCTCCAAAAGATAGATTTATTGTTAAGGACGACTTAACAGCAGATTCCATTTGGTGGGGAGATGTCAATATTCCTTTCAGTCCAGAAAAGTATAAATCGCTTTACTGTAAAGTTGTAGACTACATTAAAAATAAAGACGTCTATGTAAGAGATGTTTATGCTTGTGCAGACGAAAAATTTAGATTAAATATTCGAGTAATAAACGAATATCCTTGGTCTAATTTATTTGCCTACAATATGTTCTTAAGGCCATCTGAAGATGAACTTAAAACTTTTTCTCCAGAGTGGACTATAATAAACATACCCTCGTTTTTGGCAGACGCTGGAATTGATGGCACAAGACAACATAACTTTGCTATCATTAGTTTCACTGATAAAAACATTTTGATTGGTGGTACTGGATATACAGGTGAAATCAAAAAAGGAATTTTTTCTGTTCTTAACTACATCCTGCCTCATGAAAAAGGTATTTTATCAATGCATTGCTCAGCTAATGTGGGTAAATCTGGAGATACTGCAGTATTTTTTGGACTGTCGGGAACTGGTAAAACAACTTTATCAGCCGATCCAAATAGAAACTTAATTGGTGATGATGAACACGGCTGGAGTGAAAACAGTGTATTCAATTTTGAAGGTGGGTGCTATGCGAAATGTATTGACCTTACTCCTGAAAAAGAACCAGATATTTATGCGGCAATCAAAAAAGGTGCTTTATTAGAAAATGTTATTTTTAAGGATGGCACTGATGAAATAAATTTTGCGGACAATTCAATTACTGAAAACACCAGAGTAAGTTACCCTATTCATCATATTTCAAATATTGCTGTTCCTTCAACTGCTGGAGCACCAAAAAATATTTTCTTTCTTACTTGTGATGCTTTTGGCGTACTGCCTCCAATATCAAAACTAACAGCTGGACAAGCGATGTATCACTTTATTTCTGGATATACAGCTAAAGTAGCTGGTACAGAAGAAGGTATAACTGAGCCAAGCACAACCTTTTCAGCTTGCTTTGGAGAGCCGTTCATGCCCTTACATCCTACTCGATACGCAGAATTATTGGGAGAAAAAATGAAATCAAGCAATGTAAATGTTTGGCTAGTCAATACCGGATGGTCTGGCGGGTCTTATGGTGTGGGCTCAAGATTAAGTCTAAAGTATACTCGTTCAATCATTACAGCTACTTTAAATGGCGATTTGAATGATGTGGATTACGTTAAGCATGATGTATTTGGACTTCATATGCCAACATCGTGTAAGGATGTGCCATCGGAATTACTAAATCCTAAAAACACATGGAAAAATAAAGACGAGTATGACACAAAAGCAAATGAATTAGCAATTGCCTTCAATACTAATTTTAAGAAGTTTATTGATTTTGCTAACGATGAAATACTAGAAGGAGCACCAAAAATTAAAATGGAAAAGTAATACAACAATCATAATAAATATTACTAATTAAAAAAACCCATTCAAATTGAATGGGTTTTTTATGATAAATGTGAAAAGTACTCTTTCTTACTTAGAGAACTTAGAGTATTTATTTTTAAATTTATCAATACGACCAGCAGTATCTACTAACTTCATTTTACCTGTATAATACGGGTGAGAGTCTGAAGAGATTTCCATTTTAATTAATGGATACTCATTTCCATCTTCCCACTGTATAGTATCTTTAGTATTTGCAGTAGATTTAGTCAATACAGAATGACCTGTTGAAATGTCTTGCATAACAACTAATCTATAATTTTCTGGGTGAATTCCTTTTTTCATTATTACAATAATTTGGATTGCAAATATAAACACTTATAATAAATTGACAAACTAGCATTTTAAATATTATACTAATTGGTGTTGCCTCATCGTTTGTTTTATATTTGCAACACTATGTATATCAGAAAAACCATTCTTTTTTTAGGAATTTTAATTTCAATTGCCTCTTGTCAAAAGGACTTTTTTCAGGAGAGTGGATCAGGAAACCTCTCTTTTTCTAATGACTCCATCTTATTTGATACCGTTTTTTCTACAATTGGAAGTGCAACAAAAAAGTTTGTAGTTTACAATAACAATGCTAACCCTGTAACGATTGATAACATTAGTCTATCAAACAATGATCCACTGAATGTATATAGAGTCAACGTTGATGGAATGCCAATTGAAAAAAGCCAAAATATAAAACTAGCTGCTAATGACAGTATGTTTGTCTTTATTGAAGTAACTATCAACCCAAATTCTTCCCAACTCCCCTATCTAATAACTAATAAACTTGAGTTTACAACCAACGGAAAAATACAAAGTATTGAACTCGTCACCTACGGACAAAATGCGAATTTCTACACGCCCTTGGATAACTTGTTCATCGGAGGTAACGACACTATAAACTTTAGGTATTACTCAATAGATGAAAATACAACATGGACAAATGATTTGCCGCATGTTATTTATGGCTATGTAATTATAGAACCCAACGCTACATTAACAATTGAAGAAGGATGTCAAATTTATTTTCACAAAAACTCAGGCATCATTTCTGGAAACCCTATTTTGGAAACAAGTAACAATGGTGGCACTTTAATTGTAAATGGCAGCTTAAATAATGAAGTTGTTTTTCAGGGAGACCGTTTGGAACAATGGTATGCCGATGTTCCGGGCCAATGGAATCAAATATGGATGTGCCAAGGCAGTAAAAATAACTTAATTAACTATGCCATTATAAGAAATGGAACGGTTGGTGTAAAAGTCGATACTCTTGGAAACTCGGTAAATCCAACTCTTGAAATAAATAATACGATTATAGAAAATATGAGTGATATTGGCTTGTTTGCTCAAGGAAGTTATGTAAATGGTTTTAACAACGTGATTAAAAATTGTGGTAGATACAGCCTAGTACTGAATATAGGTGGTAAATATAATTTTACACATTCAACCTTTGCCAATTATTACTCATATGGTAGCAGGAATACACCTTCAGTTCTTATAAACAACTATTATGAAGATATTAATGGAGCTATTCAAATTAGAGATTTAAATGAAACCACATTTACTAATTGTATTATTGATGGCAGTAATGTTCATGAAATAGAATTACAAAACAATTCATTAGGAGCTTTCAACTATCTATTCGACCACTGTATAATAAAAATACACCCAGACTCTTCTTTAAGCTCTTTTAATGAAAGTAATAGTATTGAAACGTATATTGATATTAACGTTTTTAATAGCACCATAGATCAAGATTTTACGATTAGTGCAGAGTCTCCTGCCTTAAATGCCGGTAAGTCAACTTCATTCACTATTGATATATTAGGTAATAGCAGAGATAATAATCCAGATATTGGAGCTTACGAAAGAGTAAATTAAATTTTTTCTAGAAAGGATAAGGTATCAACTCCATCAGCATAATCGTCTAATTTTGGAAACTGAGCACTCCCAAATGGAATCCCTCCCTTTTTAACTACACATTGAATGTCCTCATTCATACTATCTAGTTCAGAATTTAAAACACCTAAATCATCATAAAACTCATAATTTAATACGCCTACAGGAGAGTGTAAATTTTTATCTTCTTTAAGAATCAAAAAGCCATTTTCAATAATTTTTTGATTACCCATTAAATAAATGGCTTTGTAATAGTCGTAATTATTAGCATACTTATTATTTAAAATAACGTCCTTGTAGTCATAAAAAACCTCAAAAAGTAATTCTAGATTGTAACCTCTTGGAATAAATAATTTAGTCACATTTCGACAACCCAAACCAAAATACATAAATACATCTGCAGCAAGAGATTTTCTTTCCTCTAAACTTTCATTACCATCCAATACTGCAACTGAGGTTCTACTTCGTCTTAAGATTTTTGGATACTTTTTAAAATAATAATCGAAATACTTAAATGAGTCATTGTTTCCTGTGGCAATAACAGCATCAAACTCTTTAACTAATGAAGTTGATATTTGAATTAGGTTAGAAAATTCTGGTTCAATATTAATTAACTCATCAATGATTATTGAAAGCAATTGATTGTCTTTAGATGACATTTTTACAATAGCTTTATTGCCACTAATTAATACACATAGCAAATCATGAAAACCTACAATAGGTATATTACCAGCCATAATTATTGAAACGCTCTTTTCAGGAAAATTATCAATTGAATATTTAGCAACCCAATCTGATAATTTTTTACGTTTTAAATTATACGAAATGGCAGATATAGAATTTCTAATATTTTCTGGTGTAAACCATCCATTTTTATAAACAATCTGTTGTATAGCTTTTTCTAATATATGAGTATTATCTTTATTACTGCTTGTGAAACCATTTAAAAAATCACCTAATTTTTCAAATGCAGAAATTCTATTTTCAATCTTCATTTTCTTAGTATATTTGTACCAACAAAGATAAAATTATTAACTTTTTTGATTTTATGAAATGGCAATAAAAATTACAGATGAATGTATAAATTGTGGAGCTTGTGAGCCTGAATGTCCTAACAATGCCATTTACGAAGGAGGTATGGAGTGGCACTTTTCTGATGGCACTTCATTAAACGGAATTGTTACTCCTAAAAGTGGTGGCGAATACAATTCAGATGACTCTCAGGATCCTGTTGATTATGACACTTACTATATAGTTACTGACAAGTGTACTGAATGTATGGGTTTTCATGATGAACCTCAGTGTGCTGCTGTATGTCCAGTTGATTGTTGTGTAGCAGATGAAGATAATGTTGAATCTGAATCTGAATTAATTTCTAAAAAAGACTTTTTACACTCATAAATGCTACATAACTACAAAGCCATTTTTCAATACTTTATTATCCTTTTATTGGCTTTTATTAACATCAATTTATTTGCTCAAAAGACAGACTTTTCTTATTACGAAAACGAACTGAAATTTCTTGCCAAACAGTTAGTTTATGGCAAAAATGACAATGATAAATTAGACGCCCATAAAGCATTTTTAGAAACTTGGGATTTCGTGCTTGATGACCCTAAGTCTATGAAGTATTCCTTTGATTCTTTAACAATTTTCTTTCCAATATTAACGAGTGATGATAAAAAATTAAGAATCATAAATTGGCATATTCCACTAGAAAATAATGACAATCAGTATCACGCCATAGTTCAGTACTTTGATAACAAAAAGAAATATCAAGTAAAATATCTTGAACCTTTGTTAGGAGAAGTAAAAAGTGCTAACTCACTAAAATTAGTTAATAATCAATGGATTGGCGCTTTATACTACCAACTATCGTCTTTTAAAAAAGGAAGTAAAACCTACTACTTACTACTTGGTTGGGATGGAAATGATGAATTTAGTAACAAGAAAATTATTGATGTTTTGTCGATATCTTCAAAATCACTAGTATTCGGGGCTCCCGTATTTAGATATAAAAAAGAACGCTTACACCGCTTTATTCTGGAATATAAGGAAGACGCGGCTGTATCAGTTAAATATTATGTGAAAAATAAACACATCACTTTCCCTAATTTAATACCAATGAACGATGATTTAGAAGGGCTTTATGACTTTTATGTTCCAGATGGAAGTATCAATGCATTTGAATTAATTAATGGTTCATTTAAATTTAAAGAGAATATTGAAAATCCACAAAAAGTTAATGTTCCAAAAATCAAAAAAATAGACTCTGGATTATTTAAAAAATAAATAATAATACCCCATTTTTGTATTCACAATATTTGACATATGAAAAAGCACAATTTTAGCGCTGGTCCTTGTATTTTACCACAACAAGTTTTCAAAGAAGCCTCATCTTCTATCTTAAACTTCAACAACCTTGACCTTTCATTAATTGAAATATCACATAGAAGTGCCGACTTTGTTGCTGTTATGAATGAAGCTATCAATTTAGTTAAAGAAATACTAGATGTTCCTTCAGGGTACTCTGTTTTATTTTTACAAGGCGGAGCAAGTATGGAATTTTTAATGGTTGCTTACAACCTAATGAAAATAAATGGAAAAGCAGCATACCTCGATACTGGTACGTGGTCATCAAAAGCTATAAAGGAAGCAAAACTATTTGGTGATATTCAAGTGGTTGGGAGCTCAAAAGATAAAAATTATAGCTATATTCCAAAAGGATATTCCATACCTACGGATGCTAATTACTTCCATTGTACATCAAACAATACAATTTTTGGAACACAAATGAAAATTTTTCCATCTACAGATGTGAATGTAGTTTGCGATATGTCATCTGATATTTTCAGTAGAAAAATTAATGTTTCTGACTTCGGTTTAATTTATGCTGGGGCACAAAAAAATCTTGGGCCAGCAGGTACTACTTTAGTAATTGTAAAAGATGAAATTTTAGGGCATACTGGAAAAGAAATTCCTACTATGCTAGACTTCAGAACGCATATAAATAAAGAAAGTATGTTCAACACGCCTCCAGTTTTCCCAATCTATGTAAGTATGCTTACATTAAGATGGTTGAACGAGAATGGTGGTATTGAATGGATAGAAAAAAGAAATAATCAAAAAGCAGATTTACTTTATAACTTCATAGATTCAAGTTCCTTGTTTGACGGAAGTGCTGCTATTGAAGACCGTTCTACAATGAACGCAACCTTTTTATTGAAAGATAATACTCTTGAATCAGAATTCAATAAAATGTGCCTTGATGGTGGAATAAATGGGTTAAAAGGTCACCGATCGGTTGGTGGATACAGAGCGTCAATGTACAACGCTATGCCTTTAGAAAGTGTACAAATATTAGTTGATATAATGAAAGAAATAGAACGAAAAGGATAATGTTAAAAGTACTTGCAAACGACGGAATTTCTAAATCAGGAATAGATACGCTAGAAGCGGCAGGCTTTGAGGTAATCACTCAAAAAGTGGTACAAGAGCAATTAGCGAATGTGATAAACGAAAAGGATATCAATGTTTTATTAGTTCGTTCAGCTACAACAGCCAGAAAAGAATTAATCGACGCTTGCCCTAATTTAAAGCTTATAGGGCGTGGCGGTGTTGGAATGGATAATATTGATGTTGAATACGCTAAAAATAAAGGCTTAGAGGTCATAAACACGCCTGCGGCATCATCTGAGTCTGTAGCGGAATTAGTTTTCGCACATTTGTTTAACCTTGTTAGATTTGTATACGATTCAAACAGACAAATGCCTTTAGAAGGAGAAACTAAATTCAAAGATCTTAAAAAGGCTTATGCCAAAGGATCAGAACTAAAAGGTAAAAAGCTTGGTATCATTGGTTTTGGAAGAATTGGACAAGAAGTAGCTAAAAGAGCTATCGGATTAGGGATGGAAGTAATAGCTAATGATAAATTCATTAAAGAAACTGATATTGAACTTTCTTTCTTCGACGGACAAAAGACTTCTTTTAATATAAAAACTACAAGCTTTGAAAAAGTGATTAGTGAATGTGATTTCCTTACACTACACATTCCAAAGCTTTCAGACAAAGCTGTAATTGGAAAAGATGAGTTAGAAATGATGAAAGATGGCGTTGGTATAGTCAATGCTGCTAGAGGTGGTGTAATTGATGAGGAAGCTCTATTGGATGCGCTAAACTCTGGTAAAGTTTCTGCAGCTGGACTAGATGTATTTGATAATGAACCTACACCAAAGGTAAAACTATTAATGCAGCAAAATGTTTCATTGACTCCACACATAGGAGCAGCAACAAATGAAGCTCAAAATAGAATAGGTGTTGAATTAGCCAATAAGATTATATCGTATTTCAACTAATTTTTATACTTTCATCTTAAAGTCTTAAACTAATCTAAAGTCGTATGGCATCTGTAGTACCCTTTTGTGCGATTCGTCCTACTAGAGATAAGGTTTCTCTTGTAGCAACGCGTTCCTATCTATCCTACTCTGATGAAACACTTCATGAAAAGTTAAACAACAATCCATATACCTTTTTGCACATTATTAACCCTGATTTTTACGAAAAGAATAAAGCAAAAGATTACACCGAAAGGTTTAATATGGTTAGAGCTAAATTTGAAGACTTAAACAATAAGGGGGTATTCATTAGCGATAACAAAAAGAAGTTTTACATATACCAAAAAATTAAAGAAAATGGACATTCTTTTATTGGGATTATTGGAGCATCAAGCGTAGAAGATTATATCAATGGCAACATCAAAATTCATGAGCAAACTATTGAAAAAAGGGAACATTTATTTAAAAAATACCTAGATATCACTGGCTTTAATGCAGAGCCGGTATTATTGACCTACCCCAATCATAAGGTAATAGATAAACTAATTGATGCCTATTCAGGCAAACGAGCTGAATACGAATTCACTACTACCAATATGTCATTACACAAATTATGGTTGATAGATAATGATAAAGATATCTCTACCATTCAAAAGGCTTTTAGGGAAGTTGATAATTTATACATTGCAGATGGTCATCATAGATTTGCTTCATCTAGCCTACTCTACAAAGATAAAAATCACATAAACCCTTCAAATAAAGACTTTTGCATGAGTTACCTCATTGCAGAAAATCAGCTTAAAATCATTAATTTCAACAGATTAGTTAAAGATTTGAACGGACTAAGTAAAAATGAATTTCTGAAAGCTGTTGAAAAAAAATATACAATCCAAAAAGTTGAAAAAGCCTTTCAGCCCAAAGAAAAGGATGAGATAGCCATGTACCTAGAAAATCAATGGTATTCAATGGTAGCGAAAGATGAATTTGTAGAAAGAGATGATTGTGTTGAAAAGCTAGACCCCTCTATCCTATCAAAAAATATTCTTAGCCCTATTCTAGGAATCACAGACCCAAGAAATGATAAGCGACTTTCATTTATAGATGGTAGTATTGATTTAAAAGAGATTAAAAATAAGATTGATGGTAAAGAGTTCGATTTGGCATTTATACTCAAAGCTGTCAATTTCAATCAATTAAAAGATGTTGCTGACAATGGTCGCTCCATGCCTCCAAAAAGCACCTATATACAGCCTAAACTTCGAAGTGGTATGCTAATATATAATCTCAATGATTAATGTCTGTAAAAGATAACATACTTCATTTACAAAAATACTTAGCTGATAATATTCATTTGGTAGCTGTTTCTAAAACTAAACCTAATGAGTTGATAATAGAAGCCTACGTTGCTGGTCAACGTATTTTTGGAGAAAATAAAGTTCAAGAGCTCGTAGAAAAAGAGGAATCACTACCGAAAGATATTGAATGGCACATGATTGGTCATCTGCAGACTAACAAGGTAAAATATATTGCTCCTTTCGTTAGTCTTATACATGCAGTTGATTCTAAAAAACTAATTAAAGAAATTAACAAAAGAGCCGAGCAAAACAATAGAGTTATTTCCTGTCTACTTCAAATACATATAGCTCAAGAAGAGAGTAAATTTGGTCTAGATAAAGATGGTGTTATTGAAATTCTTAATACTGATTTCCCTAATGTGTCAATTGTAGGACTTATGGGAATGGCAACATTCACAGATAATAAGAATCAAATAAGAAAAGAATTTAAGTACTTGAAAGATATTTATGATGAACTAAAAGTAAGTCAGCCTAATTTTTCAATACTATCAATGGGTATGAGTGGCGATTACTCAATTGCCATTGAAGAAGGAAGTAATATGATAAGAATTGGTTCCTACATATTTGGGGAAAGGTAGACTTTATTTTTGGGGACGAATTAATTCCCACATCTTACCAACTTCAGTAGAATTAGATCCTCTATAAACCTGACCAGTCTCTTCATCAATAAGTATCCATTTTGTAGGACATTTTGTAATAAGTTTTAACTCAACAGGCTCTTCTAGTTCCTCAATTTCACGCTTATTAACCGTTCTCATCTTTTTCATAATAGATATTTTAAATGTTTATTAAGATATTTGTACTCTACTTGACTACAAAAATATGATAAATCTTTTCACTAAATCTCAACAAGCCTACGGTGAATTCAATAATGGAGAAATTATTGAAAATAAGCCTATTGGTTTCCCGCAAGACGGCGGAGATTTAAAACCTTATTCTAATATTTTTTACTGGGCACATGCCACTGCAAAGAAAGATAGTGTTATTAGCTTACACCCTCATAAAGGGTTTGAAATAATGTCTATAGTTCTTGAAGGGGAAATTATTCATTACGATACTCTATTAAAAAAATGGATTACTCTTAAAAAAGGAGACGTTCAGCTTATTCAAGCTGGTGGAGGAATATCACATGCTGAGGCTATGAAAAAAGACGCTTCAATTTTTCAAATTTGGTTTAACCCAGACTTAAGAAAAACATTAAAAAAGGAAGCTAAATACATTGATGTTCAACACATTGAGCTTCCAAAGAATGGAAATAAAACAACTGTAGTAGGTAATAAATCACCTATACAACTTGAAGCAGAAGGTATAAAAATAGATTTTATAGAATTCGATAAGGAGTCTTTTGAATTGCATTTTGAAGATGAATTCTACTATTCTATCTACATAATCGAGGGAGAAGTCAAAAATAAATCAATACATACCAGTGCAGATGATTTCTTTATCATAGAAAACGAGTCTTCTTTAGCATTTGATGTTATAAGTAAAGGTCGATTACTTTGCATCAAGTCCCCTACTACAACTTCATACCCTGTATACTAAAAAAGCCCCGTTAAGGGGCTTTTTAATTATTGATTTAAATAGTTGTTGATATTATTTTCAACTCTATTGAGAACGTCAGAAACGTCTTCTTTAACGAATTTGTCACCAGTAATATGCTCAAACAATTCAATATATCTTTCTGAAACAGAATTACAAAATTCTGGACTCATTTCAGGAATACTTTGACCATCCTTGCCTTGAAAACCATTTTCAATAAGCCATTGTCTGACAAACTCTTTGGATAATTGCTTTTGAGGGTTACCAGATTCAAGATTTTCTTTGTAACCATCAATGTAAAAATATCTAGATGAGTCTGGCGTATGGATTTCATCAATAAGAGTAATTACACCATTAGAATCTTTTCCAAATTCATACTTAGTATCAACTAAAATCAAACCTTTTTCCTTTGCAATTTCAGTACCTCTCTCAAATAATTCTTTTGTATATTTTTCTAGAAGAACATAATCCGCTTCAGAAACTAGACCTTGAGCTAAAATTTCTTTTCTTGAAATATCTTCATCATGACCTACTTCAGCTTTTGTAGTTGGAGTGATTATTGCTTCCTCAAATTTTTGATTTTCAACCATTCCGTCAGGCATTGGCACGCCACATAGCATTCGCTTACCGTCTCTGTATTCTCTCCAGGCATGGCCAGTGAGATATCCTCTGATAACCATTTCAACTTTGAATGGTTCACACCTCTTTCCAACTGTAACAGAAGGATCTGGAGTTGCTTCTTTCCAATTTGGAACAATATCAGCTGTAGCATCTAAGAATTTAGATGCAATTTGACTCAACACTTGCCCTTTATAAGGGATACCTTGAGGTAATACATGGTCAAATGCAGAAATTCTATCTGAAGCTATCATTACCAATTGGTTTTCTCCTATTGAATAAACGTCTCTCACTTTACCTTTGTATAGGTGAGTTTGGTTTGGAAAATTAAAATCTGTTTTAATAATTACATTACTCATTTTTGTTCTTGTTTTACTTTGTACGCTTTAATAATTTTTTTAACTAATTCATGGCGAATGACATCTTTGTCATCAAGTTTAATAACACTTATATCCTTTATTCCTTTTAGAAGGTGTAATGCTTCTAAAAGACCTGAAGGCTGCTTTTGTGGTAAATCAATTTGTGTTTCATCACCAGTAATGATGAACTTAGCAGCTCTACCCATTCTAGTCAGAAACATTTTCATCTGTTGCTTGGTAGAGTTTTGAGCCTCATCTAATATTACAAATGCGTTGTCTAATGTACGCCCTCGCATAAAAGCAAGAGGTGCAATTTCTATTATTCTATTATCTATGTATTCGTTTAGCTTTTCAGATGGAATCATATCCCTCAAAGCATCGTATAATGGTTGTAAGTACGGGTCTAGCTTTTCTTTAAGGTCACCAGGTAAAAAGCCTAAATTCTCACCCGCCTCTACTGCTGGCCTTGAAAGAATAATACGTTTGACCTCTTTATTTTTGAGTGCTTTTACAGCAATCGCAACAGCAGTGTAGGTTTTACCTGTTCCTGCTGGACCTATGGCAAATAACATATCATTTTTTAAAGACTCTTCTACCATTTTTCTCTGATTGGTAGTTCTTGCTTTAATTATTCTACCATGAGTGCCATGAATAAGAATATCATTATTACCTTCAAGGACAACACTGTCCTCTAAAATAATTCGTTCAATATTACTATGAGTCAAACGTTGATATTTAGAAAAATGAGCCAACATTAAATTAAACTTTGATTCAAAATGATTAACAGATTCATCATCACCAATAAGTTTTAAGGTATTACCCCTTGCAACAACTTTTACTTTAGGAAAGAAATTAAGTATAAACAACAAGGTCTTGTTATTAGTGCCGTAAATATCAATAGGATTCGTTCCTTTTAAATCAATTATTTTTTCACCCATTTATTGTACTTGAATATTTTTTCGAATCCATTAAATTTATACTTACTTTTGGAGTGACAAAATAACAACTTTTGTGATAAATATTAGGATTAATTTATCAACATTATGTCAATAATTACACTTACTACAGACTTGGGCAATACAGACCATTATGTTAGTGCTGTTAAAGCTAATATACTGAGGCAATTAGAGTCGGTAAACATTATTGATATAAGTCATAACATTCCAACTTTCAACGTCTTACACGCTGCATTTGTATTAAAAAATGTTTATAAAGATTTTCCCCCTGGAAGTATTCATATCATTGGTGTGAATGCTGAATCTAATGAAAAAACACCTCATATTGCAGTATATGCGGATGAACATTATTTTATTGGTACTGATAACGGTTTATTCTCACTACTATTAGATATTAAGCCTGATAAAATTGTTCACATCACAACTTCTATAGAGTCCGATAATGAAAACTTCCCTATTAAAGATGTTTTTGTTAAAGCTGCCTGCCATATTGCTCGTGGTGGAACTCTTGAACTTATTGGCTCGCCAGCTGATGACTTCATGGACAAAAGTTCAAAACTAGTCGCTTTACATGAGAGAAATAGCATTCGCGGATCAATCGTTCATATTGACCATTATGGAAATGTAATTACTAATATAAATAGACGCTTGTTTAATGAGGTAGCTAAGGGAAGAAAATACTCAATACATTTAGGTAATAGAGAACATTACACTCTCAATAGCATTAAAAAGAAATATAATGAAGTTCCACTAGGAGATGCACTTGCTATGTTCATTTCTACTGGGAATCTTACTATTTCGCTCAACATGGGCTCTGCCTCATCATTAATGGGGCTAGAGATAAATGACACTGTAAGAATTGAATTCTATGATTAAACGAATAGTAAAACTTGAAATAAAGCCAAATAAAGTAGATGAATTTAAACAGTTCTTTGAAAAGAATAAAAGTCAAATTATATCTTTTGATGGTTGTGAATCTGTTACCCTACTCCAAGATGTTAATGATAATTGCACCTTTTTTACCAATAGTTTGTGGAAAAGTGAAAATCACCTAAATTCTTATAGGAATTCTGAGTTTTTTAATTCAGTTTGGAGTAAAGTGAAATTACTGTTTAATAATAAGCCAATAGCTTGGAGTCTTTTCGAGATTTTATAATATTTGTCTAATGATTGCATTATTAAAAAAAGAACTCAATACATTCTTCAGTCACGCCTCAGGGACAATCATAATTCTAAGTTTTTTATTAGCTAATAGCGCCTTTCTTTGGATAATTTCTTCGGATTTTAATATTATTAATTCTGAATTTGCACAGATGGATGGACTTTTTAGTCTATCTCCATTTCTATTTATAATTTTCATTCCAGCACTTACCATGCGGTTATTTTCTGACGAATACAAGGAAGGGACAATAGAAAGGCTCAAAACTCTTCCAATATCAGATTCTAAACTTGTATTATCTAAGTATTTTTCAGGTCTTATTATTACTCTAATGGCAATTGCTCCTACTCTAGTATATTACTACAGTGTATACCAACTTTCAGACACTCCTGGAAACGTTGACTCTGCAGGAATAATTGGTTCATACATTGGGCTTTTACTACTTTCCAGTTTATTTGTTTCAGTAGGAGTATTTGCCTCATCAACCACCAAAAATCAAATTACTTCATTTTTAGTAGCCATTATCATATGTAGTTTTTTCTACTTTGGTTTTGACTTAATTGCTAGTGAAATGTCAAATGGTAAAATAGAATTAGCTATAAACTATATTGGAATTGATTACCATTACAGTAGCCTTAGCAAAGGAGTTATTGATAGTAGAGACATAATATACTTCTTGTCACTTAATGCATTGTTCTTACTACTAACTATTCATTCAATACGAAACAAGTGATGAAAGGATATTTGAACAAACAGCTACTATTGAATGTGCTAATAATTATTCTATTGAATATTATGGCAAGTTTTTTCTTCTTTAGATTAGACTTAACTGAAGAAAAAAGACATTCATTAAACGATACTACAAAAGATGTAGTTAAGTCATTGGATGACATTGCCTACGTGAAAGTATATTTGGACGGCGAATTGCCTTCAGGCTTCATAAGACTAAAAAATTCAACTAAAAGTATTTTAGATGAATTTAGAAATTACTCCTCATTTATTGAGTATGAGTTCATCAATACGAATGACTTTAATTCTATAGATGAACGTAATAAATTGTTTAAAGAACTCTCCGAAGATGGACTTGAGCCTACTAATCTTCAAGTTCAAGAAAATACTGGTAATAGTGAGCAGATAATTTTCCCTGGTGCAATCGTTTATTACAAGGGAAGAAGTCAATCGCTAAACCTTCTTCAAAACCAAATTGGAACAAACCCAGAATATGTTCTAAATAATTCAATCGAAGATATTGAATTTGAGCTTACAAATGCACTATTCAAGCTCATGAACAATAGCAAACCCTATATAGCTTTTCTTGAAGGTCATAATGAGTTAAATGAAGCTGAAACAGCTGATATTACCCATTCATTAGGTCAAGTTAAGGGCTCTTTATCAGAATATTTTAATGTTGAAAGAATTAACATAAAAGACTATGAGTTAGATGCTAATGGCTCTCCTTCCCTATCAAATCAACTGAATAGACTTAATAAGTTCGACGCTTTAATAATTGCTAAACCGACACAAAGCTTTTCTAAGGTTGACAAGTTCCTTGTTGATCAATACATAATGAATGGAGGGAAAACCATTTGGTTTATCGATGGAGTAATTATGGATATGGATAGTCTTAAGGGTAACTCACCCTTTTCAATGGCAATTCCCAATGATTTAAATATAACCGATATGCTATTCAAATATGGCGTAAGAGTTAACTATGATTTGGTAATGGATTTTCAGTCAGATAATATTCCTATTGTTGTTGGCTATCAGGGTGATGTCCCACAACAACAGTTATTGCCTTGGCTCTACCACCCTATTTTTATTCCAAAAATAAAACATCCAATAGTCAAAAATCTAGATGGTATTAAAAGTTCATTTGTAAGTTCTCTTGATACAGTTAGTGCTAAAAATATTAGAAAAACACCTCTTTTATTTTCTTCACCATACAGTAAATTACCAAAAGCTCCACACAGAGTCAGTCTTAATATATTAGAGCAAACACCATCTATTGAACAATACAATCATGGTGAAATTCCTGTTGGTTATTTATTAGAAGGTGAATTTGAATCAGTATTTACCAATAGACTTACCCCTAATGAGAATAAATTAAAGCCTTTAACAAAGAGTAAAGTAAATAAAATGATAGTATTTGGTGATGGTGATTTAATCAAAAATCACGTTAATTCAGCCGGGTTATCATACCCATTAGGTTATAATCATTATAGTAATACTCAATATTTGGGCAACAAACGAATGATTGTCAATGCCTTAAATTACATTCTAGAAAACGATAATATCATAAATATCCGAGCCAAAGAAATCAATCTTAGATTACTAAATAAAAAGGAAATTAAAAAGAATAAACTCAAATGGCAGTTAGTCAATACTCTAGTGCCAATACTCATTATTAGTGTAATTATTTCTCTATTACTTTTAAGACGAAAAAGACAATACAGATGAAGAAGATTTTAATAATAATTCTATTAATTGCGATAGCCGTCATAGCTTTTTACAAAAGCAATAATAAAACGCCCATTCAAAAGGAGCTCAAAAACTTTGCTATTGAAGACACTTCATCCATTACGAAAGTATTCTTTGCAGATAAATTTGACAATACAGTTACTCTCAACAAACTGAATGGCCAGTGGCTAGTTGAGGATAAATATACTGTTCGAGCTGATGCTATTGAGTATTTGCTAAAAACAATGAAAACCATTGAGGTAAAGCATCCAGTAAGCAACAGTATGCACGATAAAATCATTAAAAACCTTTCTGCAAATGCTGTTAAGGTCGAGATTTTTACCGACGACAAAGAAAAAGCTTTCAAAACCTACTATGTTGGTGGAGAAACAAAAGACATGATTGGAAGCTATATGATTATGGAAAATTCAAGTAGAGCTTTTGCTGTATATATTCCAGGTTTTAATGGTTTCCTTGCACCTAGATATAATATTGATGGTGCAGTCGTTAATGTTGATTTATGGAGAAATCGTAATATTTTCAATTTTAAGGCTGAGGAAATAAAATCTGTAAGTGTTAAAAATAACGACAATGATAAAGAGTCATTCAGTATTTACGCAGAAAAAGGCGAATACTTCTTTACTAGAAATAACATTACAAAACGAATTCCTTTAAAAAACGGAAAACAATATTTTGATTTATTTGATAATGTTAATTGCGAAGGCTTTATGAATAACTTCTCAAAGAAAGATTCTATTTTTAATAGTCAGCCATTTCACATAATAACAATTGAGGATATAAACAATAACACTACTACCCTTCAGTCATTTCACAAAAAACCGAAAAAAGAAGAATACCTTCAGATTGATGGAAAAAAACAAGAGTATGACGTGGATAGAATGTATGCAAAATTTAAAGATGACTTACTACTTATTCAATTCTATGTATTTGATAAAATATTATTAAAATCTGCTCAATTTAATGTTGAAAAGTAGTTAGAAAATTAGCTTCCATAAGAAGGTAAATCTTATATATTTGTTAGATAACTTTTTTTTAGAAAATAGACATGAAATTTATAGTTTCTAGTGCACAACTACTAAAACAATTACAAAGTATAAGTGGAGTTTTAAACTCTAGTAATACTCTTCCCATTCTGGATAACTTTTTATTCGATATTTCTAGTAACACCCTTACTATTTCTGCTTCAGACTTGGAAACAACCATGAAAACTAAAGTAGAAGACGCAGAAGCAAATGAGGATGGTAATATTGCTATTCCAGCCAAATTATTGTTGGAAACTTTGAAAACTTTTTCTGACCAACCACTAACCTTTCTTATAGATGAATCAACCTTTGGGATTGAAATTGGTTCTGAAAACGGAAAATTTAAACTTGCTGGTCATAATGGTGATGAATTTCCAAAAACACCATCTATGGAATCATCATCAAAGACTAATATGTCTTCACTAGTGCTAGCGTCAGCAATCAACAAAACGTTATTTGCTACAGGAAACGATGAGTTGAGACCAATCATGTCGGGTGTATTCTGTGAAATGTCATCAGACGGTTGCACCTTTGTAGCAACAGATGCTCATAAACTAGTAAAATACAAACGTAAGGATGCAAATGCTGAAAATACTGTATCGTTTATCTTACCAAAAAAACCGCTTACTCTTCTAAAGAATACGCTAGTTAACGATTCAGAAGTTACTATTGAATACAATGATACTAACGCTTATTTTAAGTTTGACAACCTTGAACTAATCTGTCGACTAATTGATGGTAAGTACCCAAATTATGAGGCAGTTATACCAAAAGAAAATCCAAATATTTTAACTATTGACCGATTAGAGTTTTACAATTCTATACGAAGAGTTGGAATATTTGCCAGTAAGTCTACTCACCAAATCAGACTAAAGATTGCTGGTTCTGACTTGCAGATATCGTCTGAAGATTTAGACTTTTCAAATGAAGCATTTGAACGTTTGAGCTGTCAATATATCGGAGACGATATGGAAATAGGTTTTAACTCAAGGTTCTTACTTGAAATGCTTAATAATTTAGAGTCTGAACAGATAAATTTAGAGATGAGCTCTCCAAACAGAGCAGGCATTATTATACCTCAAGACGGTGTATCAGAAAACGAAGATGTTTTGATGCTTGTAATGCCTGTAATGCTTAATCAATAATTCTTAACTATATTAGCGAACAAATAAACACTTCAAAAATTATGAAAAATGTTCTTTTAATCATGTTTTTTGCATTTAGCACTCAATTGTATTCACAACATGAAAAAGGTAATTGGTTTTTTGGTGCTTCAAGTAGCAACATCAACTTTAGCTCTAGTAGCAACTCTGAAAATACTATTGACGTTACTTTTACTGGTTTTAATGATACTCTAGTAAATGAGACAGATAGTTTAAACCTTGGGTTTTTGTTCCCTTACACTTACCAACTGGATCAAGACAAGCAAAGTGAGTTCAATGTAAATTTCAAAACAGGATACTTTGTTGCCGATAGATTAATGGTTGGTCTAGGTTTTGGATACGACAGTGAAACAAGTCTATTTAAAACAAATGCGGATTCTAAACTAACAAGTGCAAGTCTTACAGATAGTTTAACAAATGTTTGGTTTACTGGTCTTCCTGGTGTTGCCACAAACGGTAACTCTTATGCCAATCACTATTTTGAACTATACAATTTATTAGCTGCATCCGCTGACAACGATTTAACGTACTCAAAGTCACTATTAAGTGTATCTCCATTTGTTAGGTATAATTTTAAACTTAGAAAAGGCAATTCAATTTTTATTGACGGTTCGTACAGATTCTCGTCTGGTAAAGAAGAAATGAAAGATGCCATAAATTCAGTAGCTTCTACTACAGAAATGTTATCTGGAACTTTAAATGTAGGTCTTGGATTTTGTGCCTTTGTGTCAAATAAATTTAGTGTTGAACCTCAGTTCAATTACTTCATGTACAACACAACTATTACTTCAAAAGAAGAAACCCCACATCCTATCCTAAGCGTTACGGATATGGGAGAGAAAATGACTGAACGTACGTTAATAGGTTCAGGAATTAACTTTTCTGTAGGTCTATCCTACTATTTCTAAGAAGAATACATATATCAATAATTACTAAAACCTCAGAAATGAGGTTTTTTTATTCTATAATCTAATCATACATATTTGGATAAACAGCATCACTTCATACTGAATACCAAATAGAGTCAATATAAACAATAGAGGAACTATTTTGAAGCTCTATTATTCCATCATACATTTTAGGTTGCAGTATAATAGGGTAAAGACAGCTATTTTATTAATCTTGTAATGAGAAAAAAATTACCGGGTGCTAATGATATGATTTACTATAAAAAGACTAAGAATTAGAAGGACAACTTTCTTTTTTATTTTAAGATAACTAGCTCGTCATTAACTAATATTGGGATAATTGATGCTTTATTATACTCTAAACAAAATTTAACATCATCCTCAATTCCCAAATGAGCCAATCGTTTTCTATGTTGAGAATTTAATAAAAACCCAAATAAGTCATTCTTAGACTGCTCATAAAGTATTACTGAATTAATTGTAGAATCATTTTCGTAGAAAAAATTCTCGTTTTTTGCTAGTCTTTGACTTAGAGCACCAGCAAATATGGTATCTTCTAAACAAAAATCATCTTTCCAACCAGCACATAAAATAATAACATCTTTTTCCTCATCAATTAAATAATCTGTAAGAGCATCTATATTTAAAAATGAACCTATGACTACTTGGTGATCTCTTCTAGCAATATTTATAGCTCGTGTACCATTGGTAGTAGTCAAAACCATTTTTTTATCCTGAAAGTCTTTATTTAGATAATCCGTTGGTGAATTACCTATATCAAAACCTCTCACGACTTTTCCATTACGTTCCGCTGCTAATATATAATTATCACAGTCTTTAAAATCCAATGCATCTTCAATAGTAGAAACAGGAATAATAGATTTTACTCCTAAATCTAAAGCCGTGCATATTGCTGATGTAGCTCTTAAAATATCTACTACTACTACAATACTATTTCTATCCGAATAAATTGGAAATAAAGAAGGAGAAAGACAAACTTTTATAATGTTTTGCATCTATGCTTTGTAAAATGGTAATTTAACAATTTCAGCTTTCAGTTGCTTTTTCCTAATTTGAATAAAAATTTCAGTACCAAATTTTGAAAAATCTTTTTTAACGTAGCCCATTCCAATAGCTTTTTCAAGGGATGGTGACATAGTGCCTGAGCTTACTTCGCCAATAGTATTACCTTCAGCATCAACAATCAAATAATCCTTTCTGGGGATTCCTCTTTCTTGCATTACAAAACCTACTCTCCTCCTATCAGGACCGACCTCCTTTTGTTTGAAAAGAGTTGAAGAATTATTAAAATCATTTGTAAACTTTGTTATCCACCCTAAACCAGCTTCAAGTGGCGAAGTGGTATCATCAATATCATTTCCATATAAACAGAATCCCATTTCAAGTCTTAACGTGTCTCTAGCAGCTAATCCTACAGGCATTATGTTAAGCTCCTTACCAGACTCAAAAATTGAATTCCAAATTTTATCTGCGTATTCATTCAAAAAATAAATTTCAAAACCTCCAGATCCAGTATATCCAGTAGCTGAAATTATAACATCTTCTATTTCACAAAACTGACCACTTTTAAATGTATAGTATCTCATTTCAGATAAATCAATATCAGTTAAAGGCTGAAGTGCTTTAATAGCTTTTGGACCTTGCACAGCTAGGAGTGAATAATCATCTGATTTGTTTGTTAATGATACTCCTTTGTCGTTGAATCGATTAATCCAATTCCAATCTTTTTCGATATTAGAAGCGTTAACAACTAGCATATATTTTTTTGAGTGTATTCTATATACAAGTAAATCATCAACAATTCCTCCATCTAAGTTTGGCATACAGGAATATTGAACTTGACCATCTTCTAATACTGATACGTCGTTTGAAGTTACCTTTTGAATTAAATCCATTGCATGAGTTCCTTCAATAAAAAACTCACCCATGTGAGAAACATCAAAAACACCAACTCCGCTCCTTACATTAATGTGTTCGACTTTTAAGCCTTCGTATTGAATTGGCATATTAAAGCCAGCGAAAGGAACCATTTTAGCTCCTAAGTCTAGGTGAATCTGTGTAAGAGCAGTGTTTTTCATCTTTTAATTTGGTACCAAATATACTTATTTTAACTTCCCAATATATGCCAAAATATCACCCTCTTGGAATTGATAATCAAAATCTAATGTAATGAAATGAATGCTGTCTTTTCTTCTTATTAAAACAGGTAGTGAGGTATCTTTGTTCTCTAAAACTGATAACAAATGCTCCTCTGAATTAATTTCTAATTCATTAAGTACAGGGTGTTTTCTAACAATTTCTATAAAATTAATATAGTCATAATTGCTAGAGAATAAAACATTTGAATGTCGAGATAATGCATCTAATTTAATCTCATTTACAGTAATAAGTCTATGAACATTTAAATCAGTAATTATTTCCTTCAATTTTCTACACGCAAATATATTAACATCATTACTGGAGGTTAGTGCTAATAGATGGCCTGCATCATCAAAGTCTATCTCATCATCTGATAAAATATTTTTCTCAATAACATTTAAACCAACAGCCTTAGCGTTCCTTATATTCTCCTTTGATAAATCATAAAGAGTAATAGGAATATCGTACTTCTCCAGATAATTAGCGATACTTATAGAACCTTCGTTAGCTCCTACTATCACAACACCATTTTTAGATTCTTTAATTAATCCTAAAATTGAAGCGAAAAATTTAGCTGTCAGACCGTTTAATGTTACCGTTCCAAGAATAATCATAAATGTAAGTGGAACTAATAGTTCAACATCCTCTCTTAGAGATGGCGGTAAAGATATTTTATCTGACATTAGATAAAGTGAAAACAATGAGGCAACTGCTGCTGCTACAATACCTTTTGGACCTACCCAAGCAACAAAGGCCTTTTCTTTCCAATTAAGCTCTGATTTCCAAGAGCTAATCCAAACAACAATTGGTCGTAATAAAAATACAACTGTAAGGAAGATAAATAAAGAACTCATTTCTAATAACTTGAGCTGTTCCATAGAAATATTTGAAGAAAGAATAATGAACAAAACCGAAATTAATATAACAGTAAGGCTTTCTTTAAAATCTAATATTTTATCAATATTTGGTGTTTTAATATTTGCAAGTAAAATACCCATTACCGTTACCGATAATAATCCCGACTCAGGCTGTAAGGTGTCCGCTCCAGCAAAGGCGAAAATCACAAATCCTAAAGAAAGTACATTTATTAAAAAATGAGGGATTAAATTCTTTTTAAGTAAAGTATGAAGAGCCCAACCAGAGAACAATCCAAAAAATGAACCTACACAAAGCGTTAAGAAGAAGGTTTTTAAAGCAACTTGCGTCAACCCCATAGAATGGTCTCCTCCAACACTCATAGTTGATACAAAGAATAATTCATAAACCAATACCGCAACTAAAGCACCAATAGGATCAATTACAATACCTTCCCACTTTAGTATAGTACTAAGGCTTTTCTTCGGTCTAACACTTCTTAAAATTGGTGCAATTACAGTTGGTCCAGTTACAATAATCAAAGAACCAAATAACAAGCCTACTCTATAATCCATTTCAAGAAAATAATGAGCTGCTAATGCACCTCCTAAACCCATAATAATTGGACCAAAAATCAATAAATTTCTAACTACACCGGCTAACTGTCTTACTTCCTTAAACTTAAGTGTAAGTCCACCTTCAAATAATATAATCCCTACAGATAATGACACAAAGTAATACATTGTATTACCTGCAAAAATATTTTCAGGGTTTATCCACTGATTATCTAAAAATAAGGTAGACAGAGGCCCCATAAAAAGACCTAATAAGATTAATGGGAAGATGGCAGGAATTTTCATTTTCCAAGCTATCCATTGTGCTAAAATTCCAAAAACTATTATTGCAGAGAGTTCTATCATAAAAATTCAATTTTGCTAAAAATACAAAAAATAAAAAGGGAGCAACAGCTCCCCTTTTTATTTTATTTTAAATAATTGAAAATTATCTTTTAAATACCTTTTTACCTGATTGTAAGTAAACTCCTTTAGGTTGATTTTCAATATCTCCTATCTTTCTTCCAAACATATCGTAAACAGAATTATATGTATTTTCTTCAACTGAAAATTCATAAATAGATGAAGTATTTCGCACATCAAATACAATTGTTCCTGGTGATACACCACAATCAAACTCAGATACTAAACTATTATTAGTATCATATATACCTATTTTACCAAAAGTAATATAGTCAGTTGTACTTGCATACAAATGATTATTTATGTCATCATGAGCTAATTCGTAAAACGACTCAGTTACTCCTAAATCTACACCTGAATCATCAAATGTTACTGGATTCCACTCATACAAAACTGAATCCATAGATAATTGAAAGTTAATTCTATCACCTCTAAGACAAGAAGTACCACATCCTGTACTTACATCAGAAATATTAATAGTATTGGCAGTCATTGTAGTTAAATCCACTTTTGAAAAAGATGCTCCAGACCAGTTTTTATTATTTACTGTATAAATGTAATCTCCGTTTAGAACCATATTATCAGGATTTGTTCCGTCTGGTCCTAAGTCAATTTCTTCAAGATAGCTCATTGTCGAAATATCAACTACTCCAATTAAGGATTTTTCCTGTCCAAAATTGAAGCCATTATTAATAGCAACATATAGCTTACCATCATGAACAACCATATTTTGAGTTGTCCATTTTGGCCCACTAACAGTGTCCAATTCTGAAATAAATTCTAAGTCAGACTTAGAAAATACTTGTAAATATGATGATAAATCGATACCATATTCACCTCTTGTAACGAAAACTTTATCATCAACAATAGCAATATTTCTTCCACCAATCACCGTTTGAGTAGATAATATCTGAAAAGAGTTCAAATCGTATTTTAACAAAAGCGTGTCAGCTACAATAAAAATGTTATCGCCATCAATTACCATGTCTGAGGCAAAACGAGCTCCAACTATAGTATCAACCACTACATAAACTTGTGTTGTTGGGTTATAGCTTCCAAGAGTAACTGGTACATCAATTTGACTATTTGAATAATCGTATCTGCCTTCATTAAGTACCAATACTTGATTTACGTAATCTTGTGCAAATAGACATTGGGTGCCTATTAACATTAAAAATAATAATTTTTTCATTTTAAAATGAGTTAAAAAGATAATACTAAGAAAAACCTTATTCCCGAGGATTCTTCAGTTTTTGTAATGGGCAGGTCTTCTGACTTACTCAACTAAGCAACCTTCCCATTCTCAACGAACAGTGGCATGAAGTACTTAGACTTTTAATGAGTTTACAGCTGCGGGTACAGTCGAGGATTTACACCACGTTCCCTATTGTTAACCCTTACACGGTACAAATTTACATCAATTTAATTACAATTTTCCGAAAAATTATGTGTATTAAATATTAAATTGAATCTTTTGAAAAACTAATATTTTATTCATTATTTTCACTTTTCTTTTCAATACTTTCTTTAAGAAATCAATTGGTAAAAAGAGAAAAACTCATTAGTACAATTGATTTGAATAATCTAAAAAAAGGTGTTTATATAATTTAGTTGTTGAATACTGATTCTAGTAATGAGCATCATATAATAACAAAAAAATAAAAAGACTCTAGAAAGTGTCTACAGCTTTGTTGTAGGCACTTTCAAAAGCTAAAGAATCTATTGAAGTGTCTATCTTCTTTTCGTTACAAAACGAAATAAGCTTTTCTGTTGGCATATTACCAACCAAATCGTCTTTAGCCATAGGACAACCTCCAAGACCTTTAATAGCACCGTCAAAGCGACGACAACCGCTTTTATAAGCTGATTTGACCTTGTCTTTCCAACTTTCTAAAGAAGTATGTAAATGAGCTCCCCATTCAACATTCGAATGTTCAGCAATTAGCTGAGTGAATAATCGACTTATGTTATTCGGATTAGAAACCCCTATCGTATCTGATAAAGCAATGGTTTCTATTCCCATAAATGAGAGCTTCTCACCCCATTTGGAAACGATATCTTCATGCCATAGCTCACCATAAGGGTTTCCAAATGCCATTGACAAATACACCACCAAGGATTTGTTACTTTTTAAACAACTATTTTGAATTTTATCAACTAAAATTAAGGATTCATCAATTGATTTATTAGTGTTTCTTTTTTGAAAGGTTTCTGAAACAGAAAAAGGATAGCCTAAAAAATCAATACGTTCAAACTGACAGGCGTCCTCAGCCCCTATTTGATTGGCAACAATAGCAAGTAATTTTGTATGAGATTGATTCAACTGACTAAGAACATCAGTAGTATCTCTCATCTGAGGTATTGCCTTAGGCGATACAAAACTACCGAAATCGAGAGTGTCAAAACCAACCTTGAGTAATGTATTCAAATAAGCTACTTTCTGAGCGGTGGGAATAAACCGCTCAATACCTTGCATCGCATCTCTAGGACATTCTATAATTTTCATAAACTGTTTAGAATTCCTTTATTAATTTTCTTTACAATCGAAGGCCCTTCATAAACAAAGCCAGTATATAATTGAACTAAACTTGCTCCGGCATTCAATTTTTCAATAGCATCTTCAGCAGAATGAATACCTCCTGCTCCAATTATTGGAAACGATTGATTTGATTTTTCTGAAATATACCGAATCACTTCTGTCGAACGGTTTTTCACTGACTTGCCACTTAGTCCACCATTTCCAATACGCTCAAGTTCTGTTTTAGATGTTTTAAGACCACTTCTATCAATTGTGGTGTTAGTTGCTATTAGGCCATCTAATTTGGTATCTATGATTATCTGAATAATATCATCCAATTGCTCATTTGTCAAATCTGGAGCAATTTTCAATAAAATTGGTTTTCTGTTATCTTTATTTGAATTTAACTCTTGTAACCTAAGCAATAGATTTGTCAAGGGTTCTTTCTCTTGTAATTCTCTTAAGCCTGGCGTATTGGGTGAACTAACATTAACCACAAAATAATCGACATAATCAAACAGTGCTTCAAAACTTAGTTCATAATCTCTAACGGCTTCAGAATTAGGCGTAAGTTTATTTTTACCAATGTTTCCGCCTATAATTAAAGTTGTAGTACGCTGTTTAAGGCGATTTACAGCCTCTTCAACCCCTCCATTGTTAAATCCCATTCTATTTATAAGAGATTCATCCTCAGGCAATCTAAACAAGCGAGGCTTAGGGTTTCCAGACTGAGCTAGTGGTGTAAGTGTACCTATTTCGATAAAACCAAAACCAAATGAGGACAGCTCATTAAATAATTTAGCGTCTTTATCAAAGCCTGCTGCTAATCCAACAGGGTTTTCAAAGTTTAAACCAAAAACTGTTCTTTTTAAACGGCCATCTTTCACTCTATAAATCGAATCCCAAACCTTTAATTTAAAAGGGATATAAGACGCCACTTTGATGCATTTAAAGATAAAATGATGTATAAATTCAGGATTAAAAAGGAAAAGTAAAGGTTTAATAAGGTATTTGTACATCTCTATAGAATTACCTTACAAAAGTAATAAGATTATTTATTTGGCTTGTATTCTTCGAAACTATTATCAGAATAAAAAACAACTATTTTATTGACCTCTTTGGATAGTGTTACAGGCTGTTCCGAAGTAGTTTTAGGCACTTGACTAATTGCATCTGAAGCAAACATATCACCTCGACCCATCAAAAGCCAAGACGCAGAAATCTTAGAAAATCGTTTTAAAATTTTCTGTAAAACATCAATACTTGGCTTATTTCGTCCGGACAAAATATGCGAAATAGTTGACCTATTAACGTCAATTTCTTGTGCAAAAGCGTTTGGGCTCAAGCCGTATTTTTCAATGATATTTTGGATACGTTTCTCCATATTTTAATGTGTTACAAATGTAAACATAATTTTTAATTATAGACATATAATTTGTCTGAAACTGATGAAAATAAGGTTGTTTTAAAGCCATTTTGATTATTTATATTATTTATAAGATAGTTATAACTTACTGATAAATAGTACTTTATATAATTTAATTTAATTTTGTTGATTATTGTAATATTTTCATCTCTATTTTATTGATTTTTATGTTTACATAAGTGAATTAAGAAGATATTATTTTGGGAATTATGGAAGAACGATAAACAAAATAATTCATCTATTTTAAATGAATTATGCCCCTACTCTATTGATTATGATTTTGTTTATTTTTGCTTTATGCAAGCACCCAAACTTCCAAGCTTTTTTAAAACCGCTAGACACCGACAGTTTGATTTCAAGTCAAGGTACTACGACGCTCGAAAAGAAGATTTAGAAAAAAGAGTGAAATCTGCCGAAAATGGAAATTCAAATTTGGACTTTTCAAAAAATTGGCAACAGAGCAAACGGTCTAAAGAAATTAACTATTCAAATAAAAAGATAATTCTTATCGTTTTCATTTTACTATTATTTAGCTTTGCTATACTGAAATTTTAATATGTCCGATATCATTCAACTTTTACCTGACCATGTAGCAAACCAAATTGCTGCTGGCGAAGTTATTCAACGCCCCTCTTCTGCAGTAAAGGAATTATTAGAGAACTCCATAGATTCTGGTGCTTCTGATATAAAGCTTATTGTTAAAGATGCTGGACGAACATTAATTCAGGTCATTGATAACGGTTGCGGTATGAGTGAAACGGATGCAAGAATGTGCTTTGAAAGACATGCCACCTCTAAAATCAGAGAAGCAAATGATATTCATAGTATTCGTACAATGGGCTTTCGCGGTGAAGCAATGGCATCAATGGCTGCAATTGCTCACGTAGAATTAAAATCAAAACTTCACGATGTTGAGCTAGGCACTAAAATTATAATTCAAGGAAGCGAACTTATTTCTCAAGAAAATTGCACCTCTAATAATGGTACATCTATCTCTATAAAGAACTTATTTTTTAACGTTCCAGCTAGAAGAAATTTTTTGAAATCCGATAATGTAGAACTCAAGCATATTTTCGATGAATTCTACAGGGTAGCACTAGCAAATGAAGACTGTTCTTTTTCATTTTATCAAAACGATAAAGAAGTACTGAACCTTCCTAAATCTACAGTCAAACAACGAGTAGTTGGAATTTTTGGGGCTAAATACAACGAAAAGCTAGTTCCTGTTTCTGAGGAAACTACTTTAATCGCTATCTCGGGTTTTATTGGAAAGCCTGAATTCTCTAAGAAAACTAGAGGTGAGCAGTATTTTTTCGTAAACAATAGATTTATAAAAAGCCCCTATTTACACCACGCTGTAAATAACGCCTTTAAAGATTTAATTTCTGATGGTCATCATCCATCCTACTTTTTGTTTTTTGATATCGACCCTAAGTTTATTGATATTAATATTCACCCAACTAAAACTGAAATTAAATTTGAAGATGAGAAATCCATTTACGCCATTATTCGCTCGTGTGTAAAACGAGCATTGGGAATACATAATATCGTACCTACTTTAGATTTTGACAAAGATCCTGCTTTCAGTAATATTCCTAAATCTATCAATGAAGTACGCCAACCCAGCCTAAAAGTTGACTCCTCATACAATCCTTTTCAAGAAAAAGAACCAAAAGACAGTGGTTACACAATTAGGCCCAAGATAAAAACTGAAAATTGGGAAAAACTCTTTGAAGATTTGCCAATTCCTGAAAGTAAACCACAACAAACAGAAACAATAAGCAAGAGCTGGAGTGAAGATGCTGAAACTACAGAGTCTACTATTTTTCAATTGAACAACGAATACATTGTTTCTAGTATAAAATCCGGAATGATAATTATTCATCAACAAAGAGCTCATGAACGAATTTTGTATGAGTATTACCTTAATTCTGAAAACGTAGAAGGTCAATCTCAACAAATGTTATTTCCAAAAACCATTAGTCTAAACCCTTCAGATATTGAATTGGTAAGAGAAATAAGTGATGAGCTTTTCAATTTAGGCTTTAGGTTTGATTACATTAATAAAAATAGCATTGTGATTCTGGGTAGCCCTACAGATATAGAAATGGAAAATTTGGAAAATGTTTTTGAAGAACTAATTGAACAATATAAAACTCAGTCTTCTCTAGAAAAAAGAGATAACTTTGCACTTTCCATGGCTAAGAGTATGTGTATTAAAAAAGGGCGAACACTGAGTATTACAGAAATGAACTCAATAATTGACAATCTATTTGCTTGTCAAACACCAAATGCAACCGCCAATAGAAAACCAACACTAATAACTTTAACACTAGAAGAAATAGCAAAAAAGTTTTAAGATGAATATACAACCTGCACGATTTAGTTATTTACCTGAGGTAGTAAAGAATTTACTCATCATTAACGGTTTATTTTTTCTAGCAAAATATGTGTTAGGCACTAATTTCGGCATAAACCTTGACCAACACTTGGCACTACACCATTGGGAATCGCCAGACTTCAGACCTCACCAATTAGTAACACATTTATTTATGCACGGCAGTTTTTCTCATATACTGTTCAATATGTTTGCCTTGTGGATGTTCGGAAACCAATTGGAAAATATATGGGGAGGCAAGCGTTTTCTAGTATATTACATGATTACCGGTTTAGGAGCAGCTGTTTTACATTTAGCTGTTATTCAATTTCAAATATCAGGTCTTGAAGCTCAAATGGCTTTAGAACAAATAAATAGAGTTACATCAAGTGGCTATGATGCTTTACAAAATGGCCAAAACTTTATTGACCCATTAATGGGCAAACTTAATTTACTGTATTATACCCCAACCGTAGGTGCTTCTGGTGCAGTTTTTGGACTACTTCTTGCCTTTGGAATGCTTTTCCCAAACACATTAATTTACCTTTATTTTGCCATTCCTATTAAGGCAAAATACTTTGTAGCTGCTTATGGACTTATTGAGTTGTGGTTAGGAATACAAAATAGTGCTAGCGATAATGTAGCACATTTTGCACATTTAGGCGGAATGTTATTCGGGTATTTTCTGATTAAATACTGGAGAAAAAACAGTCAGCATTTTTATTAATAGATGATTTTAAAAGATTTAAAAACTAGTTTTAAAAACGGTAGTATGCTAAGCCGTTTAATTTATTTAAACGTAGGTGTATTTATTGTACTTGAAGTTCTGAATGTATTCTTCTTTCTGTTCAAAATGCCTAGTTATGAAATCTTAAACTATTTAGGCTTGGCAGCCTCACCATCAGAACTACTTTCTAAACCATGGAGTGCAATAACATATATGTTTATTCACAATGGCTTTATTCATCTGATATTTAACCTGTTGTGGCTATACTTTGGCGGTTCTATTTTCCTGAGATACCTATCGAATAAACAAATTGTAAGCACCTACATACTTGGTGGACTTAGTGGTGGACTATTTTATATTGCTGCCTATAACTATTTCCCAGCATTCAGTTCTACATTAGCAGACTCTATGGCGGTAGGCTCATCAGCTTCGGTATTGGCGATTCTCATTGCCATTGCCACATATGTTCCCAATTATTCTGTAAATCTTACTTTTATTGGGAATGTGAAGTTAAAACACATTGCTATAGTATCCATTGCATTAGACTTAATACTCATCCCCAAAGGAAATGCCGGAGGACATATAGCACATATTGGTGGAGCATTTTATGGCTTTATATTTAGCCGAAAACTGTTAAAAGGAAAAGATATCTCTAGAAGTTTCGATAGATTAATGGACTATATTGTATCCGCATTTAAACTCTCTAAACCATTAAAGACAGCCTACAAAAGACCAAAGACTGATGACCAATGGAGAGAAAATAAATCAATAGAACAAAAGCAAATCAATCTTATACTAGATAAAATTGCCAAATCAGGCTATGACAGTCTGAATAAAGAGGAAAAAGACACCCTATTTAGAGCCAGCAAAAAATAAAAACGTGCTAAACACTTTTCTATATATACTCAATATGTTGGTGCTGTTTAGCCTATTTCTATCTTATTTATCCCCTTATATAAGTCCAGATTCTTTTTTATGGCCAATTGCTTTTACTGGACTCATCTATCCTATACTCTTAATAATTAACGTTTTGTTTTTAGTCTATTGGACTATATGTTTCAAAAGATACGCTTGGGCCAATCTAATAGTAATTCTACTAGGTTATAGTCACATAGAAAAACTAATAAGAGTTCAAGAAAATCAATCGTCAACATATAGTGAATTTTCTGTAATGAGTTTCAATGTACGTTTATTCAATGCTTACAATTGGATTGAAGGTGAAAATATAAATGATGAAATCATAAACTATATAAATAACACCAATACAAGTATTGTTTGTTTTCAAGAATTTTATGCCCCAGATGAATTGCCAAAATTAAATTATCCATTCAGTCATATTGGTATCCAAAGCGATAGAAAAAGCTGGAGGATGGCGACTTACTCTAAATACCCTGTATTGAAAAAAGGGACAGTTAGTATAAATGGTGAGCATCAAAATAATGTGTGTATCTTCTCAGATATTTTAGTGGAAACAGATACTATTCGTATATACAACGTTCATTTAGCGTCTAATTGGTTTCAGAAAGAGGATTATCAATTTTTAGATAACCCGACAGTAGAAGGAGCCGAAAATATTATTGAACGTCTGAGAGTTTCGTTTTCAAAACGCTCAAAGCAAGTAAATGCCATTAAAAAACATATGAATACTTCCATTTACCCAGTCATTCTATGTGGAGATTTCAATGACACACCCAATTCATACGCTTATAAGCAACTCTCAGAAGGTCTTTTAGATAGTTTTGTAGAGGGCGGTAAAGGTTTAGGACAAACCTACAATGGAAAATTTCCTGCACTAAGAATTGATTATATACTTCACAGTCCTGAAATTAATTTAAATAAATTCGAAACCTTCGATAGTAACTTTTCAGACCACTACCCGGTAATTAGCCATTTCGACTAATTCTTTTTTACTTTCTTCAGTTGCAATAAGTTCATTGCGTTAGATTCAAAACCAGAAATATCATTTTGAACAAAACGAATAACTTGATCATAGTACAAAGGAACAATAGCCGATTCATCAATTATCATTTGATTCATTAATTGGTAATAGTATTGCCTTTTATCTAATGAAACTTCCACCATCGCCTCTTCATAATAGGCATCGTATTTATCATTTGAAAAGTGCGTGTAATTTGGTCCATTAGGACAAAAATTCTTAGAGTAAAACAAGGCTAAATAATTTTCTGCATCGGCATAATCAGCAATCCATGAGCCCCTAAAAAAGTCGAGTTTAGATGTAGCAACCATTTGTCGATGAGTAGATGGTGGATTAATATTAATTGAAACAGTTATACCTATTTCCGAAAGCTGATTTTGAATAAACTCACACAAATCAAGATATGAACTTGTAGTGTTAAGTGTAACCTTTATATCTTCTAGTTTGGATGCTCTAATTAATTCTTTTGCTCTCTCAGGATTATAGTCATAGCCTTTCAAAGTATCTGAGAATGAAGGTAAGCCTTTTGGAATAAATCCATTTAAAGCAGGAGTGCCAATATTATTCCTCAAATAGGTAATCATTTTCTTTCGATCAAAGCCATAGTTAATCGCTTTTCTCACTTCAATACTCTGACTAGCCGATGTATTGTTATCGTCCATTAAAAAACCTAAATATTCCGTATTTAGATAAGGCAAGGACTGAAGCTGTATTTCACCTACATATTCATCCCTCAACACACCATCAGATGTCAACACTTCATCTTTATAGGAAGGGTCTAGTCCAGAAATGAAATCAATATTTCCTTTCAAAAACTCTAGAAAAGCTGTTTGCTTGTCTTTTATAAAAGTTACAGAAATAGCATCTAAAAATGGAAGTCCATCTTCAAAATAATGAGTGTTTTTTCTGAATACTAGCTTTACATTTTCCTTCCAAAACTGAAAATGAAACGGTCCAGTACCGATGGGGGCATCTCTAAAGTTCGTGTTTTCTACAATGATTTTTGGAACGACAGAACAATATGACATAGACAATAAACCGAGAAAAGGTGGGAATGGCTGTTTTAAATCTATCCTAAGAGTACTATCGTCAATAGCAACATAGTTAGCAACATTATTCATTACCCAAGCCCCTGGAGAAGCAACAGACTTGTCAGTCAATCGACCAAAACTATACACAAAATCATTAGCCGAAACTTTTCTATCCTCTTCCGAAGTAAATAAGGGATGTTCATGAAATAAAACATCATTCCTCAAATGAAAAGTGTAAGTCAAAGCGTCTTCAGTAATATCCCACGAATGGGCTATACAAGGCTGAACATTAAGATTAGAATCTAATTGAACTAAACCATTAAATAATTGATTAACAGCCCAAATATTTGCTTGATCTTTAGCAAATGCTGGATCAAGACTTGTTATACTTGCTGATTCATTGTATTTAAAAATACTTAGATTAGAATCATCAATAGCATTTCTACATGAAAACGACAGTGAAAGAATACAAATAAATAAACAGAAAAGGATTAGAGGACGTATCATTCACTGGTAAAAATACACTATATAGATAAACATTCAAATTCCAGCCTAGAAGGATTATAAATGTGAACTTATTGGAGGTTCAATCTATTCTCAAACTTTGTGTTACGGTTAGCATTATTGTTATAAACAATTTTAACTTTTTAGCACTAAAAAATGTTTGAGTTCCTTACAGACTGGAAAATGAAATTAAAAAACAATTATTAAATGATACTCTTGTTTTATTTTACGAGAATAATTAAAAAATAGTTACAATATTATGTAAAAAAATAACTTTTGAGATTTTCAATATATTAATTATCCGATATTAAAAGTTAATTTTGCAACCGTATGGAAAATCAATCCACAGTAGCTTTTTATACTCAAGGGTGTAAACTTAACTTTTCTGAGACTTCTAGTATTTCTAGGCAGTTAGTCAATGAAGGCTATCAAAAGGTTGATTTCAAAGATAAAGCCGATATTTATGTCATTAACACCTGTTCAGTAACTGAAAATGCAGATAAGGAATGTAAACTTATTGTTCGCTCTGCCTTAAAAACTTCTCCAGAAGCATTTGTAATCATTATTGGCTGCTACGCTCAATTAAAACCTGAACAAATTTCTGAAATTGACGGAGTAGATTTAGTACTTGGAGCTACTGAAAAATTTAAACTTAACCATTATCTCAACGATTTAAGTAAAAAGGGAACTACTGAAATTCACTCTTGTGAGATTGACGATGCTAACTTTTTTATAGACGCCTACTCCATTGGAGACCGTACTCGTGCATTTCTAAAAGTACAAGACGGTTGTGACTATAAATGCACATATTGCACCATTCCATTGGCAAGAGGAATTAGTAGAAGCGATAAGTTGGAAAACGTCATCAGCAATGCTAAATCCATTTCAGAAAAAGGCATTCAAGAGATTGTGCTTACTGGAGTAAATATTGGAGATTACGGTAAGGGTGAATTTGGAAACAAAAAACATGAGCATACCTTCTTGGACTTAGTCAAAGAATTAGACGAAGTGAATGGCATTAATAGACTTCGCATTTCATCTATTGAACCTAATTTGTTGAAGAACGAAATCATCAATTTTGTGGCAAATTCAAAAGCCTTTGTACCACACTTTCACATCCCATTGCAGTCAGGTTCTGATGAAATTCTTAAGAAGATGAAAAGACGCTATTTAACTGATTTATATAAAGATAGAGTTTATTACATAAAGTCATTAATGCCACATTGTTGCATAGGTGTAGATGTCATTGTAGGCTTTCCAGGTGAAACCGAAGAGCATTTTCTTGAGACCTATAATTTCTTGAACGAATTGGACATTTCTTACCTACATGTCTTCTCCTATTCTGAGCGTGCTAATACGGAAGCCGCAGAAATGGACAATGCTATTGATAAAGGCATACGACACAAACGCAGCAAGATGCTAAGAGTTCTATCAACTAAAAAGAAAAGGCATTTCTACGAACAACAAATTGGGAGTACTAGAGATGTAATTTTTGAAGGTGAAAATAAAGACGGTTTTATGTACGGATTCACCGAAAATTATGTGAGGGTAAAAACTCCTTTTCAATCAAGCTGGATTAATACTATAAAAAAAATAGAATTAAATCAAATGGATGAGAACGGAGTTTTTATCTTTGAAGAAGTATAAAATAAGATTATGTATCCTAATATTAGCTATTTACTAAACGACCTTTTTGGAATTAATATTCCCCTACCAATTCAAACCTTTGGTTTTTTTGTCGCTATTGCCTTTCTACTCTCTAGCTGGACACTTTCACTAGAGCTTAAACGCAAAGAAGAAGAAGGCTTAATAAGTGTAACTAAACGTAAAAAAATAATCGGTAAAAAAGTAATCCCGCAAGATTTAATCGTTCAAGCTATAGTAGGCTTTTTGGTGGGCTACAAACTCCTCTATGCCGGACTTAACTACAGTGATTTCGTAAATAACCCACAAGGCATGATACTTTCTAGTGAAGGACACTTTTTAGGCGGTCTGTTTGGTGCATTCATTAATGCTTATATGAAATTCCGTGAGGTAAAAAAAGAGGAACTAGATAAGCCTAAGACCATTACAGAAACGGTTCACCCTTATCAGCTGGTAGGTAATATCACTATGATTGCTGCTATTTCTGGAATTATTGGTGCTAAGTTGTTTCACAATTTAGAGAATATGGACGACTTTATGGCAGATCCTATTGGTCAACTGCTATCATTTAGTGGCTTAACCTTTTATGGTGGTCTTATATGTGGAGCTATTGCCGTAATATATTACACTAAAAAATACGGTATTAACTACAAAATAATAAGTGATGCCGCCGCACCGGGGCTAATGCTTGCTTATGGTATTGGAAGAATGGGTTGCCACTTTTCTGGTGACGGCGATTGGGGCATTACCAATCTCGCTCCTAAACCTGAATGGATGAGTTTTTTACCTGATTGGACGTGGGCATACACCTACCCCAATAACGTTATTAATGCAGGTGTTCCCATTGAAGGTTGTGTAGGTAACTATTGCAATGAACTATTGTACCCTGTATTCCCTACTCCTATTTATGAAATTGCTATGGCATTAGCATTATTTGGTCTATTGTGGGTATTGCGTAAACGCATCAATATTGCAGGTATGCTATTCGGTATATATATGATTGTAAATGGTCTTGAGCGTTTTTTCATAGAGAAGATAAGGGTAAATACTAAATACATCATTTTTGAGAAGGAAATTACCCAAGCAGAGCTAATTTCCTTTGGACTAATCATTACAGGTATAATAATTGTGTATCGATTGTATGCCATACATCGTAAAAAAGTAAGAACCTAAGACTTAACGCTAGATGACGCTTTTAAACCTTTTTAATCAACATACACAGCCCCAAGAAGGTAATTCCTCCATTAATCATTAGCAGTTCAAAACCGAACGGAATATAGAGCTGTAATATGTAAGCCGCTACTGGCGACAGAAAAGCCACAATAGGCACTGCTTTGTCGCTAACACTCCACTTGGTAAAAATACCAAAGGCAAATAAGCCTAAGAGAGGTCCATAAGTGTAACCTGCTACTTTGAATAAAGCCGAAATAACGCTATCGTCATTTATGGCTTTAAATATGAGTATCGCCACCACTAAAAGCAATGAAAACGCAATGTGAACGTATTTTCTAGTTTTTCGACTGTTTTCTTTCTTTTCAATATCCAAAAAGTCCACACAAAAAGAAGTAGTCAGAGAAGTAAGTGCTGAATCGGCACTAGAGTAAGCCGCCGCTATAAGACCTAAAATAAAGAAGACCCCTACTCCTAAACCTAAATCGCCTTGCAAAGCCACCAAAGGAAATAAATCATCGCCTTTAGGGATATCTAAACCTATTTGCTGAGCGTACAAGTACAATAGAGCTCCAAGTGCCAAGAAAAAGACATTAACCACAATCAAGGCAATACTAAAGGAATACATATTTTTCTTAGCCTCAGATAGGCTTCTACACGATAAGTTTTTCTGCATCATATCCTGATCTAAACCAGTCATGACTATTGCCAGAAAAGCACCAGATAAAAATTGCTTGATAAAGTTCTGCTTACCCTCCCAAAAGAATATTTGTGAGTATTCACTCTTACTAATAGTCTGCGTTAAGTCCATAAGACCTAAACCCATTTTATCTGAAATTAGCCAAATACTTACCCCTACTGCCGATAGCATAAAAAGGGTTTGTAAGGTGTCTGTCCAGATAATCGTTTTGATACCACTTCTGAAAGTATAAATCCAAATCAGTACTATCGTTAGAGAAACCGTTAACCAAAAGGGAACATTCCAAGCATCGAATATGGCAATCTGCATCACATTAGCCACCAAATACAATCTAAAAGATGCCCCTATTGTTCGGGAAAGTAAAAAGAAAAAAGCGCCTGTTTTGTGTGTCACTTCTCCAAACCTATCGCCCAAATAAGCGTAGATAGACGTTAAATTCATTCGGTAATAAATGGGCATAAGTACGTTGGCAATAACCAAGTAGCCAGCCGTCATACCCAAAATCATTTGCATATAGCTGAATTGACTATCCGCTACCCAACCCGGAACAGATATGAAGGTCACACCAGATAAGGTTGCTCCAATCATACCAAAAGAAACAATGTACCATGGCGACTGCTTATTGCCTAGAAAAAAGGTTTCATTACTATCATTCTTACCCGTCAAATAAGAAATCACAATAAGCCCCACAAAGTACAAGGCAATAATGGTAAGGATTAAAATTGGTGACATATTTTTAGGCTAAAGAGTTTTCATAAGGTGTTCGGTTCACTATCGAGCGACCGAGCGTCAGTTCATCAGCATATTCCAGTTCATCACCAACAGATATACCACGAGCAATCACCGTCATTTTAACGTCGTAGTCTTTCAATCTCTTAAAAATGTAAAAGTTGGTGGTATCTCCTTCCATAGTTGTACTTAATGCCAATATAATTTCTTTAATCTTACCCTGTGCTACTTTCTCAACAAGGGAATCAATAGTAACATCATCTGGACCAATACCGTCTAATGGAGAAATAACGCCTCCTAAAACATGGTATTTACCCTTAAACTGATGAGTATTTTCAATCGCCATTACATCGCGAATATCTTCGACTACACAAACCGTATGCTCCTCCCTATTCGGATTAGAACACAACTCACAAATATCTATATCAGAAATGTTGTGGCATTCTTTACAGTAATTGATTTTTTCTCTGAGGTTGATAAAAGCTTCTCCAAAGTCACGAACCTCATTTTTATCCATTTTCAACAAATGAAGTGTAAGGCGTAATGCAGATTTGCGACCAATACCAGGTAACCTAGAAAATTGCTCAACAGCATCCTGAATGAGTTTAGATGAAAAGTTCATTATACAAAAATAACAGATTAGAGCAATAAAATACCAATTGAAATAGAGAGTTATTGACAAAGGAAATTACTGAATCTGAACAATAATTCTATCTTTGCGATCATGCTATTATCGGTTATCATTGTTAATTATAAGGTCAAAAATCTCCTTAGGGATTGCCTTAAAAGTGTTGAACTAGCTGCTCAACATATGGATACTGAAATATGGGTAGTCGATAACCATTCCAATGATGGCTCAGTAGAAATGCTTAAGCAAGAGTTTCCAAAAGTCAATGTCATTGCAAACACAGAAAACAAAGGTTTTTCAGTTGCCAATAATCAAGCCATTGACAAGGCAAAAGGAGAGTATTTACTCATTCTAAATCCAGATACCCATGTTAATAAAAACACCTTTCAAGACTGTCTAACATTTAACCAATCAAAAAAGAATTGTGGTGGTATTGGTGTAAAAATGCTTAACCAAAGAGGGAATTTCCTAGCAGAATCAAAAAGAGGTTACCCTAGCTTATGGACAGCAATAAGCAAAGGATTAAAGCTCTACAAACTCTTTCCAAAATCGGCATTTTTCAATCCATACTATCTAGGGCATTTAGACCAAGACAGATGCCACAAAATAGATGTGTTAGCCGGAGCATTCATTTGGATAAAAAGAAGCATATATAAAGAAGTAGGCGGTCTTGATAATGACTTCTTCATGTATGGCGAGGATATTGATTTGTCTTACAAAATAAAGAAAGCCAATTACCAAAACTACTATCTGGGAACAACAAGCATCTTGCATTACAAAGGTGAATCTACCGATATGTTAAGCATGGATTACATCAACCGCTTCTACGGAGCAATGAAAATTTTCACTAAAAAACATAAGCCTTATACCTACCCCATATTCCATTTAGCCATAGGACTTATGATGATTTACAAGAAAGCATTGCTTTACCTACGATTAATTCTTGTTAAAAAAGCCTAGCTAATAAGCCGAATATTTTACTAATTTAGCCAACAGAAAAAACAATCTTTTTACATGGCAAAAGTTGAGTTAATCATGCCTAAAATGGGCGAAAGTGTTGCAGAAGCAACCATCATCAGTTGGCACAAAGAAGTTGGCGAAACCATCGAAATGGATGAAACCATTGTCGAAATTGCAACTGACAAAGTAGACTCAGAAGTCCCATCATCACTAGAAGGAAAGCTTGTAGAAAAATTATTTGACGTTGATGCCGTAGTAAAAGTTGGCGAGCCTTTTGCAATTATTGAAACGGATGCTGACGAAAGCGATACTCCTGCTCCTGCTGTCAAAGAAGAAGAAGCCGCTCCAAAAGTGGAGGAAGAAGCTGCTCCAAAAGTGGAGGAAGTCGCTCAAAAAGTAGAAGAACAAATTGAGCAAGTCACTGAAAGCATACAAAAGATAGAAAATACGGGCGATAGATTTTATTCGCCTCTAGTACGTTCTATTGCCTCTGAAGAAGGTATTTCATTAGAAGAGCTTGACACTATAAGCGGAAGTGGAAAAGACGGTAGAGTTACCAAAAACGATTTACTTCTCCACCTAGATAGCAGAACATCTGGTCAACAACAGCCTACTCCTGCTCCTAAACCAGTAACAAATACACCTCCTTCACCACCTGCTCCAAAAGCGACTACACCACCAAAAGTAAGTGTTAGTGGCGATTCGGAAATTATTGAAATGGACAGAATGAGAAAACTCATTGCTGACCATATGGTGATGTCAAAACAAACCTCTCCACACGTTACTTCATTTGTAGAAGCGGACGTTACTACTGTTGTAAACTGGAGAAATAAAGTTAAAGGAGAATTTAAACAACGTGAAGGACAAAACATCACCTTCACCCCTATATTCATAGAAGCTGTTACTAAGGCTATTAAGGATTTTCCAATGATAAACGTTTCTGTTGAAGGTACCAACATTGTTGTCCGCAAAGACATAAACATAGGTATGGCAGCCGCTTTACCATCTGGAAATCTTATTGTACCAGTCGTAAAAGGTGCAGACCAAATGAATTTAATGGGTATTACCAAAACGGTTAACGATTTAGCCAATAGAGCTAGAAACAATCAATTGAAACCAGACGAGATTCAAGGTGGTACATTTACCCTAACCAATGTAGGCTCTTTTGGCAATGTAATGGGAACACCAATCATCAACCAGCCTCAAGTAGCTATCTTGGCAGTAGGTGCTATAAAGAAGAAACCAGCGGTTATTGAAACCCCACAAGGGGATTTGATAGGAATACGACACATGATGTTCCTTTCTCTATCGTATGACCACAGAGTTGTTGACGGAGCATTAGGCGGTAGCTTTTTAAGGAGAGTAGCCGATTACCTAGAGCAATTTGACGACAAAACATCTATCTAAAACATCACAATGGAATTATCATTAAAAAAACCTATTGTTTTCTTTGATTTAGAAACAACAGGTGTAGCTGTTGCTAAAGACAGAATTGTTGAAATTTCTGTATTCAAAGTGTACCCCAACGGCAATAAAGAAAGTAAGACTTGGCTAGTAAATCCTACTATACCTATCCCTGCTGAAACAACAGCCGTTCACGGAATTGACGATGCTAAAGTAGCCAACGAGCCTACATTCAAAGAGTTAGCCCATGACATCAAAAATATGATGGAAGGATGTGACCTTGCTGGATACAATTCTAACCGATTTGATATTCCCCTACTAGCTGAAGAATTCTTGAGAGCCGATGTGGATTTTGATATGAAAAAGCACAATGCTGTTGATGTTCAAAACATCTTCCACAAGTTGGAACAACGTACCTTATCGGCTGCGTATAAATTCTATTGTGCTAAAGACTTGGAAAATGCACATAGTGCCGAAGCCGATACCATGGCGACCTATGAAATTCTAACCGCTCAATTGGACAAGTACGATGAATTAGAAAACGATATTGAATTCTTAGCTGAATTTTCTACTCGAGGAAATCCTTATGTAGATATGGCAGGATTTATAGTTTATAACGAGCACAATGAAGAATGCTTTTCATTTGGTAAATACAAAGGACAAACGGTAGTTAGTGTTTTAAAGTCTAACCCTGGTTATTTTTCATGGATACAACAAGCGGATTTTCCACTCTACACCAAAAAGGTGTTGACAAAAATCAAGTTAAGGGATTTCTAGAATGGACGATTCTAGTATTTTTTTACACCTTTTAATCGGACCTTTACTGTTGGCTTTTAGCCTAATTTATGTTTATTTTCATCCAAATAAAATTAATATGATGTATGGACACAGAACCTCACTGTCCATGAAAAATCAAGACACTTGGGTTGAGGCTAATAAACGCAGTGCTTTAATGATGCTATTAGTTTCTGCTATGACTTGTATTTTTCAACTCATTGGAATCGTTTTCAAAGTCAATCAAGAAAAAATAATACTTTACGCTACCGCTTTTCTTGTAGCTGGATTGTTAATTGGTGTATTAATCGTTGAAAAACAACTGCGGTCTATTTTTGATAAAGACGGCAACAGAAAATAGTAATATGAAAATCATTTGCATAGGAAGAAATTACGCAGAACACGCTAAAGAGCTTGGAAATGCTACTCCCACAGAGCCTGTATTTTTCCTAAAGCCTGATACAGCCATATCGCCTAAGGGTCACCCCTTTTTCATTCCAGACTTTACGCATAAGGTGCATTATGAGGTGGAAATAGTCATTCGAATAAATCGCCTTGGCAAACACATTGAAGAGCGATTTGCACACAAATACTATAGCGAAATTGGCTTAGGCATTGATTTTACCGCTAGAGATGTACAAGAAGAAGTAAAAGCTAAAGGTTTGCCTTGGGAAAAAGCCAAAGGCTTTGATGGCTCGGCAGTGATTAGTAGACAATTTATCTCTAAAGACGATTTAAACCTTTCGGATTTGAATTTCTCACTTACTAAAAACGGTGAGACCGTACAATCAGGCAATACTAAGGATATGCTCTTTTATTTTGACAGCATCATCGCTTACATTTCACAATTCTACACCCTAAAAATTGGGGACTTAATCTATACTGGAACACCATCTGGCGTAGGCCCTGTAAAAAGTGGCGATATACTAGAGGGATTTATAGAAAATGAAAAGATGTTCAGAGTGAACGTAAAATAAACTTATTGAATAACGCTTAAGCGTTCTACAAGTGTAGTATCTCCCGCTTTAACTTCTACCACATACACCCCACTTTTCAGAGAAGGTAAATCAATGCCAATTCGTGAGTATGTCCATGGGACTTCGCCCTTTACCATAACTTTCCCTTGCAAGTCGATAATTCTATAGCTGATTTCACTTTCATGAGCGGAATAGATATATACCTTAGCATCCGAATAAGAAGGGTTTGGATACACCTCTAAAGTTGGTGTACTTACATCATCTACATCTAGTAATAAAGCATTTGCTAAGGCGTAATTGGGA